>MDTB01171412.1_pt1 | contig 31010 bp, 25 predicted proteins | sample 811161 | NCBI WGS metagenome assembly MDTB01 (sample SAMN05326650, study PRJNA326480) | marine metagenome | isolation source: seawater | place: Mediterranean Sea | collected 2009 | reverse complement strand
ATATATTATTTCTTCCTATAAAATTTATCATTTTATAGAAATCATCTTTATCAATTGAACCCTGACCTTTTGTGTGAATTCCATCATCGTGGAAATGATGAAACATTATTCCATGATAAAAGTTGTTATTTTGATTAAAATACATAATAAATAATCTTTATCACAAAAAAAACAATAAAATTAAATATTTAAATATCACAAATGTTCGGTTGAAGTTCTATACTAGAGATATTGTGTAAAAAATCTCATTATTAGATGGAGTTGTGTTTTCTTTTTCTATGAAGAACCAATACAAGAAATCTGACAAATAATGAAAACTTACTACGAAGTTTTTACGAAGAAGTTTCCAAAACTCCTTTTTTTCTGTTAAAAATGATTTAGTGGTCGTTCTACAGAACGCCCCTAAATATGATTAATAGTTTAAAAAATAAAATCAATTGGAATTTTGAGAACACTTACTTAAATTTACCTAAACAAATGTACTCTAAATTAAAGCCAGACAACTCTAAATCTCCTGAATTAGTTTTTTTTAACAATGAGCTTTCAAAAAAATTAGGTTTAGATTTATCAAAATTAAAAAAAGAAGAATTAGCACAGATATTTTCTGGCAATAAATTACCAAATGGAGCGCAAACCATTGCTCAAGCTTATGCTGGTCATCAATTTGGACATTTTACAATTTTGGGCGATGGACGAGCACTTATGATTGGAGAAGTTATTGCACAAAATAAAAAACGTTATGATTTGCAATTTAAAGGGTCTGGTAAAACTCCATATTCCAGAAATGCGGATGGAAGGGCTGCTCTAGGACCAATGTTAAGAGAATATCTTATAAGTGAGTCTATGCACGGTTTGAATATATCAACAACAAGAAGCCTAGCATTAGTAAAAACTGGTGAAAATGTTATTCGTGAAAAAAAACTGCAAGGAGCAGTATTAACTCGAGTGGCGTCTAGTCATATCAGAGTAGGAACTTTTCAATATGCTTTGATTACTGGAGAAAAAGATAATCTTGAAAAATTATTTAGTTATACTATTCAACGTCATTATCCAAATATTAAAAATTTGAAATCTCCGGCTAAGGAATTGCTTAATAAAGTTTTAGATAAGCAAATAGACTTAATAATAGATTGGATGAGAGTTGGTTTTATTCACGGTGTGATGAATACTGATAATATGACTATTTCGGGTGAAACTATTGATTACGGTCCATGTGCTTTTATGGATACTTATGACCCTAAAACAGTTTTTAGTTCTATAGATCTTTATGGTCGTTATGCTTATCATAATCAGCCTGCTATAGCTAAATGGAATTTAGAAAGATTTGCAGAATCTTTGATACCATTAATCAATAAGAATAAAGATTTAGCATTAGAGATTGCTTCTGAAGTAATAAATACTTTTTCAGAAAAGTACAAAAAAAAATGGATTCAAATGATGAAAAAAAAATTAGGAATTTTAGGAACGAGTCCAAATGATCTAGATATAATACTAGAATTATTAACCTGGATGCATAAAAACAAAGTAGATTATACAAATACTTTTTGTCATCTAATGGGAAAGCTTTCACAAAGCGATGAAATTTATAAAGATAAAAGCTTTAACAATTGGAAGAAAAAATGGAACCAGAGACTTGAAATGTCAAATAATAGTTTTGAAAATTCTTTAAAACTTATGCAAGAGAGTAACCCTCTTATCATTCCTAGGAACTTTAAAGTTGAAGAGGCTTTATCTGATTTAACAGACAACAATGATCAAACTAAAATTGAAGAAATGGTAAAAATATTCTCGAATCCTTACAAAATGACGTCCCAAACCGCGCTTTATCAAACTGTTCCAAAATCAATGAACAAAAACTATAAAACATATTGTGGAACATAAAAAAAAGTTGGTATAATTATTAATAATTATGAAAAAATTATTCTCATCAATCTTTTTGCTTTTATTTTGCTATTCTTGTGCAACTCCTGAAGTAGTTAATGTTATTGGGCCAAATGATAATAAGCTAAGTTGTCAAGAATTAAGTAACGAGATTGCTAGAGCAAATGAATTAGCAAACGAAGCTCAGCAAGCAAAAAAAATGGATAAAGCGCATAATGTGGGTGCTATATTATTTTTTCTTCCTGGCTATGGAATGACAATGAAAAATATTGAAGAGGCAACGAAAGCAGCTAAAGAGAGATCATTACATTTAAATAAGATAAAAGAGAAAAAGAACTGTTAGGGTGCAATCTTAAATATTAAAATAAATATTTATCTGCTAAATAAATAAGAAGACCAAGAGCTATTCCAACCAATATCCAGTAATAGTTTTCTTTCATTTTACAACAAACTTACTTAGGTCAGGCTTAAAATAATCTGGACCTTTCATAACTTTTCCTTTTTCATTATAAATCGGTTTTCCATCTTTACCTAATTTACTCATATTAGAACTTTGAACTTCTTGGAAACATTTGTCTAGATCTATTCCAAAAGCGTGGCCTGCGCCATAAGTAACATAGAGAATATCTGTCAAAGCATCTGCGACTTCTTTTAAATCCCTTTGTTTCGTTGCTTCTTGAAGTTCTAATAATTCCTCTTTAATTAAATCAAGTCTAAGACTAACTATTTTGTCCTCGGGAAAACTAGCTTTAGTTCTTATTTCTTGACCAAATGTTAGCATAAATTTTTTTACACTCTCAAAGTTTGTCATATTTTCTCCATATAAATTCTATAATTTAAGTGTATTATAACTAAAGAATCGTGAATGAAAAATAGAATTGAATTCGACAGTATAGGAAAAATAAAAGTACCTGGTGATAAGTACTGGGGTGCATCAACGGAAAGATCCAATAAGTATTTTGACATTGGTGATTTTCTTGTTAGACCAATAGTAATTCACTCGATAGCTGTTATTAAAAAAGCAGCTGCAATTGTGAATACGAAAAATCGTGATCTTAGTCCTAAGCTTAGTAAGTACATAATTAAAGCTGCTGAAGAGGTGATGAAAGGGAAACTTGATGAACATTTTCCCTTAAAAGTTTGGCAAACTGGTTCTGGCACGCAAACAAATATGAATGTAAATGAAGTAATCGCTAATCGAGCTATTAAAATGATGAGAGGAAAAATGGGATCAAAAAAACCAGTACATCCTAATGATCATGTAAATAAATCCCAATCTACAAATGACGTCTTTCCTACTGCTATGCATATTGCAATTGCAATAAAAGCTAATGAAAAATTAATTCCCTCCTTAAAATTATTAGAGAAGCAATTATTAAAAAAAACTAAAGAATTTAAAAATATTGTAAAAATTGGCAGAACTCACCTACAAGATGCAACGCCTTTAACATTAGGACAAGAATTTTCTGGTTATCACTCACAATTAAAAAAATGTATTGATAGAATTGAGAATGCTTTAAAAGAACTCTATTTTTTAGCTCAAGGTGGTACAGCTGTAGGAACAGGTTTAAATACAAGAAAAAATTTCGATAAAAAGATTGTTAAGGAAATAAGTAAAATAACAAAACTTCCATTCAAACCAGCTAGTAACAAGTTTTCGGCATTGGCCGCTCACGATGAAATTGTCAATTTTTCTGGAACGCTTAATACTACGGCAGTTTGTTTAATGAAAATTGCAAATGATATCAGATTTTTGGGGTCCGGTCCTAGAGCAGGTTATGGAGAATTAATCTTACCAACCAATGAACCCGGATCATCTATTATGCCGGGTAAAGTCAATCCTACACAATCGGAAGCAGTAACAATGGTTTGTGTAAAAGTTATAGGAAATCATAACGGTATTACTATGGCTGGCTCCCATGGACATTTTGAATTAAACGTTTTCAAACCATTAATTATACATAACATTTTGCAATCGATTGAAATAATGAGCGACTCAGCAAAAACTTTTGCTCTGTATTGTGTAAAAGGTATCAAGGCAGATAAAAAAAGAATTAAATATCTTTTGGATAATTCACTTATGCTAGTCACCGCTCTAGCCCCAAAGATTGGTTATGATAAAGCGGCTCATATTGCTAAAGTAGCTTACAAAAATGGAACAAAACTTAGGGATGAAGTGATCAAATCTGGACTTATTGATGAGAAGGAATACGATAAAATTATGAGTCCAATCAAAATGACAAGGCCAAAATAATCTTAAGTTAATTCAAGAAGAAAAGTTTTGACTTTAGACTTTTTTATTATAAAAAATAATCCTTCATCCAACAAAAATTTTTCAAAGATTTGCTTATAATATCTAGTTTCTTTTTCTTTTAACGATTGTTCTTTGTTCACTGTAATTTCATCAAAATTAATCTTATTATTTAAAATATTTATTGAGCCTTTGACGTCAAAAAATAGTTCATTTACGTTAGCATTTGAAGCGATAGAAAAAGATTTTAAAAAATTTTTCGTATTATCAAATATTATTGAACATTGAAAATTTAAACGAGGGTATGAGTCAATTAAAAGGATGTCTCCTTTACAATTTATTGTTCCACCAATTATCTTTGAAATACTTTCAAATATTAAATTTCCATTTATAAAATTTATTTTAGAAGTAAAATCTTTAATAAGCCCTTTGGAGAATTTGTTTGCTTTGTATTTAACAACATTTTCACTATTTAATTTTTTAATAATTTCATTCTTAAGAAGAATATTTTCAAAACTTATCTTTTTTAGAAAACTATCTTCAATTGATATAATATCAATATTCGATTTTGTTAAAAAATAAGGATTAAATGTTATAACGCTGTCAAAAGTAAAGAATAAGTCTTTATTTTTGAAGTTTGTTTTTGTCAAATCTATTTGTTCTTTTTTTAAATTAAAATTAGACTTTATTAAACTTTCTAAAAAATTGATCTTTATTATACCTTTCAAAAAGTCATTGAAATTATTTTGCTCTAAATCTAATACAGCTTTTATTCCTAAATCATTAATTTTAAAATTAAAATTGTTTCTTTTTTTTGAATAATCAATAATAAACCTCTCTTTAAATAAAATTCCTTCAATTTTATTTCTTTTAAAGCCATAATTTGAAAAATTAATTTTTTCGATTTCAAATATGGATTTACCATCTTTTTGAAAATTTATGTTTAGAGATTCTATCTTAAGCTTATAATCAAAATTTTGAAAAAAATTAGATAATTCTTTAGTCAATTCTATATCCAAATCTGAATTGGTCTCTTTAAATACGATTTTTTTTGGCTCTAGCTTGCTTAAATTATAAATATTTTTAAATTTTAAAAAAATTTTCATATTCTCTGTTTGTAAATTAATTGGGTAGTTTTTGACTTTAAAACTGCTGTTTTGTAAAGATAAATTTGGTGATGGAAATATGTTATAATTTATAGATGTAAGATTTTTGACTTCTAAATCATAATTATTTTCTAAAAAAATTTTTACAATTTTTTCATCTTTTTTAAAGTCAAAAAGCTTAGGTATTGAAAAAAAGAGTAAAGTAGAAATAAAAAATATAGCAAATACAAACCTTAAAAAGAAAAAAGATTTAAAAAAAATCATGCTCTGGTTGTTAATTATTTTAAAAGATTTATTAAACATTTTTATATTTTTGCAACTAGTGTATAAATGAAATTTTCTAATATGAACAACATAGATAAATTAATTGAAGGATTAAACAAAGAACAAAAGGAAGCAGTTTTAAGCACTGAAGGTCCAAACTTAATTGTTGCTGGCGCGGGATCAGGTAAGACAAAAGTTCTTACTACAAGGCTTATACATATTATAAACCAAAAAAAAGCGTGGCCTAATCAAATTTTGTGTGTGACCTTCACTAACAAAGCAGCCAAAGAGATGCAAAGTAGGGTTATGAATTATGTTAAAGGGAGCTCTAATGCAATTCCTTGGTTAGGAACATTTCATTCAACAAGTGTAAAATTTTTACGAAGACATGCAGAGGCATTAGGTTATAAAAGTAATTTCACTATTTTAGATACAGATGATCAAAAAAAATTAATCAGAAACATAGTCAAAGCAGAGGATTTAGATGCTAAAAAATTTTCTCCTCAGTTAATTATGTATCATATAGATCAATGGAAAAATAAAGGATTTTTACCACAAGACATAAAATTAGAAAAATCGGGTTCAATAATTAAATCAATTTTTAAAGTTTACGAGATATATCAAAACAAAACCAAGGACTTAAATGCATTTGATTTTGGGGATTTAATTTTATTTTGTGTTAAACTCTTTGAAGAACATAAAGATATTAGAGAAATATATAACAATAATTTTAAATATATCTTAGTTGATGAATTCCAAGACACTAATTTTATTCAAAATAAATGGCTGAACTTATTAGTCAATAAGAGTCAAAACATTTGCTGTGTTGGCGATGATGATCAGTCAATATATAGTTGGAGGGGAGCTGAAATAAAAAATTTTCTAACATTTGATCAAATTTATAAAAATTGTAAAGTATTTAAACTGGAACAAAACTATAGATCAACAAAAAACATATTAGAAACTGCGTCAAGTTTAATCTCTAATAATTCAAACAGAGTAGGAAAAAGATTATGGTCTTCGGCTGATCAAGGAGAATTAGTAAAACTGAATTGTTACAGAACTGGAAAAGAGGAAGCACAAGGTGTCAGTGATTTAATTGAACAAAAAATTAAAAAAAAATATTCTTTAAATGAAGTTTCGATATTAGTGAGGGCGATTTACCAAACTAGAGAATTTGAGGAAAGGTTTCTTCAGCTGGGTATTGGATATCGAGTTCTGGGAGGAATTAAGTTTTACGAAAGAGCAGAAATTAAAGATGCTGTATCTTATTTAAGAATTATTAATCAAAAATTTGACGATTTAGCGCTGGAAAGAGTTATTGGATCTCCAAAAAGAGGAGTTGGTGAAAGTACGCTAAATCAAATTTATAATTTCGGTAAAAATAAAAAATTATGTCTGGAGGATTCTATTTCTAAAATTATAGAGTTAGGGAAATTTAAACCAAAAATAAAAACTGCATTGAGTCAATTACTCAATATGATTCATAAATGGCGTAAAGACTCATTAAATATGAAACATTATGATTTACTAAAACTTATATTGGATGAGTCAGGATATTCTTCAATGCTCAAAAATAAAAAAGACTTAGAAAATGAAAATAGATTAGAGAATTTAAAAGAGTTGTTAAGAGCTATGCAAGATTATGATAGCTTACAAAGTTTTTTAGAACATGTTGCTTTGGCTACGTCAATAGACCAAGAATGGGAAGGTGCAAAAGTAAATCTAATGACAATGCATGCTGCTAAAGGTTTAGAATTCAACGTTGTGTTTCTTCCAGGTTGGGAAGAGGGCTTATTTCCTCACCAAAAATCTTTAGAAGAAAAAGGGGATTTTGCTTTAGAGGAAGAAAGAAGATTGGCTTATGTAGGAATAACTAGAGCTAAAAAAGAAGCTTATATATCTTTTGCTATGAAAAGAGCCTTTCATGGAGATTGGATAGATGCGTTGCCCTCAAGATTTATTAGTGAAATTCCAGATGAAAGTGTTGAAAAAAATGAAATGGGAATAACTGAAACAGATGATTTTGAATTTAACCAAGACAATTCAATAGAATTTGATGAAGAATATAGAAGTCCAGGATGGGATAGATATAAAAAAAATAAAATGCTTAAATGGAAAAAATAAAAAGGTTAAAACAAGTCTTCAAAAGAGAAAATATTGACGGATATTTAATCCCAAAAAACGATGAATTTTTTGGAGAATACGTACCTAATCACAATGATAGATTAGATTATATTTCTAATTTTTCAGGGTCTTACGGTTTTTCTTTAATACTAAGAGATAGAAATTATTTATTTGTTGATGGCAGATATATTTTGCAAGCAATAAATCAAAGTGGAAAAAACTTTAAAATAATTAATATTCCAAAAAAAATGCCAAATAATATTCTTAAAAATAAAAAATTACTTATAGGTTTTGATCCTAAACTATATACAAAAAAAACACTAAACACTTTTTTTAGTAAAAATAATTGTAAATTTAAACCATTAGATAATAATCTAATTGATTATATTTGGAAAAGAAAAAATGAGAAAAACAAAAATAAGTTTTATAGTTTGCCGAGACATTCAGTAGGTAATTATTATGAATATAAAATTAACAAAATTGTATCTAATTTAAAAAAAAAGGGAGCTGATTTTCAATTTATCACATCAAGTGAGAATAATGCTTGGTTACTAAATATCCGAGGAAAAGACTCGTCATATACGCCGATTCCATACAGTTATGTTTTAATTAACAAAAATAAAAATATAAAATTTTTTTGTGATTTAAAAAAAATATCTTTATCTTTTAAAAAAAAACTTAAAAAAATTAAATTTTTAAATATAGAATCAATCGATAAAAACCTCTTAGAAATCTATAAAAAAAAGTTTATAATTGACAAAAATACATGTTCATACCACTTTGAGAACATCATTTTAAAAAATAATAAGATTTTAAATTTTCAAGACCCTATTTATAATTTAAAGGCTATTAAAAATAAAAAAGAAATTGAAAATATCAAAAGAGCACATATATACGATGGAGTTGCTCTTACAAAATATATATTTTGGTTGAAAAAAAATTTTAACAAAAAAAAAATTACCGAGATGAGTGCTTCACAAAAATTATTTGAATTTAGAAAAAAAAATAAAAAATTTAAATTTTCAAGTTTTCCAACAATTTCTGGAACAGGCTCGAATGGAGCAATAATTCATTATAGAGCCACAAAAAAAACAAATAAAAAATTAAAAAAAGGAGATGTTTATTTAGTTGACTCCGGAGGACAATACGAATTTGGAACCACAGATGTAACACGAACTATTTCACTAAATAATTCAAATATTAGAATTAAAAATATTTATACAAGGGTTCTTAAAGGGCATATTGCAGTTGCAGATTTTAAACTAAAAGAAAGTACGTCTGGTTCAAATATTGACAAAGAGGCTAGAAAATATTTAAAACAAATTGGTTTAGATTACTCACACGGAACCGGACATGGTGTTGGGTATTTTCTTAATGTCCACGAAGGGCCACATGCAATTTCAAAAAATAATAAAATTAAGTTTAGGGAGGGAATGGTGCTATCAAATGAACCAGGCTACTACGAAAAAAATAAATTTGGGATAAGAATAGAAAATCTTATTTATGTTAAGAAAGTTAAAAGTAAAAGATATTTTGAAAACTTGACGATGGCACCCATCGATAAAGAACTAATAAATCAAACGTTACTTAATAAAAAAGAAATAGAATGGATAAACAGCTATCATAAACAAGTCTTTATCAATCTTAAAAATTTTATGAATAAAGAGGAAGTTTTAGAATTAAAAAAATCTTGTTCATCTCTTTAAAATTTCATTCCATTCTTTTTCTGTAACTATTCTGATTTTTAATTCTTTAGCTTGATCTATCTTCTTTTTTGTCGGTTTGGAATTTCCTACCACTAAAAAATCTAATTTACTAGATATTGAGCCCAATACTTTTCCTCCGTTATTTTCAGCTATGGATTTTGCCTCAGATCTACTCATATTTTGAAAACCTCCCGTAAACATGAGTTTTTTATTTGAAAATTTACCGCTTGGATTTTTTATAGAATAATCTTTAATTTTTAATTGTTTAATTAAATTATTTGTTATTTTTGCATTCATTTTGTTAGAAGTAAAAAATTTAATTGCTTCTATCTGTGTCTCGCCGATGCCATCAAGTTCGATTAAGTTTTTTAAAATATTTTCTCTTTTTTTATTGTCAAATAGTTGAGAAAATTCTTTTATAGAAATAAAAAAAGCTGCAAGAATTTTAGCATTTTCTTGACCAATATGTCTTATACCAATCGAATATATAAATTTTTCTAAGTTGATTAATTTGGCTTTGGAAATAGCCTTTTTCAAATTATCTATAGATAAATTACCCCATCCCTCAAGATTTTCAATTTTTTTGTAGTTTAAATTAAAAATATCTGATGGTTCTTTAATCAAGTTTAAATCCCAAAATTGATCAACAACTTTTTTTCCCAGGCCTTCGATATTAAATGCTTCTTTGGAAACTATATGTTTTAATTTTTCTTTAGCTATATACTTGCAATCATAACCTTTTACACACCTTCTAATTGCGTCCTCTTTTTTTGTGCTCTTGCTTAATTCTTTTTTTGTAGGGGAGCCGCATAAGCATTTAATTGGAAAAATAAATTTTTTACTTTCTTTTTTTCTCTTTGAGATATCTACGGATACTACCTGGGGAATAACATCTCCAGCCCTTTGAATCTGAATAATGTCCCCTATTCTAATATCTTTCCTTTCGATTTCATCCTCATTATGTAAAGTGGCATTAGAAACAACTACACCACCTACATTTACAGGTTCAACTTTTGCGACTGGAGTTATAGCTCCAGTTCTTCCAACTTGAATAATAATATTTTTTACTTTAGTAATTGCCTTTTCAGCAGAAAATTTGTAAGCAATTGCCCAACGAGGGGAGTTAGCAGTATTACCTAATCTTGATTGCAGCTTAATATCATTTACTTTATAAACTATGCCGTCGATATCGTAATCTAATGAAGATCTTAAAGAGTCAATGTGAGAGTGTTGATTTTCGATCTCACTCAAATTTTTTACTATTTTGCTTAATGGGTTCGTCAAAAAACCCCATTCTTTAATTTTTTTTAAAAATTCATCCTGAGTAGAAAATATCATCGGCTTAACGGAACCAAAACCGTAGGCAAAATATCTTAGTGGTATTTTTGATGTTTCGTTCGAATCTTTTTGTCTAAGAGATCCGCCGGCTGCATTTCTTGGATTAGCAAAATTTTCTTTTAATTTTTTAAAATCTTTTTTTCCAATATATATTTCAGATCGAATCTCAATTAAAGAAGGAATATTATTACCTTTAATTTTTTTAGGAATATTTTTTATTGTTTTTAAGTTAGCTAAAATATCTTCCCCTGTAATACCGTCACCTCTTGACAATCCCCTAGTTAAATTTCCATTTTCATAAATTAAAGTAGCTGATATTCCATCTATTTTTGGCTCAGATGAAAATTCTTTAATTTCATTTTTTAAATTTAAAAAATTGTTAATTTTAGTTACAAAATCAATCATATCCTCTTTGTCAAAAGCATTTGACAGAGAAAGCATGGGTTTCAAATGCTTAATCTTTTTAAATTTATTAGATGGTGGAGAACCAACTATTTTATTTAAATTTAGTTTTTTTAAGAAGGTATTTTCAACTTCAAAATTTTTTATTTCTTCTTTTAATTTATCATATTGTGCATCTGATAGTAATGGTCTATCTTTTTCGAAATATAATTTATTGTGCTTTTTTAAATCATCTATTTTTTTTTTATAATGATTAATTATTTCTGATTTTTTTACCATATAAGTACACTATTTGATTTTATCGATTATTTTCCTAAAAAACCCACTTTCTTTTTTTTCTAAATTAGATTTTTTTATTATTTGATAATCTTTATTTAAAATTTTATATGACTGCTCAAACCATTCGCCAGAATTATAATTGTATCCTAGTATATTTGCATAATTTTGAGCCTCTTCTTCTAGCCCTAGATAATAATATATCTCTACAAGTCTATGAAGAGCTTCTTCAATAAATATTGTGTTTTGATAGTCTTTAACTATAACCTTCAGTCTATTTATAGCTGGTATCCATTTCTGAGTTTTTATATAAAATTTAGCAACATATAATTCTTTTGCGGCTAACTGATTTTGAATTAAATCATTTTTAAATTGTAAATCTATCGCGTAATCAGTATCAGGATATTCTTTTAAAAAAAAATTTATTTTTTTTTTTGCATTTAAGAGAGGTTCCAAATCTTTTCTCTCGTCAGAAATTTGTTCGTAATGAATAATTGCTATTAAGTAATGCGCGTACATGACATTTTCATCAGCAGGGTATTTTTTCAAATATCTTTCTAGACTCGCTAAAGCATCATCATAAAAATTTATTCCGTAAAGAGAATAACTTGACATAATTGCAGATTTGGCAGCAAAATCGACAATTTTAAAATTTAGCTCTGCCTCAGTAAATTTTTTTTCAGCAAAAAAATAGTCTCCTTTTTCGAAAGCTTTCAGTCCCTCCTTGTAAAGCTTGTATGGACTATTTTTTTCTTTCGGTTCATATTCAGCTTCTTTTTTTGAACATGAATTTAAAGAAATACTTAATAATATAATTAAAATTATTTTTAGATACATACGCAAATTAATAACAAATTAAACTTGAATGGTAAATTTATATGATATTAAGCGCCGATAGCTACAGGATTTTTACAAGAATCTTGATTTTGTTTTTCAATATTATCGAAATTTTCTAATCTCCAGTTGTTTTTATCTGAAAAAAATTTCATTAGTAATTTGTTTGTTAAAGCATGACCGCCTTGAGAGGTTTTAATATGACCAAATATACGATTGCCTGAAAGCATGATATCTCCCAAACAGTCTAGTATTTTATGATAAACAAACTCGTGTCTATTTCTTAATCCATCTTCATTAAGAATTTTGCTTCCTTGAACAACTACTGCATTATCTAATGAGCCTCCTTTGGCTAAGCCCATTCTTTTAATATTATCAATTTCTTCATATAAACAAAATGTTCTAGAATTGTATATTGCTGTCAAATCGTCATTACTAAATTTGAATTCTTTTCTTCTAGTTCTTATTAACGGATTATTAAAGATAATTTCAAAATCAATTATTAAATCTTGATTCAGTGGTTCAATGGAAATAAATTTTTGTCCATCTTTTATTTCAACTTTTTTTAAAACCTTTATAAATTTTCTAGGCTCCTTTTGTTCTTCTAGACCTACAGATCTTATAGCGTCCACAAAATCTACTGCTGATCCATCCATAATTGGTATTTCGGATGCATCAACTTCTACTAAAGCGTTATCAATGCCCTCTCCATAAAAAGCAGCCATCAAATGTTCAACGGTTGAAACCGTAACGCCACTTTCATTTCTAATTTTAGTACATAAAATAGGTTCGACTACATTTTTAAAGTTTGCATCAATAATATTATCATTATTAATATCTACTCTTTTAAAAACTATTCCAGTATTAGGTTTTGAGGGTTTCACAGTTAAACTTACCTCAACCCCGTTATGCAATCCAATGCCCCTTAAGCTAATTTTTTCTTTAATGGTTTTTTGATTTGATTGAAGCATCAGATTTTATACAAAATTGTTAGAAAGGAATTAAAACAACAAATGTTTCAAAAAATAACAGATACCTAACCAAATAAAGACTTGAAAACCCTTGTAACTAAAGATTTTTTAGTTTGAGTGATCGGTATTGCCTCTTTTTTCCAACCATAAAAGCTTAAATGAGCGATACTACTTATGATTTCATTTAGGTTTATATCTTCAATAATATTATAATCGGAGTATTTGTGGTTCAGTAGACAAGATTTAAACTTTTCCCTAAAATTATCTTCAATTTTTGAGTCTTTAATAGCCAAATAAATTTGTGGATTATTTTGAAAACTTTTTATATTAATATTTTTTTTTAAAATAATTTCTATTATTTCATAAATTCTTGCTTCAGCAACTTCTTTAATAAGTTTTTTTCTTATTTTTCTAAAAGAAGTATTCAAAAAAAATTTATTTTCTAAAATTTCAGTTTCATCAATTGTGTTCTTATTAAATGGAATGCTTGATAGAAAGTTTTTTATTGTGTCGTTATTTATTGAACAAATTTTTTGAATATCTCTATAAATAATATCAGTACCAAACTTGAAACTTTCAGAATATTTAAATGCTGATTTGTCAAAATATATTAAGTCGGTTTTCGTTTCATTAATTTTAATCCTAATAAAGGTTTCGTTGCTATAATTTTTTATTAGTTGTGCCCCTTCTCCAAATTGTTTTAAAAAAATTTTTTTTACTTTCAAATTATTTTCTAAAAAAATTTTTTTAACATTCTTCAAATCGTTGGTATCCATTAAAAAGAATGTGAGCTCATGAGAATAAAAATTCCCATATAACCCTATGGGTAAATTTTCTATAATAACATTATCTAAAATATTTTTTGAATTAAAAATATGAACTATACTTTTTTTTTGGTCACTATATAAAATCAATGATTTTATTGAGTTTATAATAAAAGATATGTTTTCTTTTAATACTTGAGAACCATTAAGCTTTTTATATCCGGAAATATTTACACAATTAAAATCAAAATTTTCTAAAAGAATAGTTGTTTCTTTGAATACAAAGTTTAATTTTTTCTCAATTATCTCAATATTTTTTTTTATTTTTTCACTTGCTTGATCTATATTTATTATTTTATTTTCATTTATACCTTCATTATTTGTGGTAATCTTTTCAATAATTTCAAAATTCTGATTTTCATCAAAAGATCCTGCTACAAAATTATACTCTTTATTGTTTATTTCGACAAAAAGAATAGGATCTTTTATTTGCATAAATTAATTCAATATTAGTTGATCTTTAATTCTGTAATCAAAAATTTTATAATCATCAAAATTATTACTATTTTTAAAGTCTAGGAAATTTTTAAGACTTGATAAGTAATTATTAGCAGGTAGCTTAATTATTCTATCTTCTGTCATTTTTAAATCCCATCTGCCCATTTCAAAAGAATAAAAAGATTTTATTTCTTCTATAGGAAAGTTTATAGCTAACAGATTCTGATACAAAGAATAAAAAGAGCTACCAGAACCAAAAACTGTTGGTAAATTTTTATATTTCTCTAAAAATAAAAAATTTATAAATTTTCCCTTGCTTGATATGTAGAACTTTTGTTTTTTATTTTGTAAAATAGCTACAGGTTCTATCTCTTTAACAAAAATTTTTAACGAATTTGGATAAACCTTTTTTAATGTATAGCTTTCAATAAAGTTTAATTCTTTTAAATTCTTTTCTAAATCGTTTAAGTTCAATAAAAACAAATTTTTTTCATATAGAAAATTTATTTTATTATCTATTTCCTCTTTGCTTAAAATTGAGTTATTGAAAATCTCAATATTTTTAATAGTAAAGCTACTTTTACTAATTACTTCTTTTTTTGGTGAATATGTTGTTAATAAAATAAAGGTAATGAATAAGCCAAAAAAAGATCTCTTCATCTATTCAATCCAGCATCATACAATATTTTTTCAATTAAATTTTCAAAGGATATTCCGCAATAATTAGCTATTTCTGGAACTAATGATAAATTTGTCATGCCTGGTTGAGTGTTAGTTTCTAGAAGATAAAATTGATTTTTGAAAAATTTAAAATCTGACCTAGTTACTCCTTTACATCCTAAAACATCATGTGCTTTTTTTGCAATTTTCAAAACTTCTGTATATTTAAGTCTATTTAAACTAGCAGGCATGATGTGTTTTGTTTTAGCAGATTTAAGATATTTCGCTTTATAATCATAAAACTTTCTTTTAGGTTTTAACTCTATGGCACCTAATGGAATACTATTCAATACAGCTACTTGTATTTCTTGGCCTCCTATATAATTTTCACAAAGTAGCTGCTCATATTTTTTAAAAAGAAATTTTATAGCTTTATTTAAGTCTTTTATGTTTTTACATATATTTACTCCAATACTTGATCCTTCATCTATTGGTTTTATTACTAGAGGAAATTTAATTTTATTACCTATTATAGATCTTTTTATTTTTGACCAAGTAAAATTACTTTTACTTATAACTAAATAAGAAGGTGTTTTTATCTTATTATCTTTATAAATCTCTTTAGATATAATTTTGTTCATTGCATTATAGGAGCTTATAACCCCAGAGTGAGTATATGGTATTCTTAGGTACTCAAAATAACTTTGAGCAATTCCATCTTCTCCATCTTTGCCATGTAAAGCATTAAATATTACATCAGTTTTTCTTTTATTAATTAAATTAAGAGATTTTTTTTTTGGGTCGAAACTAGACACATTGTAGCCTTTTTTTTTTTAAGGCTTTGATACAAGCTTGACCACTTTTCAAACTTACTTCTCTTTCTCCAGAGGTGCCACCCATGACTACTAAAATTTTATTATTTTTCATCACCTATAATTTTAATTTCAAGCTCAAGTTCTATTCCCGATTTTACTTTAACCTCTTTTTTAACTTTATTTATAAGTTCTTCAATGTCAGATGATGTTGCTTTTCCGTTATTAATAAAAAAGTTACAATGTTTAGTAGAAATTTTAGCATCTCCAACGTAAAGTTTATCACAACCTGACTCTTTTATTAACATCCAAGCTTTTTTACCTTCTGCATTTTTAAATGTACTGCCACCTGTTTTTATTTGATTAGGTTGAGATTCTTTTTTCTTTTGAATTAGTTTTCTTTGTTTTTTTTCAATTAAAGACTTTGAAGAAATTGATCCTTTTAGTATTGCTGATATTATTATGTTATCATTAGGTAAATTTGAATTTCTATATGAAAACTCTATTTCACTTCTGTCTATCGTTTTTTCTTCACCTTTTTGATTAATAGTATTAATAGATTGAAGGATTTTAGACATATCAGTTCCATAGCATCCACTATTCATTATTATAGCTCCACCTATTGATCCAGGAATACAAGACAAAAATTCCATTCCACTAATATTATTAATTTTTGCAAACTCAGATACCTTTTTATCTAATATAGATGCTCCAACTTCAATAGTATCATTATTAATTAATTTTATATTTGAAAATTTTGAACTTAACTTAATAACAACTCCTTTTACTCCAGAGTCTCTTATCAAAATGTTTGATCCTGCGCCTAAAATATTTATTTTATAATTAAGATGTTTTATAGTGTTTAAGAACATAATTAACTGAACTTTATTTTCTGGTCGAAAAAAAATATCTGCTGGTCCACCTAGATTAAACCAGCTATACTTAGATAAGCTCTCTTTAAAAATTAAGCTTTTTCCAAATTTTTTTTTTAATTCGCTTATATTCAAACTCATAAACTGTATCTTAAATCTCTCATCCACTGAGATATCAATCCTGCGCCCATTCCAATTACGATTTCATTACTGATCAAGTTTTTTTTAAAAAAATTTGATAATTCTCTTTGATCTTTAATAATTATTACCTGGGTTTTAGATTTTTTTGAAATGAGTTTTGCAAAATTAATTAATTTAAACTTTCGATTTTTCTTTTCCCCAGCAGCATAAATTGGACATATTAAAACTAAATCGGCACCTTTAAAAGATAGAGAAAATTTTTGTTTTAATGACAATACCCTCGAATATCTATGTGGTTCAAAAACTGAAATAATTTTTCTACTTTTATAAACTTTTTTTACTCCATCTAATATTGAAGAAATTTCTGTAGGATGATGAGCATAATCATCAAAAAATTCATTATCGTTTTTTGTAAAAATTTTTGTCATTCTCCTTTGAACACCAGAAAAGTTTTTTAGAGCCTTTTTGATAATATTTACCTTAACACCTAAATTAACACAAACTGCTACAGCTGCCGAAGCATTTAATACATTATGTTTACCCAATAATTTAAGATTTATGTTTTTAATAATTTTTTTTTCATTATTTATATTTCGATATTGTAAATTAAAGATAGAATTTCCAACTTTGTAACGCGCATTACTTATCAAAAAATTTGACTCTTTATCAAAGCCATATGTAAGAATATTTTTATTTTTAATTCTTTTTTTTATTCTTCTAATATTTTTATTATCTATACAAATTAAAGATTTTCCTATTGGTGGAGTTTTATTAATAAATTTTATGAAAGCATTTTCTAAATTTTTATAATTTTTATAATAATCTATGTGCTCAAAATCTATATTAGTTACTATTGAGTAGTTAATAGGTAGTTTCAGAAAACTTCCATCCGATTCATCTGCTTCTAATATCGCCCATTCTCCTCTACCTAATTTTGCATTACTTTTAAAAGAATTTATTACTCCGCCATTAATAATGGTTGGATCAAGTTTCTGATCTGATAAAATCTTGGCAACCAGAGATGTTGTGGTAGTTTTTCCATGAGAGCCAGTTATAATAATATTCTTTTTAAGGGATACAACATTTGCAAGTACATCTGCTCTTGAATAAATAGGAATTTTTCTTTTTTGAGCTTCTAAAATTTCTACATTATTACCTTTAATTGCAGACGAACGAACTACAATAGTAGCATTTTTTATATTTTTTTTAGCTTGGCCTTTAAATACTTTGATCCCCGCCTTAACACAATTAGTAGTGCTTTTATTTTTGTTTTGATCGCTTCCTTGAATTTTAAATCCCATGGTTTTCATAACTTGGGCTAATCCACTCATACCAATGCCGCCAATTCCAATAAAGTGAATTACTTCTTTTTGTCCTAATCTAATATTTCTCATTCATTATCTCGATTAATTGTTGATCAATATTTTCATATACAGATTTGTCAGAATGTTGTCTTTGTTTATCTACCATGGTATCGATTAAAGAACCATCTTCGTGTATTTTTTCAATTATTTTAAATAAATCTTTTTCTAAATTTTTTTCCTCAATCAAAAAGCAGAACCCTTTTTTTTCATAAAACACTGCATTTTTAAGCTGATGATTGTCCGCTGAAGAAGGTAAAGGAATTGATATAAAGGGTATTCTAACATTTACTAACTCTGACAACATCGAAGATCCTGACCGAGTTATAGCAAAGTTAGATCGTAGTAAATATTCTGAAATATCATCACTAAAATGAAAAATTTTATAATCAATTTTTAAATTTTTATAAAAAGATTCTAAAAACTCACTTTGGCTGGGCAAACATTGTTGATAAATTTCTAGCGGTATTTTACGTTCGATACATTTTTTAAAAATATTTGGCAGTTTTTCTGCAAAAACTTTAGCTGCCTGGCTTCCACCTAAAATTAAAAATTTAAATTTATTATTGTCTTTTTTAAATGAAGTTGATTTTAAATTAATTATATTTTTTCTAATAATATTTCCAATTTTATTAATCTTATATTTATATTTATCGGAAATACCGCTTAATTCATCAAATGAAACAAATATCTTTTTTGAAAATGGCAGTAAGTATTTGTTAGCCTTACCAATATGTAAATTATTTTCATATAATATAAAAGGTATTCCTATTAATTTAGATGCAATACAAATCGGAAACGAGGAATAACCACCCATTCCAAATACTAAACTTGGTTTTTTTTTATACAAAAGAATGATAGCTAAAATTATAGAATAGAAAATAGTGAGCATCGAAAAAATCAGTTTAAATATATTTTTTTTATCGATTGTTGTGGCTAAAACTTTATTTATTTTCAAATCTTTATCTTTAAAATATTTTAGTCCTCTAGCATCAGATGTTAAATCTACCTCCAATTTTTTAATATTAATTAAATGTTTAGCTAAACTTAATGCTGGAAAAATATGCCCTCCCGTTCCGCCAGTAGCAATTAAAATCTTTGTTGTTATCTTATTCATTAGTATCCAGTTTAGTTTTCGTATAATTCAATATTAGTCCCGCTAACATTGCGCTGCCAATTAACGATGAGCCACCATAACTTAAGAAAGGCAATGTCATTCCTGTAGTAGGCAATAAATTAGTGTTAACTCCAATATGTATAAATGTTTGAAAAATTAAAAGCGAAGCTAAACCACATAAAGATATTTTTAAAAATTCATCATTTTTATCTACACAGTTTTTAATAATTCTAAAAGATATGTATAAAAATATACTTATTATTAAAATAGAAATAATTGATCCATACTCCTCAGAAATAATTGCTATTATGTAATCAGTATGAGCCTCTGGAACTCTATCCTTTAAAACTCCCTCTCCCATTCCTTGTCCTCTCAATCCACCTTCTTTGATTGCATCTAAAGCTTTGGAAGATTGAAAGTTGTCTCCTTTGTTTGGATCAAAAAATGTTACCAGTCTGTTTATTATATATCCAAACTTTTCAGGCATTAAAAAGAGTAAAAGAGTTATAAATGAAATAAAAATTAAGAAAAAAGATACTATATAGATCAAACTTACTCCTGAAATGAATACAGTTGATACCCAGCTTGTAATAAGCAGTATAGATTGACCAAGATCTGGTTGATCAATCAATAGTATAATTATTGAAGACAATAAAAGAAAGCTTAAAAAATATTTTATTAACGATTTTTTCGAATTTTTTAAAGTTAAAATTTTTGCAGTTACTAGAATGAAAAAAGGTTTTAAAAGTTCTATAGGCTGTAACCTTAAAACATTAAAATCTAGCCATCTTTTAGCACCTTTTACCTCTACTCCAATTATAGGAACAAGGGCTAATAAAATAAAAAAAACTATAAAAACAGGTAAGATAATTTTTTTTAATAACGAAGTTTCTAAGATCGAAAAAAACAACATAATAGATAACGCTATAATTGTGAATATTAAATGCTTTATAAAAAAAAAATAATAAGCTTTATTTAATCTTTCGCCGGCCAAAGAAGATGTAGATGAAAAGGAGAAGAACAGACCTAGTAAAAACAGAAGCAAAAAACTGAAAAAAATTTTTTTATCTAAGTTTCTCCAATAATTTCTAAATTCAAAATTATATAAGTTTTTTTGCATAAATTTTGCTTAATCTTTTGAACGTATCACCTCTCTCCTCAAAATTTTTAAATTGATCAAAAGATGCTGCGCCTGGACTTAATAAAATTATATTATTAGATCTTTTAAAGATCTTTATATCTTTAATGGCTTTAACAATAGAATCTTTAAGATTATACGATGTAGTAAAATTTACTTTATCCTTTAATATTTTTTTAAAAAATTTTTTATTTTTTCCAATTATATATGATTTAATGATATTTTTTTTTAAGTAATTTAAATTTATTTTATCTTTTTCTTTTGGTAATCCTCCTAATATCCAAAAAATATTTTTGTTATTTGAAAGAGCTAATTTTGATGATTGCAAACTGGTAGCTTTGGAATCATTTATAAAAGTAATATTATCTTTTTCTAAAAATTTTTCATATCTATGAGATAAGCCTTTAAAAGAGCTCATTGTATTTATAAAAGATTTTGTATTTATTCCTAATAATTTACTTAAGGTGAAAACAAAAATCATATTTTCGTAATTTATGTTAAGTCTTAAATAATCATTTTTTATTCTAAATTTTACCTTTTTGTATTCATTTTCTCTTGGAATGATTAATTTACTTGAATAATTTCTTTTTTTAAAAAAATGGATAAATTTTTTATTTAGAATTGCGAAGTTTTTTTTATTTTGTAATTTAAATATTTTAAACTTTGAATTAACATAGTTTTTTTTAGACCCATGCCAATCTAGATGATCATTAGTTATATTTAGAATTAAAGCATAGTCTGGTTTAATATACTTTGAGTAAGCCAGCTGAAATGAGGATGCCTCTATTACAATAAAATCATTATTTTTAACTCCAAGAGTTAATATTGAGGTGCCAATATTTCCACCTAATTTTACCTTAAATTTATTTTTTTTTAAAAGATGGTAGATCATTTTACTAGTAGTAGATTTTCCATTTGTACCAGTAACAACGATAGAATTAAATTTCTTATTACTTAAATATAATAAATCTATGTCAGTTATTATTTTTTTTTTGAAATATATTAGATCTTGTTTATATTTAGCTTTCTTGAAACTTACCCCAGGACTCAAAATTATATAATCAACTTTTCTGATAATCTTTTTAAAGTCTTCTTTTATATTCACTAAATTTTTTTTTCTAATCTCTGAGTTATCATCCCACAAAAAATAATTTTTTACCTTTATTTTTTTTAAATATTTGATAACTCCCTTGCCTGATGAGCCTAAGCCATATATTAAAAAGGAATTACTTTTAAAATCTTTTTTTTTATAAAAAAATTTATTAAACATTCACTAACGTAATTTTAAAGTCGCTAAACCAATTAAGGCTAATATAATTGCAATTATCCAGAAGCGAATTACAATTGTTGACTCGGCCCAACCCTTTTGCTCGAAATGATGATGTATGGGAGCCATTTTGAAAATTCTTTTTCCAGTCAATTTGAAGGAAATAACTTGAATAATTACAGAAACTGTTTCTAGAACAAATAATCCTCCAATTATTGCTAAAACTATTTCATGTTTTACTATAATCGCGATCGCAGCTAAAGATCCTCCTAAAGATAAAGACCCAGTATCTCCCATAAAAATTTTTGCAGGTGGCGCATTGTACCAAAGAAAACCTAAACAAGAACCAACGATTGAACCACAAAATATAGCTAGCTCTCCTACATCAGGAATGTATTGCAATTGAAGATATTCTGAAAAAATAGTATTCCCAACCACATAAGAAATTAATGTAAAGGATAAAGCAACCAACATTACAGGAACTGTTGCCAAACCATCTAGCCCATCTGTAAGATTTACAGCATTTGATGATCCAATAATTACAAACAAAGCAAACGGAATAAAAAAGAACCCCATTTGCCAGATTAAGTTTTTAAAAAAAGGAAAGTAAAGGTTATATAAATAATCATGATCGGAAAAACTTATTAGAATGAATAAAGTTACGATCCCAATAATTAATTGACCTAAGAATTTTAATTTAGAGTTTAATCCTCTTGAATTTTTATATTTTATTTTCAATAAATCATCAGTAAAACCCAATAAACCAAGACTTAAAGAGACAAAAATTAATGTCCAAACATATATATTAGTTAAGTCTGCCCAAAATAAAGTGCTAGTTAACATTCCAATAATAATTATTACACCTCCCATAGTTGGTGTTCCTGACTTTTTTATAATATGATCTATTGGTCCATCTTGTCTAATTGGGCCAGAAATCATATTATTAGAAAAAATCTTAATCAGAGGCCCGCCAATTATAAAAACAACAACTAGTGATGTAATAACAGATAAGCCTGTTCTGAAAGTAAGATATTTAAATACATTAAGAAAAGAATATTGTTCAACAAAAGATGTTAATAAATTAAATAGCATTTAAAATCCCCTTATCATAGATTTTGTAATATCTTGTAAACCAGTTGCGTTAGAACCTTTTATCATTAAATAATCTTTATTCTCGATTATATTTCTTAAAATTAAGTCAACATCTTGATTACACTGTATTATATTTCCTCTTTTTCTTTTTTTTAAATTTTTATAGGTAAATAAGGTTTTTTCACCTTTTACAAAGACTTTATCAATATCTGAGTTGTTAATAAGTTTAGACAATTTTGAATGATAATCGTTAGATTTTTTTCCTAATTCAAGCATATCTCCTAATAAAAGATATTTTTTAAAGTTTCTTTTTTTGATTTGAGAGAAATTTTTGATAGCATTCTTAACTGAAAGAGGGTTAGCATTATAACTTTCATCAATTAATTTGAAAAATTTTCGATATCTTTTAACATTAAAAATTTTTCCTCTTCCATCGGCGAGATGAGATTTTTTGAAAATATTTAAGGTTTTTTTAATATCTAATTTTAATTCCTGTAGAACTGCTAGGGAGGCTAGGACATTATAGATATTTGCATCCTTGATTTTAATGCTAAAATTTTTATTTTGTATTCTTACTAAAATTTTTTTTTCCTTATTAGATCTTACCAATCTAATTAAACGAATATCTGATTTAGTTGAATTTCCAAAAGACACAATTTTGATTTTTTTGGATTTGGCCTTATTGCTTATAAAACTAAAAAATTTATCATCTCGATTTAAAATTACTGTTCCATTTATTTGTATATTATTAATAATTTCACTTTTAGCTTTTGCTATTCCCTTTATATTTTTGAAATTTTCAATATGTGCCTCTGCAATATTAGTAATAATAGCTAAATTGGGTTTAATCATTTTAGACAATTGATTTATTTCTCCTGGCTTACTCATCCCTACTTCAAAAATACCAAATTTATCCTCAAAACTAAGATTGGATAAACTCACAGGGACTCCAAAATGATTATTATAGGATAATGGTGAGCTAAATGTTTTACCGTAATTTTGTAGTAAATTTTGAAGCATATTCTTAAGTGAGGTTTTTCCCGCACTCCCAGTGATTGCCAAAATTTTTGCTTTACAATATTTTCTTTTAGTTTTAGCAAATGAATTTAAAAAATTTATTGGACTAGTTACCTTAGTTACTTTCTTTTGATATTTGCTGTTTCTTTTTGTTGAAATAATATGATTTGCACCTTTTTTTATCGCTTTATCAATAAAATTATTTCCATCTTTCTTTTTTCCTTTTATAGCAATAAATAAATTATTCTCTTTTAAATATCGTGAGTCTATAGCTAAACCGTTAATCTTATAAAATTTTTTATCTTTAAGTACTTCGTTCATTATTTTTGTATTAAATAAATACTTCTTATTTTTATAATCGAAATACGGATTTCTAATTTTAATTTTTTTTATTATATCTTTATCTGAGATAAAAGTTATTCTACTGCCGTAGTCTTGATAATTTTCATGTCCTTTTCCAGCAACTAAAATTATTTCATTTGGTTCTGCGTTTAATATTGCAGACTTGATAGCTTTTGATCTATTTCCTATATTGTAAAATTCACGATTTTTTAAATAAGATACTATTAATTTTCTGATTTTTTTTGGATCTTCACTTCTTGGATTGTCATCAGTAACATAAATTTTTTTACAAAAGTCTTTTGATATTTTTGCCATTAATGGTCTTTTTTTATGATCTCTATCTCCTCCACAACCAAATACGATTGAAATACTATTATTGCTTTCTTCTCCTATTGATTTTAAAACTTGTTTTAATGCATCTGGAGTATGAGCATAATCAACAAAAACTTTTACATTATTAGGAAATATTTTAATCAATTCTAATCTACCATTGATTTTTTTAATTCTTTTTAATGACTGATAAATTTTAATGTTATCTAGTTTACATAACTTAGCTAATAAAATAGCCATGTGTAGATTTTTAAGTTGAAAAGCTCCAAATAAAAATTTCGGCAGATTTTCAATCTTTAATTCTTTTTTATTGATATCAAGTAATTTAAGTCCCCTTTTTTTAATGATTTTTTTTAAATAATGAAATTCTCTTATTTTACTATCTGTTATTATATGTTTTTTTTTCGGCAATATCTTTTTAAACAAAATTAATTTTGAGTTTAAATAATTTTTCATATTTTTATGATAGTCAAGATGATCCTGACTTAAATTTGTAAAAACAGCTGCTTTAAGATTTAGATCATTTAATCTACCTTGTTCTAAACCATGGCTCGATGCTTCAATTATGACATTATTGATATTTTTTTTTTTTATTTTCTCAAGACTTTTGTGAAGAGTTATTATATCAGGTGTGGTAAGTGAAGTTTTTAAAAACTTATCTTTAATTTTTATTCCTAAAGTGCCTATTGAAGCTACTGGAATATTGTTCGTTGAAAGTATCTGGTAAAAAAAATCTGCAACGGAAGTTTTACCATTAGTGCCTGTTACTGCAAAAATATTTTTAGGCTTTAATCTATAAAATTTAGAACATATTTTACTAAGGTAATCTCTTACATTACTGGTTTTTATTACATAAATTTTTTTGCTAGTGAAATTACAATTATTTGAACAAACAATTACATTGGCCCCTTTTCGAATTGCATGATTAATATAGTATTCTCCATTATGTCTATTTCCCTTAATCGCAAAAAAAATGAAATTTTTTCGAATATTTGTACTATTAATAGCTAAACCTTTGATCTTAAGATTCTGTAGATTTTTTGGACATCTATTAATTATTTTTTTTAGCAACATATTTTTTATAAAACTCTTCATCTTTTATGGCTAAAATAGGTCCAATTTTTTTTATAATTTTGCCAGCAACATACACTGAATTCCAGCCTGCTTCATTTCTATTAACTTTTGTTTTAACTCCTCGAAAATCATATACTAAATCTGGAGCGGGCTTAGGATTTTCTAACATTATTAAAAAGGCGTACCTTGGTTTGTAAGATGGAAATATAGATATAAAAGAATTCATGTTATTTTTATTGTCTTGATAATTTTCTGATGTGCCTGTTTTTCCTCCAATATCATACCCATAAATATCAGCTAAGCTAGCTGTACCCTTTTTTGTTGAAACTACTTTTCTTAAAATATTATTCAACTGACTGCTTGTTTTTGAAGAAATAATTTTTTTATTTAATGGATAATTTGTCTTTTTGACAATTGTTGGTTTCACTAAGTTTCCTCCATTAGTTAATGACGCATATACTGCCGTTGCCTGAAGTGGTGTCACTGATATTCCATGTCCAAATGAAATAGTTTCTAATCTACATTTATCCCAGTTTAAAGGTAAAGGAGTACCAATTTCTTCAATCTCAAAATCAGAAGATACAAGAAGTTCTGTTTTTTTAAAAAAATCTTTGTACCCTTCCTCTCCAATTTTTGTTGCAAGTTTTGTTGAGCCAACATTGGAAGATCTTATTAATATGTCTTCAACAGATAAGTTTTCTGGAAATTTTTTAATATCTGATATTTCATGTATTGAGCATTTTATTGATTGAGGAATATTTTTGATTATTGTGTCGGGTGTTACTAAGTTTTTTTCTAAAGCTAAAGCAATAGTAAATGTTTTAAAAATTGAACCTAATTCGTACACACCTTTGGTAATTTTGTTTATATAATTTTTATCAACTATGTCTGCTCGTTTGTTAATATCAAAATTAGGCAATGAAACCAGAGATAAAACTTCTCCATTATTAACATCCATAAGTAAAGCTGCACCGCCTGTGGCCTTAAATATCTTTAATGCTTCATTTAGTTCTTCGTTGATTATATGTTGTATATTCGTATCTAGAGTTAATTTTAAAGGCTCATTTAATAGTTCTTTATTTTTCAATTGTTTATCAAAATATTTTTCAACTCCAGATATTCCATAATTGTCATAATCGACTTGACCCAAAACGTGGCTAAATAAATTTCCATTAGTATAAATTCTAGATTGAAAAGGTTCAAAAATTATACCCTTCTCTCCAAGAGACCATAACTTTTCTTTATCTTTTTGATCTAGTCTCTTTTTTAAATAAAAATACTTGCCTTTATTTATTTTTTTTTCAATATCGATTATCCTCAACTCAGGAAAATTAATTTGTATTTTTAAAAGTAGATTTTTTTTATCCTTAATTAGATTTGGTTTTATTGCAGCATGGAAAGAATTGACGTTTCTAGATATTATAGTACCGTTTCGATCAACTATATCTCTGCGAAGTGAAGTAAAATGAGAAGAGGTGTTGTTGTAGTTTTTAAACTCTACGCTTTTAAGAGATACAAATATAATCTTTAATGAAAAAATACTTATTAAAGAAAAAAATAAAAAAAAAAGAAGATATATCCTATCTTGAGAAATATTTGAGTCTTTAATTTTTTTATTGTTTTGATTCGTTTCTAGAAAATCCTCAAAGAAAAAGCTTCTTTGATTTATATTAAAATTTTTATTTTTTTTGTATTTCTTTTTCATCTTTAACTTTTAGTGTAGAAACTTTATTTTTCTCGTTTATAAAATCTGAGAAGTCTAAATATATTCTTGAGTGATCTAGAGGTGCGTATTCAATAATATTTAATTCATTAATCTTATTTGAGAGATAACCAGGAGATGACACATAAGAGAAATCCAACTGTGTTTCATGCAAATCTTTTTTTAGTATTTGAATTTTGTTTTCTACATTATAAATTTTTTTTTCTATTATCCTAGTTTGAGTTTTTAAAATAGAGGTAGCACTTAATAAAAAAGAAAAAATTAAAATTGAAATAATCAATTTAATTTTAGACATAATTATTCTCCAAAGTAAGATATTTTTTGAACTTATCTTTGAGTTCTGTAGGGTAAACAAATTGATCATCATTTCTAATTGCAAATCTAAGTTTAGCAGAACGGGAGGGAGGGTTTATCTTAATTTATTTATTTGATGGTCTGAAAATTTTATTTTGATATTTTTCAAATAAAACTGATCTATCATCGCTTTCAGGAAAATATCTAGAAGATCTAGCTCTATTTAATGAAAAATTATTAAAAAAGTATTTCACAATTTTATCTTCAATAGAATGAAAACTAACGATTAAAATTTTTCCACCTGGTTTTATGATTTTAGCAGCATTAATTATTCCTGTGATCAGTTCTGTAATTTCTTTATTAACAAATATTCTTAATGCTTGAAAAGTTTTAGTGCAGGGATTAATTTTACTATGATAATTTTTCTTTTTACTTTTAATTATAATTTCATAAAGTTGGTCAACATGCGAAATTCTTTTAATTTTTCTAGCTTTAATTATATTTTTGGCAATATTAAAAGCTTCTTTCTCTTCACCTAAAATTTTTAGAATTAATCCTAATTTTTTTTCGCTACAATTATTTACAACTTCCTCGGCTGAGATGTCAGTAAGGCCCATTGACATGTCTAGTTTATCTTTTGATTTAAAAGAAAAACCTCTTTTAAAATTATTAAGTTGAATCGATGAAAGGCCTAAGTCAAATATGATATTATCTGCAGAATTTTTGCTTAATACTGTGTTAATTTGACTAAATTTTTTTCGGTAAAAAAAAAATCTTTTTGGATATTTTTTTTTTATATCACCAGCAATTTGCAGAATAAAGTTATCTCTATCAAAAGCAATTACCTTAGTTTTCTGAAACTTTAACAATTTATTAGAATACCCACCGCCACCAAAAGTGCAGTCAACAAATGTTTCACCTTTTTTGGGAGAACAAATTTGAATTATTTTTTCTAACATGACCGGAAAATGAGATGCTTCCAGTGATGTTGATGAGGCGTTCATAATAGTGAATCTTAATCATTAAAATTTTTGTTTTCTTAAAAATGCTGGTATTTCAAAATCCTCTTCTTCATTATTTTCTTGATCAAACAGTTTCTCAATATGAGTTTCATTATCATTTGAGGCATTGTTTTCTATTTCCAAATTTTCATCTTCAGTAAACAATTTTGGTGTATTCTCACTTTCATGTTTATTTTCCTTGATTTTTGTATTTTGTATATTTGGCGTTAGTTCAGAAATACCATCTGATTTATTTTCTATATAAGAAGCGCTTTCTATAGATACTCCGTTAGGAATATTTTCAAAAGCGTTTTGCCCCAATTGATCTATATTCTCTTGCTCGCTAATACCCTGATCAAAATTATTTATTTCTACCTTCTCATTCTGTTCATTAACTTCAAATTTATCATCTAATTTCAAAGCTGTTGATCCATCAATAGAATTTAATGTGTTATTTTCCATTTTAGCGTTATGACTAAATAAACTATCTGAATACCCATTATTTCTGTTATGTATTCTAGATACCATGTTTAGAACAGTATTAGATTCAGTTTTGTGTCCATCTAAAGCTGTTGCAACTATTGATACTCTCATTTTGCCTTCCATATTTTCATCTTTAATGGCACCAAAAATTAGCTCTACTTCTGGATCAACTTCTGCTCTAACTTTTTGAACTGTTTGATCCACTTCAAATAAAGTCAAATCTTTTCCTCCAGTAATATTTATTAAAAGTCCTTTAGCACCTTTTAAAGAGTATTCGTCTATTAAAGGATTATTTAGGGCCATCTCAGTAGCCGCCATTGCTCTGTTTTCTCCCTCTGCTTCCCCAGTTCCCATCATCGCTTTGCCCATAGAACTCATAACAGTCTCAACATCAGCGAAATCTAAGTTAATCATGCCTGGTCTTACCATAAGATCAGTAACACTTTGTACTCCATGTCTTAAAACATTGTTTGAAAGATGGAAAGACTCCTCAAAAGTAGTTGCTTCACTAGCAATTTTAAAAAGATTTTGATTGGGTACAACTATAGTTGTATCTAAATGTTTTTTTAATGCTTCTAAACCTTCTAAAGCTCTTCTCATTCTTTTTGAACCTTCATAATCAAAAGGTAAAGTCGTCACTCCAACTGTTAAAATATTTAATTCTTTTGCAGCTTTTGCAATCACATGTGAAGCTCCTGTACCAGTTCCTCCTCCCATGCCAGCAGCGATAAAAACCATGTTGCTACCTTGAATGTAGTTCACTATTTCTCCGATAGACTCGTCGGCAGCAGCTTGACCTATATTATGTTTTGCACCTGCTCCTAATCCTTTGGTCAAATTCATACCAATTTGAATTTTTGCATGGGCTTTGCTCATCTTCAGATCTTGAGCGTCTGTATTAATTGCAACAAATTCTACACCCTCCATGCCTGACTCGATCATTGCATTTATTGCGTTTCCACCTGCTCCACCTATCCCTAAAACCAAAATCCTAGGTTTTAATTCTTTTAATTCTCCACCTCCAATATTAATACTCATTATATCTCCCCTTTCTGTTTATTTTCCCATTTAAGATTTGATCTATTTTGATACGCTTTTTTTCTGGCAACAATTTTAAATTTTTCAAAAGTTTTAGGCTCCCAAATTTGAAAAGTTTTTCCTAGGCCAACAAATAAAATATTATTTTTTATATTAGCGTGATTAAGTAATTTGTCTGTTAATGATACTCTTCCTTCCGTATCGAATTGCAAGTTAACACTTTCAGATAAAACTGAAGTTGCAAAATAATCTCTTTTTTCTTCAAATGGATTTAATGAATCTATCGTATTTGATAATTTCTCTATTCTGTCTTGAGAACACGCCTCTACGGCTGAATGATTAAAAGATGGGTAGCCAATAAAGCCGTTATAACCCATTGAGCTTAAATACGATCTAAAGGTTGCAGGCACTGATACCCTTCCTTTCTTGTCTAATTTGTTCTCGTAACTTGATATAAACATTTTTTATTAAAACCCTTATTTCTTCTAACTTTTTCAAATCACCCTCCATTATGGGATTATGTGGGATCGTATGGGTTTTAAATTAAATAGTCAATACATTAGTTTTTAACTTTTAGTACAAAATGAGAACATTATTTAACAGAAATTGCCAGATAGTCTATAAGCCGGGTTCTGTCATTGAAGATGTCATTTGTCTAGGCTTGAATTTACACTCAAGCTCAAGCGGTTAACCCAGAAGACTAACTAAAGACTGTTTTTTGCATTTCTGCCTTGTCTTCTCTATTTAACCTTGCTCCCAGTGGGGTTTGCCGTGCGTTTTTTGTTACCAAAAAACCGGTGAGCTCTTACCTCGCCGTTTCACCCTTGCCT
>MDTB01188775.1_pt1 | contig 31014 bp, 32 predicted proteins | sample 811161 | NCBI WGS metagenome assembly MDTB01 (sample SAMN05326650, study PRJNA326480) | marine metagenome | isolation source: seawater | place: Mediterranean Sea | collected 2009 | reverse complement strand
CCAAATGATAAAATTATTTGGGATGTTGGACATCAAACTTATCCTCATAAAATATTAACTGGTAGAAAAGATAAAATAACGACTTTGAGGCAGGGTGATGGCCTTTCAGGTTTTACGAAGAGGTTAGAAAGTGAATATGATCCATTCGGTGCAGCTCATAGCTCAACATCAATTTCAGCTGCACTTGGCATTGCGACTGCAAATAAATTAGAAAAAAAATCTAATCAAGTTGTAGCGGTCATAGGTGATGGTGCGATAAGTGCAGGAATGGCATATGAGGCAATGAATAATGCTGGTTCGATGAATGCAAATTTGATCGTCATCCTCAATGACAATGATATGTCAATAGCCCCTCCTGTTGGAGCAATGAGTGCCTATCTTTCAAGGCTGTTATCAGGGAAAACTTTTCAGTCTGCACGTTCAATTGCAAAACAGATGGCTGAAATGTTTCCTAAAAGATTCAAAAATGTTGCAGCAAAAGCTGAAGAATACATGAGAGGAATGGTTACTGGCGGAACACTTTTTGAAGAATTAGGTTTTTTCTATGTTGGTCCTGTTGATGGTCACAACCTAGATCATCTTCTTCCAGTCCTGAAAAATCTTCGAGATTCTAAATGGGATGGTCCAGTTTTTTTACATGTCGTAACAAAAAAAGGCTATGGCTATACTCCAGCTGAAAAATCAGATGACAAGTATCATGGGGTTGGTAAATTTAACGTTGTAACAGGTGAACAAGTTAAGACAGTTTCTAAAGCCCCAAGCTACACGAAAGTCTTTGCGGAAGCACTAATTAAGCAAGCTAAAAAGGATAAAAAAATAGTTGCTGTAACCGCTGCGATGCCCTCAGGAACGGGATTAGATTTGTTTGGAAAAGTTTATCCATCAAGGACGTTTGACGTTGGTATTGCCGAACAACATGCTGTAACGTTTTGTGCTGGATTAGCAACACGTGGAATAAAACCATATGCTACTATCTATTCAACTTTTCTTCAAAGAGCATATGATCAAGTCGTTCACGACGTTGCTATTCAATCATTACCTGTAAGATTCGCAATAGATCGTGCAGGTCAAGTTGGCGCTGATGGTGCTACACACGCTGGGTCCTTTGACTTAGCATATTTATGTGCTCTTCCTAATTTTATTGTAATGGCGCCAAGCGATGAAAACGAATTAACAAATTGTGTTGCAACTACAGTCAATATAAATAATCAACCTTCAGCTTTCAGGTATCCCAGAGGCGAAGGTGTTGGAGTAAAAATTTCAAAAAATCCTGAATTATGGAAAATAGGAAAGGGCAGGATAGTAAAACAAGGTTCAAAGGTTTGTATATTGTCCCTTGGTACCCGTCTCCAAGATTCACTTGATTCAGCAAATAAGTTAGCATCATATGGACTTTCTACAACAGTTGCAGACGCAAGGTTCGCTAAACCTATAGATGAGGAACTCATCGCAAAGTTAGCAAAAGATCACGAGATATTAATTAGCGTTGAAGAAGGATCCATAGGAGGATTCTCAGCACAAGTTATGTCCTTTTTAACTAAAGAAGGTCTTTTAGATAATGGATTAAAATTTAGACCACTTTTTTTTCCTGATATATTCATACCTCATGGAAAACCCGATAAACAGAACGATTTATGTGGAATTAATGCTAATCAAATCACAGACTGTGTACTTAAGGCACTAGGACTACCCAGCCAATCAAGAGAATCCAGAGAAACAGCTTAATTATTAAAAGACTAGGCTAAGTTTCTGGAAATGACGGAAAAATCAGATCAAAATAAAGTTAAACAAATAGTTTTAAGCTCCGGAACGTCATTTTATTGGGGTATGAATTTACTTAAGAATGAACAAAGAAGGGCAATGTTTTCTATCTACTCTTTTTGTAGAATGGTTGATGATATAGCTGATAGTAAATTAAACAAAAATTTAAAGTTAAAAAGATTAAAAGAATGGAAAAAAAAAATACATGATTTATATAAAAAAATATCAGATGGATTTCTTGAGAGAGAATTAAAATACTCAATTTCAAAATACAAACTAAAAAAAATAGATTTTTTAGATATAATTGAAGGAATGGAGATGGATATAAATAAAAAAATAGTATATCCATCTAGAAAAAATTTGGAGTTGTATTGTGATAAAGTTGCAGGAGCGGTTGGATGTTTATCAATGGACGTATTTGAAATCAGAACTAGAGATTCTAGAAAATATGCAAAACTTTTAGGAAGAGCTTTTCAGTTAACAAATATTCTCAGAGATATACACGAAGATAGTCTAATTGGAAGATGTTATATTCCGAGAGAACTGATAAGAAAATATATAAATATTAATACAAACCCTAAAGTTCTAATTGAGGAGTCAAAGTTCAAATCCGTTTGTAAAGATCTTATTGACGAAACTGAAAGATATTATTTTTTAGCTGGGGAAATTTCTAAAAAATTTGATCAGACTAAACTAAAAGCTCCAAAATTAATGAAAGCAATGTATAAGGAAATATTTAAAAAAATATGTTCGGAAAACTGGAATATGAGAAAAAGAGTAAGATTAAGTAAAATAGAAAAAATTAAAATAATTTTGAAAAATATTTAATAAAATTAAATGCTTAAATTAGAAAAATCTAAATTTATTATAGGAACAGGTATTTCAGGGTTATCTGCAGCTTGCTATGGATTGAAAAATAAAAAAAAGATTAAAATCTTCGAGGGAGCATCTCATTCAGGAGGTAGGTGCAGGTCATATCATGATAAAACTCTGGACTTAGAGGTGGATAATGGAAATCATTTAATTTTATCAGCAAACAAAAATTTTTTAAATTTTTGTAAACTCATAGATTCGTTTAATACACTTGCTTTTTATGAGTCTAAATTCTATTTTTTTGATTTCCAAGATAAATCTAGGTGGTCTGTTGAAATTAATGATAGTTTTTTCCCTTATTGGATATTTAATAAAAAAAAGAGAATTCCTAAATCAGCTTTAAAAGATTATTTTGAAATTTTAAAAATACTATTTGCGAGACCTGATCAATCAGTCTACGAACTTCTAGGAGGTAAAAGTATCTTATTTAAAACATTTTGGGAGCCTCTCACACTAGGGATAATGAATAGTGACTGCACAAATGCTTCTGCTTTTCTCTTATCAAGTGTTATCAAAAAAAGCTTTTTAAAAGGTGGTAAATTTTGTAGTATTTATCAGCCTAAAATAAGTTGGGATAACACTCTAATTAAACCATCAATTAATTATATTAAGAAAAAAGGTTGCTCAATAAATTATAAATCTATTTTAAAAAAAATTGTAATTAATAACGGAGTAGTAACTAAACTACAATTTCAAAAAGATGAAATTGAAATAAAAAAAAATGACGATGTTATTTTATCACTTCCCCCTAATAGTCTCTCTAAAATTCTTCCAAATATTAAATTGCCAAAAACTTTTAATACTATTCTTAATATCCACTATAAAATAAATAAGTCATTACAAAATGAATTAAATATTCCTATTTTAGGTGTTCTGAATTCTATCACTCATTGGGTATTTATAAAAAAAGGTTATATTTCTGTGACTATAAGTGCTGCCAATAAATATAATAATGTTAATTCTGAAATTATTGCAAAAGATGTCTGGGCAGAGGTTTCTCAAAGTCTCAAAATAGACAATAAAGTAATGCCAGAATATAAAGTTCTTAGGGAAAAGAATGCAACCTATGAACAATCGCCTGAGAATTATAAAATGATTCAAAATATAAATGATTTACCAAAAAATTTGAGATTAGCAGGTGACTGGACAGAAAAATTTTTACCATCGACAATTGAAAGTTCTATACTTTCAGGAAAAAAAGCTATAACTAATGTTTAATATGAATTTAATAGGTTTATTTTAAAACAATGAAAATTTCACTAAAATTTCTTTCAAAAATATTATCAGATGCTATTAACAAGGAAAGAAAGAAAATACATCCCGACGGACACAGTGTTTATGAGCTTGAAGCAGACGTAACAATTCCTTCAGAATATATAATTTTTATGCACTTCCTTGGTGAAGTAAACGTTCAGATTCAGAATAAAATAAAGAAATATATATTAAGAAATCAAAATATTGATGGTGGATGGTCATTATTCTTCGGTGGTAAATCAGATGTCAGTGCCACTGTTAAGGCATATTTTGCATTAAAATTAAGCGGTTGTGATATGAACGATAATAAAATGATTAAAGCCAGAAAAGTAATTTTTGAACATGGAGGTGCAGAAAATTCCAATGTTTTTACAAGAATAACACTTGCACTCTTCGGTGAGATATCCTGGAAAACAATACCAGCTATGCCAATTGAAATAATGAAGCTCCCCGAATGGTCTCCATTTCACTTGAATAAAATTTCTTACTGGTCAAGAACAGTTTTAGTTCCACTTCTTATAATTTTGAATAAAAAGCCACTAGCCAATAATCCAAAAGGAGTAAGTATTAAGGAGATATTTAAGGATAAGTATGTTGCTAAACTTAATATTCAGGGTCAGAAGAATTTTTGGTCAATTATTTTTAATTTTATTGATAAAGTTGTTAGGAAAATTGAACCAGTCCTTCCAAAGAAAAATAAATTACTATGCACTAAGAAAGCCTATGAATGGATTTTAATTAGATTAAATGGAAAAGATGGGTTAGGTGGAATTTTTCCTGCGATGGTTAATTCATTAATTGCTTTGTCAATTTCAGAAGAAAAAGCAAAATACAAAAAAGAATGTAAAATTGTTAGAGATGCTATCGATAAACTTCTGGTAGAGCGTAATGATGAAGCTTATTGTCAACCCTGCGTTTCACCAATATGGGATACTGGTTGGATTGGACACGCGCTTATTGAAAACGAAATAAATATCGATAAATCTATTGATTGGTTACTTAAAAAAGAAATTAAGAGCAAAGGTGATTGGGCTGAAATCAAAAGTAATTTAGAACCAGGAGGTTGGGCTTTTCAATACAATAATAAGTTTTATCCAGATGTTGACGACACAGCTCTGGTTGGGATGCTTTTGGATAGATATAATAGAGGAAAAGATAATGTAACAATAAGTAATTCTATAGAAAGAACTAGAAAATGGATTATTGGTATGCAATCAAAAAATGGGGGTTGGGGATCATTTGATGCTGACAATAACCACTCTTATTTAAATTATATACCATTTGCAGATCACGGTGCATTACTTGATCCGCCAACAGTTGACGTTACCGCTAGATGCTTAAGTTTTTTAGCACAGCTAAACAAAAAGGAAGATAAAAAGGTAATGAATAGGGCCCTAAAATACATTATATCTGAGCAAGAAAAAGATGGTAGTTGGTTTGGAAGATGGGGAACAAATTATATATATGGCACATGGTCGGTTTTATCATCAATTAATCTAATTGAATTTGAACAAAAAGACTATATTCAACAAAAAGCTATTAAATATATAAAAGGTAATCAACGTTTAGACGGAGGTTGGGGAGAAGATGGTGAAACTTATTTTTCAAAAAATTTAAATTCAACTAAAACTAGTACACCTTCTCAAACTGCATGGGCTGTTCTTGGTTTAATTTCAGCAGGAGAACTTAATTCAAATGAAGTTTCTCATGGAATTAATTATTTAATAGAAAATTATTCGGAAAATAACTGGGACGAAAAATTTTATACTGCAGTTGGATTTCCAAAGGTTTTTTATTTAAAATACCACGGTTATTCAAGATATTTTCCAATTTTAGCTATATCAAAATATTTGAGTCTCAAAAATTCTAATTCTTTAAAACCATTACACGGTGTTTAATAAAAACCAAATTTGTGTGATTGTTGGATTACAGAATGAGTTAAATGCTCTTAATAATCTAAATGTTAATTCTTTTATTGGTTATGGTGAGTTTGGAGCTAACAAGGTAGTAAATCAAAATCTACAGTATTATGACTGTTTTATAAGTATGGGTTTTGCTGGTTCAATAGATCAAAAACTAAAAAATGGAGATATTTTAATTCCTCAGAAAGTTGTCTGGAAAGATGGTAGCGTTCACGAAACTGACAAAAAATATAGAAACTTTTTATTGAATAAAATTAAATCAAAAAAAGTAAGTACTAAAAATCTCACATCAGTGAAAGAGATCATTAATAACTCTGAAGAGAAAAAAAAAATTAAGCATAAATATGATGTTTCTGCAATTGATATGGAGTCAGAGTCAATTCAGAAAATTACAATTAAAGAAAAAAAAATATTTGTTGTCGTAAGAGTAATTCTTGATGATTGTCAATTTTCTATTCCAAATTATATTGTTAAATCTACAAATAGAAATGGTTTAGTAAACAATAAACAACTTTTTTTGCATATATTAAAAAATCCCGGAAATATTCTTTCCTTAATAAAATTAAGCTTTTATTACATAAAAGCTTACAAAATACTCAAAAGTTTATGTAAAATGATTTTTAATAACTAATCATGAAGATCAAGTTCATACATTTTAGACTCTAAAAGTTGTTCGTAAAGATCCTCAGCTGGTCTAGCCGCAATTAAACTTATATCTTCTTGAACTGGTCCAGACGTTTTAATCCCTGAAATATTCTTTATTATTCCTTTTACTGGGTTTTCAAAAGAATCTATTACTGCAGAGGGTTCAAATCCACAATGAGTCATACAATTAGAACATTTCTCATAGTTTCCAACTCCATATTTCTTCCATTCCGTCTTTTCGATTAACTCTGAGAAGGTCTTGTAATAACCTTCAGATAAATGGTAACATGGTTTTTGCCATCCAAAAATATTTCTTGTCGGAGTCGCCCATGGCGTACAAGTGTATACTTCATTTCCTGCAAGAAAATCTAAAAATAAATTTGTATGATTAAGTTTCCATTTTTTAAATTTTTTAGATTTAAAAACTCCCCTAAAAATTTTTTTTGTATTTTCTCTGTTAAGGAAATTTTCTTTGTCCGAGGCTCTTTCATATGAAAAACCTGGAGATAGATTTATACCATCAACACCAAGTTCTTTGGAAACAAATTCAAAAAACTCAATTAAACTTTTAATTCTCTGATGAAGATATACCGTGCAATTTATTGTAACTCTAAACCCTTTAGTTTTAGCTAACTTTATTGATTGTATTGCCGTCTCAAAAACCCCATCCTGCCCAGAAATTTTATCATGATCCTCTCTTAATCCATTCAGATTAAAGGTAAATGTAAAATATTTATTTGGCTCATAATCAAATATATTTTTAGATATTAAAAGTCCATTAGTACATAAATAAACAAATTTTTTTTTTTTAATCAAAGAATCAACAATTTCCGGCATATCTTGATGCAAAAGTGGTTCGCCTCCTGCAATAGAAACTATAGGAGCTCCACATTCCTCTACTGCATAAATACATTTTTCTGGACTCAAATATTCATTGAGAACAGATTCAGGGTAATCTGTTTTACCACAAAGAGGCGATTCAAGATTAGTTTTAAACATTGGTTCAAGCATTAATACTATAGGAAATTTTTTAATTCCATTTAGTCTGCACTGAGCTAAATAAGCCCCCAATTTCATTTGTTGTAAAACTGAAACAGACATGACTCCCCAAAAATTGACTACTTAATAGGCATAAATTCTAGCGATTATTAAATAATCATGAAATAAAATTAGAATAATGGTAATGACTTCATTCTAAAAATTTTTTATATGAATACCCGGTATTCAGATAGAAAATTTCTTGCAATACATAATTATTATTAATCACTCAAGACTGATTGTTAGAATGAATTTCTTTCATCATATTAGTTACATGAGTATCATGGAAAAAATCTGGGTCTCTTGAGTTTGATAAATCAATTTCGACCGCCATTGGTCCCTCTGTTTTGGGACCATTAATTGCAACTGAAGCAGCTTTAAATGGATTTGCAAAAAGATCTGTTACTGCCGAAGCCTCATAACCACAGTGAGCCATACAATCAGAACACTTATCATAATTTCCTGTTCCATATTTTTCCCATGTCGTTTCTTCCATGAGTTCTTTAAATGTTTTTACGTAACCCTCTCCCAAAAGATAGCAAGGTTTTTGCCAACCAAAGATATTTCTTGTTGGGTTACCCCATGGGGTGCACTTGTAAGACTGATTTCCAGCTAAAAAGTCTAAATATAGGCCAGAATGACTAAAGTCCCATTTCTTATAATTCTTTGATTTAAATATGTTTCTAAAAAACTGTTTAGTATTTGATCTTTTAATAAAATGCTGTTGATCAGGAGCTCTTTCATAAGCAAATCCAGGTGAAATTGTAATTCCATCAACACCTAATTCTTCAGTTACATAATTTAAGAAATCGCTGGTTCCTGACTCAGAAGCATTATCAAAAATTGTACAATTCACATTACATCGAAAACCTAATGATTTTGCTTTCTTGATTGCCGAAACACAACGGTCGAAAACACCTTCCTGGCAAACTGCTTTATCATGTTCATTTTTTAAACCATCTAGATGAACTGACCAAGTAAAGTTTGGACTAGGTTTATAATCACCCATTTTTTTTTCCATTAACAAGGCGTTAGTGCACAAATACACAAATTTTTTTCTCCTAATCAAAGCATCAACAATTTGGGGCATTTCCTTGTGAAGAAGTGGTTCTCCTCCGGGAATCGAAACTATAGGCGCTCCACATTCTTCCACAGAATCTATACACTGATCAACAGAAAGCCTTTGATTTAAAATTTCTTTTGGGTAATCAATTTTTCCACAACCTGCACAAGCAAGGTTACATCTAAAAAGGGGTTCTAACATTAATACCAAAGGATACTTAGTTTTACCTAAAAGCTTTTGCTTTATAATATAGGCGCCTACTCTTATTTGCTGAATTAGTGGAATTGACATAATACTATTTATATTTCATAGAAATTAAAATGTAAACTTTAACTGACCACTTGAATATTTGTCAACTCTTTAGGGAGCTTAAACACAATATTTTCTTCAATACCAGGTCTTTTTTCAATTTTAATTTCTCTAAATGAGGATATTCTTTTCATTACCTCTTTAACTAACTCATCAGGGGTGGAAGCTCCAGATGAAATACCAATTGAATCAACATCGTTAAACCAATTACTATCTAGGTCGTCAGCGGTTTCAATTAAAAAGGTATCAACTCCTGACTCTTCACCTAGATCTCTTAATCTATTGGAATTTGAACTATTCTTTGCGCCCACAACTAAAATTAAATTAACATGATCTACTAAATCTCTAACTGCAGACTGTCTGTTTTGAGTAGCATAACATATATCTTTTACATCTGGACCTTCAATAGAGGGAAATCTAGTTTTCAATGCTTGAATAACAACCTTAGTGTCATCAACAGACAACGTTGTCTGACTTATATAGGATAATTTGGAAGGGTCCTTAACTTTTAATTTTTTAACATCTTCAATATTTGAGACCAAGTAAACATCACCTGATATTCTTCCCATGGTCCCTTCAACTTCTGGATGACCTTCATGACCAATTAGGATAACTTCAAAACCTTTTTTAGAATATCTTTGCCCTTCCTTGTGAACTTTGGCAACAAGAGGACAAGTTGCATCTAGAACCGGTAATTTTCTATTGTGTGCGGTATCTTCAACTTTTTGAGCAACACCATGCGCACTAAATACTGTTACAGCACCCTCTGGAATCTGATCGAGTTCTTGAACAAAAACAGCCCCTTTAGAACTTAAATTATTAACAACCCTTTTATTATGAACAATTTCATGCCTCACATAAACAGGAGAACCATATTTCTTTAAAGCTCTCTCAACAATCTCAATAGCTCTTTCTACACCTGCACAAAACCCTCTTGGTTGTGCCAAATATACTTTTAAAGGTTTCAAAATATTTTTCTCCTTGTTATTTTATATTAAAATAATTCTTCATCCACAACACACAATCTTTTATAGCACTTTTTACATTCCTAGGTCTATATCCTAGTTTCTTTTTTGCCTTTTCTGATGAAAAAAACATTTTTTTTTCTGACATCAATAAACCATCAACTGTTAACATCGGATCATATGTTTTAATTAAATTACCTAAGAATTCATTCAAAAAAGCAAAAGGGTATAAGGGCAAGGTAGAGAGCTTCCTCAAAGGCTTAGGCACCTCCCCGAATTCCGCAACCATATCCAAAAAGTCCTTTAATAAAATATTTTCACCCCCAAGAATATACTTTTCTCCTACAACACCTTTTTCTAATGCCTGAAAATGTCCATTTGCAACATCATCAACGTGCGCAAAATTTAGTCCAGTATCAACATAAGCAGGCATTTTTTTTAGAAGCATTTGTAATACGATTCTTCCTGTTGGAGTTGGTTTATTATCTCCTGGTCCTATTGGTGTTGATGGGTTAACAATAATAGCATTTAAATTCTTATTTTTAATATAGTCTAAAACTATCTGTTCAGAGATATATTTCGATTTTTTATAATCACCAATCATTTCGTCAAAACTAACTGGCGTTGTTTCATCCGTTACCTCGTTCTCCCTAATCCCCAAAGTTGCTACGCTTGATGTGAATATCAATCTATGCTTTTTAATATCTTTTATTGATTCAAGTAAATTTTGCGTTCCAAACACATTTGATTCATAGATTTCAGATTTTTTTCTTGCCCATAATCTATAATCAGCAGCTACGTGAAAAAAAATATCACAACCATCTACTGCATCAACTAAACTATGTTTTTCTCTTAAGTCACCCTTAACAACTTCTAAATTTAAACCATCAAGGTTACTTGTATCAGATTCTTCTCTGATTAAAACTCGAATATCATATTTTTTTTTAATTGCAACTCTTGTAATTGCTGAACCTAAAAAACCATTAGCACCAGTTATTAAAATTTTTTTTGACATAATAGGTTAAATAATAAATATTATTGATTAACAAAGTAGTAAATTTAAAAATTAACTTATATGTTTTTAAAACCATTGAAAGATAAAGTTTCACTTCCAATCATTTTTATATTGTCTTTTTTAATCGCTATCAATGTACAATCTTCTGAGATCGCAAAAATAAAAACTGGAAAACTCCATGAAACTCTTTTAATTAACAACAATTCAAAAAAACCATTAGTTCAAAGACTTGATGATTTAAAGATTACAGTTGATGCAATATTTGATCACAAAAAAATGATTAAATTCATTTACGGCAAAAAATGGTCTTCATTAGATAATGAAATTAAAGGAAAACTAGAAAAAACATTTCTTCGATACATATCCTTTAATTATGCAAAGCGATTTAATGGTATTAAAAATCTAAAATTTAAAATAGTTAAGAGTGAAATATTAAGTGATTCTCAAGTTTTGATAAAAACTTTCATGATCACATCTGAAAAAGATACTGTTTCATTTGATTATATCTTTAATAAAAAAGATGATGACTGGAAAATATTTGATATCTTAGTAGAAGGGTCAATAAGCGAGGTAGCAACAAAAAAGTCTGACTTTTATCAAATTATTAGACAAAACGGCCCTTTGGGCCTAATTGAAGTTATTAATGCTAAAATAGAAAATAATTAATTAAAGTTTTTTTTTTGAAGAACTAAAATTTCTCCCAATCCAGACTTAATGTTACCTTTAACAAATTTTTCAAATCGATTAAACCTATTTTTTTTTGAAAAAAAAGGAAAAGAATATTTCTGTAAAGTGGAAAAAAAATCTAATATTTGAATTCCAGAGGTTTTAAACATTTTTTCAATATTTTTAGGTCTTTTGAACAATATAATTGTTCCCCTTTTCATTCCCATACAAAAAAATCTACCAATATTTTTTTTTATAATTACAGTGCCAGCAATAAATTTGTTTGCACAATATTCTCCAACGCCGCCATTAACAACAATTAACCCCCTTCTCATCAAATAACCCAAATGATTTCCAGCATTACCATTTATAAAAATATTTCCACCATTCATTCCTAATTTTTCTCCGAAGTCTGGAGCACCAATGTAATCTTTTGCATTCTTCGAGATTAAAATATTACCTCCTTTCATCTGACATCCTAAAAAATTTTCACAGGAGCCATTTATTCTCAAAATACCACTTTGCATTTTTTTACCAACAAAAGAACCTACATCACCGAAAACTTCCAAATCATCATTTCTCCAATTAGCACCTACATTGTTAAAAAAAATATTTGAACCTTTTAAAATAACTTTTCTTTTATTTTCTTTCATTCTTTTTACCTTGAAAGAAAAAAGGTCTCTTAATTTAAAATTCTTACCATCATATGGTACTGAAATCTGAGTTAATATTTTATTGTTAAATTTCATATTATTAATTTGTGAAAGTCGAGTTAAATCTATGGGCTGAAAAATTTTTTTTTTCAGTTCTAAAATTATGAGATTCATTTCATTATACTTTTTAAGTGAAAATGGTAAGGTCCTAATTTTCCTCCATAATTTCCAGCCGATATAGCCTTAACACCACTTTTATTTCCTAAATCAATTATTGCTTTTATTCCCGATTTCATTGCTTTAATAATATCCTTTTCTGAAGTTCCATCTATAACCAGCTCTAAAACAGAATTAATTTCTCCATTTAATTTTGACTTTACAAAAGGTTTAATTGTAGGACAATATTCAAAATTAGTCGATGCAATCAAACTTTTGTATTTAGAACCAACTTTAGAGCCTGATCTGACAACACCGCCTGGAAAAGGTAAAATAACATTAGGAATCTTATTTATAGCTTTTACAGCTTTCTCAGATGCTAATAGTGCATTAGATCGATCATCTGCTAAGATCAAAAAATTTCCACCACCAATCCCTTCCATTTGATATGCAAAATCTTCACAAACAAATTCTCCGTCCATAACAGGAATTCGCCAATATCTTTTTTCACCAATTTTTTTTGAAATTTGAAAACCGTCACCAAAATATCTTAATGAATTTCCTAATTTAATTTTGATATCTCCTGAATTTCCTGAAAAAATAGACGAAGAAGGAGAAGTCATTACACATTGTCCAGCTCTATTCAAAACTTGTTTTGCTAACTCCTTTGAAGACATTGAAAAAATTAAAATTGAAATGCCAGGTCTCATATCTGGAGTTTCAGATTTAGATAGGGTTTTTTCAATTCCCGCTTCACATCCACAAGCAATCACAGAAGTTGCAAAACCAGTAAATTTTAGGGCTGCTTCTTTTGCCCACTTCAAGTTATCTGCAGTAACAATTAATCTTGAACATTTCATAGGAAATGCTTCAGCAAATGTATCCCAGATTTCTAAAGACCTTTTTTTCATAATTAAGCTTTACAAAAACTAAAAATTTGTTTGACACTGTTTAATTCTGAATTTTTCTTTTTTTTTAATTTCTCTATACATACCCCATCTCCTCTAACTATTAAACCGTTCTGATTGATTCCAGGTGTTAGTGAAGGAATGAAAATATCAAACAAATTTTTATTTTTTAGATTTGGATTCCCTATAAAAACATTTTGCGAAAAAAAATTTATTTTTGGATTCTCCTCAAAACATGAGACATAAATTTGAAGCTCCTTTTTTTTTTTTAAATAACTGCTATTATTCTCTAGCGGATTATATTCTGGTCCATTTTCAGTAAAATTAATTCTAAGGGGAAATCCAGTTTTCCAGAGTGAGGCTTGCACTGCGCCTGCTACATTGTCACCTCCAAGATAGTGTAAAAAATTGAACTTCTTAAATTCACTCAAAATTTTAACTAAATCAATAATTTCACTTATTAAAAAATCACTGAGATTTTGGCTTTTAAAGATAATTGTTCCGTATCTGGATTTATTTAAACTTTTAATTATTAAAGAAAAATCTTTATTGTTTAAATTTTTTTCACCATCAAAACTATTAATTATGCAATCTTTTAATTTTAGTATTTTTTTTTCTAAATCACCTTTATTAACTTTAATATAAGAATGTCTTGATTTTTTTTTTGGTTGCTCAGTAATAAAATGAATATCTCTTCTTTTAATTAAATTACTTTCTTCATTTAAAATTTGTTTCATAAAATCTGAGCTTATTGAATCTTCGTTCAAACCAATTAACAGTATAAAATCCGATCTCTTTTTCACTTCATTATAAGAAGTAATGTTTCCACCTAATCTCTGAAAACTAAAGTTAAATTTAGAAATATTTTCACCGTGCATGTGATCAACTGAAGCGTTTCTTTTTTCTGCAAATAAAAAAATTTCGTCTAAAGCTTCCATATCACAACTCAAACCATCGATATGAATTCCTTTTGCATCAGTTATTATACTCTTTAATTTTTTGAGTGCGGTTTGCATTGAAACTTTATTACCTTTAATCAACGCACTTAGGGAGTTTTCAAGCATATAATATTACCAACTTATTTTTTTTTATCATACTTAATATAAGCAAATCTGGGGTCATCAGGCGTTCCCTCCAATGAATTACTTTGTTCTTTCGGGTTCCATAAAACTACTTCGTCAATCTTTTCAGCTAATTCAAAATCTAAATCTGTAATTCCTTTTTTTGCATGATTCATTAATTTCACTTCAACAAATGCATAAGATACAACTAGATCAGGATGATGCCAGGCAACCTCAGATAAATGACCAATAGTATTAACAACCATCAAAGTAGATTTCCAACTGTGCGTTTTAAAGGTTTTTCTTATCCACTTACCGTCATAACTCCAGCCATCAGTAATTTTTTTTTTAATTTCTGATTCAGTATAAACTTTTATTTTTTTTTCACTCATTTTTATTTCCTAATTTTTTCATTTTTTTAAATTAAACTATCTTTATAATAATATCACAATAAGGTTTTTTTTTTCTTATTAATTAATTTGATCAAAGATATGCATAAATTTATTATTAACTCACCCTCAAGAATTCATCTGGGCTTTTTAGAGCTAAATCCAGAATCCGATAGAATCTTTGGAAGTTTAGGATTAACAATTTCTAATTTTAAAACTTCTATTAAGATAGATAAATCTCAGCATTTCAAAGTAAAGGCTAAAAATGAAAATAAGATTTTTTCCATAGTCAATAAATTTCAAAAACATTATAGTCTCAAACCCTGCAAAATTTCAATATTAGAAACAATACCCGAACACATAGGATTAGGTTCAGGAACTCAACTTTCTTTAAATATTGGATACGCGTTGTCAAAGTTTTCAGGTTTAAATCTCTCTCTTGAAAGGATTGCTTGTATACTTGACAGAGGTAAAAGGTCTGGAGTTGGAATTGGATCTTTTAAACTTGGAGGTTTTCTGATTGATGGAGGAAAACAAAAAAATAGCAATGATATCCCGCCTATAATTTTTCGGGAAAAATGGCCTAAAAAATGGAAGATAATATTACTTTTTGATTCGAATTCTGAGGGAATCCACGGAAATAGAGAGTTGCAAGAATTTAAAAAAATCAATAAAGTTAAAAAAAATCTATCTAAAAAAAATTATCAGTCTTTAGTTCAAAGCATAATGCCTTCTTTAATTGAAAAAAACTTTAAACAGTTTTGCGATGGAATACAAATGATTCAAAATAATACAGCAAAAATTTTTAATAAATCACAAGGAGGTAATTACAACAGTAATGGGATAGCAAAGATTTTTAATTTTTTGCAGAATTCAGGATATTCTGGTTTCGGACAAAGTTCATGGGGACCTACCGGTTTTATAATTTGTGAGAACATTAAAAAGCAACAAGAGACAATAAATTTAATTGAAGAATTTAATAAAAATAATTTTATTAAAAATATAAAAATGATAAAAGTTGAAGGTAAAAACCATGGATTTAAATTAATTAAGGATTAATAAAATGAGTAAAAAGAATATTTTACATATGATTAGCCCACAAGGAAATGTTAGCCCCTTTGATGTTAATATGGCCTGTGATGCAGGTTATGATCTTATAATACCCTATACCAATGTAAATCTTACTGATATCAAAAGTTTGGTTCAGGATGCAATATTTTCAAGATCAGTTTCAAATGCAAAAAAAACAGGTATTTTTATTTGTGGAAAGGATGCTTCACTTGCTTTAGATATGATGGAAACTGCAAAAAAATCGATGGTACCACCATTTGAAGTATCTGTTTTCCCTGATCCAGCCGGTTCTTTTACTACCGCTGCGGCAATGGTGGCATGTACCGAGAAAACGCTCAAAGAAAAATTTAATACCACACTAAAAAATAAAAGAATTATTATTTATGGAGGGAAAGGCATTGTTGGAGGAATTTCGTCAATAATGTGTGCTAAAGCTGGATCAAATTGTACAATTGTTGGATACGATGGAATAGAGAATGTAAAAAAAAAGCACAAGAATACAAAAATAGATTTTCTGTCGATATTGAACCTGGTGATGGATCTTCAGATGAACTGAACTCATCTTTTTTACCTAAGGCAGATATAATTTTTTGTGCTGCCAGAGCAGGGACTCAGGTAATAAGTTTAGAGCAGCTTAATTTAGCAAAATCATTAAAAATAATTGCCGATGTTAACGCTGTTCCTCCTGCGGGAATTGAAGGTGTAAATCTAAAAGATGATAACTCAAAACACCCATGTAATGCTTTGTCAATAGGTCCTTTAACTTCTGGAGATATTAAAGTTAAAACCCAATACAAAATGTTCGAAAATATGTGTAAGACTGATAAGCCACTTTTTTTAAACTTTAATGAAGCACTTGATATATCGAGAGAAATAATAGGTTTATAAAATAAAAAGAAATACCAATGATGATGTAATAATTGTTGCTTCAGCTTGTGAAGATTTGGCAAAAGCTTTATATTTATGTAATTTTAAGGTTTTTTCAATTTCTTTAAATAAGTCAAAAGAGCTTGAAAAAATATGTGAGAAAACATTTTATCTAAAGTCTTTTTCTAATAAAAAAGTAAAAGAAATACTGGAAAAAATTGATCCAAACCAAAACAAAAAAATTATCATTGGTTCAGGTATTGCAGAAACTACAAATAAAAATGACTTAATATTAAATAGAAAAAACTTAGGAAATAGTTATAAAACTCTTAACAAGATTCATGATCTTAAGACTTTCTTCAATGTTTTATCAAAAAAAAATATTCAACATCCAGAATGGTCTATTAGTCATCCTGGAGAAAAAAAAAGATGGTTAAAAAAAAATATTTCATCACTTGGCGGGACACTGGTAAGAAATAGTAATGAACAAAGTTTTTACAAAGGGGATTATTTTCAAGAATACGTTAAAGGACGATTAATCTCAGCTCAGTTTTTTGTAAAAAATAAAAAGATTTATTTATATTCTATTTGCTCACAATGGAATTACAAAAATAAAGAATACCCTTTTTTACTCGGAGGTATAGTTACTATCAACCCAAATTTAGAACTGAGAGAGAAAATTAATATTTTGATTTCAAAGGTATGTAAATCTTTTGGACTAGAAGGACTTAACAGTATTGATATTATACTTCCACCAAAAAAAAAAATTATTTTAAAATTAATTGATATTAATGCAAGACCTGGTTTGTCTATAAATTTACTGTCCAAGATTTATAGAAAAAAATTATTAAAAGGAACAAATTTTTTGCAAACAAAAACAGTTTTTGCTTCAACAATATTTTATTGTAGTAATTCATTAAAAATAAATAATTCTATAGAAACGAAACTAGATGCATTTAAAAAAAAATATGATATTTCAGAATTGCCATACAAAAAAAGAAATTTCAAAAAAAATGACCCTTTATTCTTAATTCATACACAATCAAAATCAATTAATGAAACAAAAAAAAATATTAAAGAAATATCGAATAAAGTTATAAAGTTAATTAATGAATAAATCGGAGTATACGAAATGAAAAATACTGAAAATAAAAACTATAGTTTTAACAAAGAAAGCGAGGTTCTAGTTGAGGAACTATTAAAAAATGAAAGAAAGTTTAGAATCAAAGTATCGAAGGGGGCCTTAGGTTGTAATATTATTGATACTGGAATCAATGTAAGAGGAAGTATTGAGGCAGGTCTTAAGGTTTCAGAAATTTGTTTAGGAGGCCTTGGGAAAGTTGATATTACTCCTAGTAATTTTTCTGAAAAAATTAATTGGAATATAAATGTAAGTGCTTCAAATCCTGTTTTAGCCTGCTTGGGTTGTCAATATGCTGGTTGGAGTTTAAATCACAAAAATTTTTTTTCTTTGGGTTCGGGTCCTGCTAGATCTTTAGCTAACAGGGAGGAAATATTTAAAATACTTGATTACTCTGATAAAAATAACAAGACGGTTATAGTTCTTGAAGTAGACAAAGAACCACCGATCGAAATAATTGAAAAAGTGTCTGCCGACTGTTCAATAAAACCATCAAACCTTTATTTTATTTTAACACCAACAACTTCTATGGCCGGTAATCTGCAGATAGTTGCTCGAGTACTTGAAGTTGCAATACATAAATGTCATGAATTAAATTTTCCACTAGAAAGAATAATTGATGGCATGGGAACAACACCTATTCCCCCAATCGCAAAAGATATGATTACTGGAATGGGTAGAACCAACGATTCAATCATTTATGGAGGTATAGTTTATTTAACGGTAGACGGACCTATAAATGAAATAAAAAGTCTTACAGAAAAATTACCCAGTTTTAATTCAAAAGACTATGGAAAACCTTTTAAGAAAATTTTCAATGATTATGAAGGAGATTTTTATAAAATTGACGGATCTTTATTTAGTCCAGCTAAAGTAATAATTAATGCTGTTAAAACAGGTGAAACTTTTGTATGTGGAAACTTAAATAAAGAGTTAGTTGACCAGTCATTTTTCTAATATGAAAAATATTTGTATTATCGGTGATATTCATGATTGGCATTCAAAGCAAATAACAAGTGAATTGAGAAAGAAAAAGTTTAGAGTGTTTAAATGCAGTTTTAAAGACATACAAATAAAAATTAATAATTCTAAAAAACTAATAATTATTAAAAAAAAATATATAAAGCTCAGTGGTGTTTGGGTCAGATTTATTAGTGCAGGTAGTCTTGAGGAAATAACATTTAAACTTTCAGTTTTACATATTTTAAAAGATATCGGAGTATATGTTCATAATTCAGCGAGCACTATAGAGAAAACAGTAGATAAGTTTAGAACCTCTTCAATTTTAAAGTTAAATAATTTCTCAGTACCAGAAACTAAAATTTTTCTTAATAAAAATGATTTTATTAATAACACATTAAGATCATTTAAAAAAAAAAAAGCCTTACTCCTAAAACCCCTTTTTGGATCTCAGGGCAAAGGCATAAAAATACTCAAAAATTATAAAGAGATAATGGAAATATTTCCTAGTGGGGGTGTTTATTATTTACAAAATTTTATTGGAAATATAAATAAAAAAAAATTTACCGATATTAGAGTTTTAATGAGTGGACATAAAGTTATTTCTTGTATTCAAAGAACATCATCAAATGCAATTACAAACTTTTCTCAGGGATCAAGTGTTAAAAAAATTGAAATTTCAAAGAAACTGTCTCAAGATTGCAAATTAATATCAAAATTATTTAAATTAGGTTATGGGGGTATTGATATTAAAATTAATAACAATGAGACATTTATTTTGGAAATAAATAGTATTCCATCATGGAAAGGAGTTCAGAGTGTCGAAAATAGAAATATTACTGAAATATTAGTCGGTCAATTTATAAAATTTATAAAAAATGATGATTCAAAGAAGCTCTAGCCATAGTTTAAGAAAAAAATATTTAGATTGCTGTTTTTACGAAATAAAAATTAATAAACCAGGAAATGTTAGTATTTTTTCACCTATATTAGGGATGGATAAAAAAAAATTTTTTTATGCAGCAGAAATTTCATCTCACATTTTATGTAATAAAAGTTTTTCTTTGGGTGAATCAATTTTTAAATCTTGTAAGATATGTATGAGGCAAATTAATTCAAATTATAATTTAGGAATTATACTCTTGTGCGCACCAATCATTAGAGCGGCTTATGAAAACTTCAATAGCTTAAATGATTTTCATAAAAATATTTCTAAACAACTTAAAAATATTAGTTCGTTCGAATCTGAACAAATTCTTGAAGCAATAAAAATATGTAAACCTGCAGGTCTAAAAAACTACAGTGGTGAAGGAAACCTTCTATTAGATGAAAACAAAGAATTAGGATTCCAAGAAATTATGGAAATTTCTTCAGAAAGAGATAGAATATCTCGTGCGTATGTGAATAATTTTAGTGAAATTTTTGACCAAGGCTTACCTTTTTTTAGAAATTTAAGAAAAAAGTTTTCAAAAAGATTTTCAACTGAATGTTTATTTATGTATTACCTTTCTAGTGATCTTGATAGTCACCTTCAAAGAAAATACGGAATGACCAAAGCAATGGAAGTACAAAAAAAATCAAAAATTTTTTCAAAAAAAGTTTTTCTTAAGGAAGATCTCAAATCAACTAGATGCCTTGATTTCTTTGATAATTATCTTAAAAAAAAAAAAATAAATCCTGGAACATGTGCTGATTTAACAGTAACTACCTTGCTAATAGATAAAATTACAGATATGATCAATTTTTCTGATTTTAAAAAGATTTAAATCAGAATTTATTTTAACTTTTTACATTTTTTTTTTGGAGGGAAAATGGCTAAAATTACAAAAATGCTCGTAGGAGAATCTCTTGTAGGTGAAGGAAACGAAGTTGCTCACATTGATTTAATTATTGGTCCGCGTGGAAGTGCTGCAGAAACAGCATTTGCAAATAGTATAACAAATAATAAAGATGGTTTCACAGCTTTACTGGCAGTTGTGGCCCCAAATTTAATGGCAAAACCAGCAACTTGTATGTTCAACAAAGTTACTATCAAGGGAGCTAAACAAGCTGTTCAAATGTTTGGACCTGCACAGCATGGGGTTGCTAAAGCAGTAATGGATTGTGTTGCAGAAGGAACAATCCCTGCAGATGAAGCAGATGATCTATTTATATCGGTTGGTGTATTCATACACTGGCTTGCAGAGGACGACAAAAAAATACAAGAATATAACTACCAAGCTACAAAAGAATCAATCGAAAGAGCGGTTTCTGGAGAGCCTAAAGTTAAAGAAGTTGTTGACTCAAGAGATTCAGCGGAACACCCATTTGCTGCTAAGTGAGACTCATCCAACATGAAGTCAACAGAAAGCAATAATTCCAGAGGAAGTTGGCTTTCAAGGTTGTTTAGTTTTTTCAAGAGATAATCTCAAGAAGGGGAATTAAGTTCCCCTTCAAGCTCAATCTTTTTGTGAATTAAAGTTGAAATTATAACTCCTTTGTATCCCATTTGCTTTAGTATCATGATCTCACCATTGTGTCTTATTCCACCAGCAATAATAGATTTTCTTGATTGAATAACTGCTCTTAATTTTTTTAGTTCTTTCCAATTAATTCCCCTACCACCAACTTTCTTAATAAACAAGAGTATGATTTCAAAATCGTGCTTTTTTTTAATTTTCTTTATCCAGAATTTTTCTTCACCATTAAAATCTATGGAAAATATTACTTTTTTTTTGGAGAAATTAGGCAGTAATTTATGGTTTTTTTTTAATGTTTCAGTACCTATAATTGGCCTCCAGTTCAATAAATTTTTTGCATGAGATTCAACAAACTTTTCAAACTCGGAAATTTTAATTATACTATTAAAACCGAGGTCCAATATAAAGTTGACTTTTTGAAATCTAGATAAAATTTCTAAAAGTATCCACCAATTATCATTTTTTCCTTTTATTGAATCCAAATCAGCAATATATACTTTTTTATAAAATAACTTTTCTGTCAAAAATTTGATAAAATTAATAGGATTTGAATAATCTTTTTTATTTATTATTAGAGGTTTATAATTAATTCTAAATCCAGCAAAAGCTTTAACAACTTTTCCTTGGTTAATATCAATGGCTGAAATAATATCCATAAAGAAATCTATTCAATGAAAAATTTACTAATATTTGAATATATAACATCAAATCCTTCAAAGTTTTTTTTAAAAAATCAAGTGCTTTTGGAGGAGGGAATAAAAATGATTGATAAGTTATCATTTGACTTTCAAAAAAGTATAGGTATTAAAAAAATTTCTGTAATTAGAAATACTAAATTAAATTTTAAAAAATACAAAAATATTAATTATTTTTTAACTAATAAAAGAATTAGTTGGTTAGATATTCTTAAGAATTTAGATATCAAAAAAACAAAAGTTTTATTAATAGCACCCGAAACGAACAATATAATATCCTCAGTATTAAAAATAATTAATTCTCTTGGTTTTGAGGTACTATGTTCAGACACTAATACCATTATTAAGTTTCGATCAAAATTTTCCACTTATAATAATCTTAAAAAAAAAAAAATACCATGTGTAAAAAGCTTTAAAAAAATTAGTGAGGTTGAGAAAAAAAAATTAAAGTATATTGTTAAACCAAACATAAGTTCTGGCTCAGAAAACGTTTTTTTGGCTAAAAACTATAAGGAACTATCTCGAATTCTAAAAAAAACTAATTTTTCCTATGTAATACAGTATTATAAACCAAAAATGGTAGGAAGTTTTTCAATGATTTGTTTAAAAGGAAAAAGTATCGTACTAGCTTGCAATAAGCAAATAGTTAGTAAAAAGAAAAGAATTAGTCAAATTGGATCATTTATCGGGAAATATGAAAAATATAGACAAAGTTTTATTAAAATTGCCAATTTAATTTCAAAGTCTTTTCCTGGACTTTATGGTTATGTTGGTGTTGATGTGGTATTTGAAGATAATATGTGGAAAGTAATAGAAATTAATCCGCGATTCACAACATCCTACGTTGGGTTAGAAAAAGTTTACGGCGGGAAAATTAACAGAATGATCATTGATTTATACACAAAAAATAAAATAAAATTAAATAAATTAGTGGACATTAAAAAGAGCAGAAAATTAATTTTTAAATGACAAGAAAAAAAAATATCAAATTTCTCGGCATTGATATAGGTGGGGCACATTTAAAAATAGTTGGATTAGATTATGGTAATAAAATAATCCTTGCCTCTCAAATAAAATGTCCCGTCTGGAAGGGCAAACATTATATCGAAAAAAGTTTTAATATAATACGAGAAATCGCTCCCAATGCCATCTTTGGAATCACAATGACTGCAGAACTTTGTGATAATTTTAATGACCGAAGGGAAGGAGTTAAAGAAATAATTGCAATTATAAAAAAGACCCAAAATAAAAAATATTTTTTTACTGGAAATATAAAAAAATATTTTAAAAAAACCCCAAATCATGATTCTATTTCTTCAATGAATTGGTTGGCACCCTCAAGATTTTTGGAGAAAAAAATATCAAATGCTTTGCTTGTTGATTTTGGTTCAACTACAACTGATTTAACGTTAATACTTAAAAATAAATCCAAAAATCGACATTTAAATGATTTTTCAAGAATTAATAATAACGAGCTAGTATATACTGGACTGACAAGGACTCCAATTATGTCATTTGATGATATAATTAATATAAACCAAAAAAATAAGGTTAATGTGATACCAGAACTTTTTTCAAATACTTCAGATCTTTATAGAGTTCTAGATATGCTTCCCAAAGGAGTTGATTTGTATGAAAGTTTAGATGGCAGAAGTAAATCAAAAATTAATTGTTTTAAAAGGTTATCCAGAAATTTTGGTTTTGATTTTAAAAAAGAAAGTAAAGATTTAGTTATAAAAATTTGTAAAAATATTTATGAAATACAAATGAAAAAAATTCACTTTGGCATAAAGGAATTAATTTCTAGAGTAAATAAACAATATAAAGTTCCTCTGATAATTTGTGGTATAGGGAAAAGTGTATTAGAAAATTATTTTAAAGACAAATATAAGCTAATAGATTTTTCAGATTATATGAATGGTTCAAAAAAAATAAGATTAATAGCGTCCTATCATGCACCCGCAGCAGCTTGTGCATTTTTAATTTCTGAATTAAATGAAGATCTAAACTCTTGAATTAAAGATTCCGAGATTGAATTCTTTCTAGAAAACTTTTCACACACTGCACTTCTTAATCCAATCAATGATGGTCTAATTTTTATTAAAGCAGGTATCTCTTTAGTTTTAATTTTTCCAGCCAAACCAATATTTAAAAATTTTTCTTTTGCTCTTAAAACAAGGCTTTCCAGGAATATCGAAGAATAAATATCCATGAGGCCTTCAGAACTTTTATTTAATGTATCTATTAATAAAAACTGAAATTTTGAAAGCGAGAAATTGTTCATATTATTGTATAGGTAATTAATTGAATTTTTATTTTCTGCAAAGAACACTGCCACTAGTTTGGTTCTTAAATTAAAATTATTTATAGAGTGTAAAAGATCTTCAATTTTGGAAATTGAATCATTAAAAATTCCAATTTTTAGATAATCTAAACCCAATTGGTCAAACAACTTAAGTTTGTTGAGAATCATAATATTATTTTCAATATTTCCTATAGTTGCACTCATACATTTTTTATTATTATTTTTTTCAATTATTTTTTTTATATCTTCATACTCCAATGATCCCAATGGTCCATCATCTGGGTTTTTAAGGTCAATAATATCAACATATTTAGTTATTTTTTTAATTTCAATTTGATCTTTTACACTTACTAATAATGAAATATTTTGTTTTAATAATGTCATGCCTATATTCTTTCCATAATAAATTTATTAATCTTCTTCCAAGATTTCATTTCTTTTTTACCTGCAGTTTTTTCCACAGCTATAGATAAGTATTTTAATTCATTTATTATTTTTTCACTTTTTAATATTTTAATTCTTGATGCTAAAATACAAGCTTCAATAATGGCATTATTTGCTCTATTAAGGCCTTTGTATGGTTTATTAATTTCAGAATTAACTATCTTACATCTAAACACTGGCCGAATATCGTCCTCTTTGACTGACACTACCTCCACTTCTTCATAACTCATCGATTCTTGAATAAAAAAACAATTTATTTTTCTACATTTTTTTTTTTTTAGAATATTATTTTCTCCAATTATACAATTTACAAAAACTTCTGAATTATCTAAATAGTTAATTACAGCAACATTTGTCTCTCTAAGATTTTGAAGTGTTTTTGATGGAATATAGGGTGAAATATAAATAAATTTTGGATTTCTTTTTATGCCAAATGGAGCAATATTTAAAGAACCAGATTTACTAACTGAAGTTATAATAGTCTCAACAATCATTTTTTCTTAATCTGTGTTGACTTTAATTTTGGTCTATTTAATAAGTCCTCTGAAAGCTTTTTAAAAGCAACCCCCCACTCAAGTTCATTATCTTGATTATAATTTTTTCCTAGTTGAAATGCAATCTGTGCTCTCGCCAATTCGACTCCAAGATAAAAAGCATGACTTGAATCTTTATCAACATCGAGAGAATCAAAAAAATCAAATGGGTCTTGAGCAACTTTATGAATTTTGGAGTTAAAAATATTTACTCCTTCCTCAGTAATTATAATTCTAAAATTTCTATCTTTTACTAAAGACTTAATCTCATTAACCTCTGCTTTATTCATTCTGGACAATTTTCGATCGGATAAACACATCAAATTATTATCTATTCCTACGGGTAACCTTTGATTTTTCTTTGCAAAACTCATTAGTTTACGTGCACTGTCAGTTTCTTTAATTGAGTTTCTACAATGATTACTGACCTGTACAACCAGGACTGCATTAATATTAAGTTCAGAAACTAAGCCCATTAAGATAGTGTTTACTCCTGAAGAATCACAATCAGTTAGTTCTGTTAAATTTCCTATCCCCATCAGCATTTCGATATTTGGAAACTTCCTTCTTATTTCTCTATACCTATCAATAGATTCAACAAACCCATAATGAATTGGATCAATGATTGGATCTGCAAAAAATTTTTTTTTCTTTGTTTTGAATTTATTTATAATTCTTTCTAATGATTCTAAATCACCAGGCTTTGATGGAATAAGTACCGGGATTGAGTCTATTTCATCTAATATAAACTCATTTTTTTCACTCACACTCAATAAATAGTCCGCTCCTGCCCTTCCCCCTCTTATTAGTTCATCGTTGTTTGCAGAATCCACTGAAACTTTTAAACCCTCTTGTTTTAACTTATATATAGTCTCTTCTAAATGGTTAAATTTTGTGTCAGGCATACAACCAAGGTCAATCACATTAGCACCGTCTTTTTGATATTTTTTGGCTATTTCAATAATTTGTGCAGTACTAAGAATTGTTGCATCAACTATTTCAGCAAAAATCAAACAATCATATTCAGTCAACTTTTCCTGGTAGCTATCCATCCCAAAATAATCAGGAAGATATCTCAAATCTTCTGGACCACGCTCCACTGGAACATCAAAATAGTTAGAGAGTTTATCTAAATTTCCCCTGAATTTTCCTGGAACAATTATTTTGCTTATTTCTTTATCCTTGGTTATTCTCCTCATTAAAATATTTTCAGACATTAACGCAGCAACACTTACACCTATTTGATTTATTTTATAGCTAAATTCTGGTTTCATTGCTTGAAGTATTCTTCTAAGTTGCCTCTCTGCCAATTTTCCAGTGACAAACATTATTTTTTCAGGCATCTTTTTCTAACATATATTTCCTTTTCTAAATCATCAAAATTTTTCACCACTGTGATATTTTCAAAATTTTTTAATTTTTTAACATTATCCAAATCAATTTTTCTTGGATATACATCTACCATACCTTTTGGTGATCTAGTCTTAAGTTCAGGGGCAGTATCGCATGGAAAAAAAATGCACGGAACTCTGCACTTTCCAGATTGTGCAAATACATTTGTTGCTAAGTTATCTGAAATTCCTAGAACACATTTCGCAACTGTATTGCTTGAAGTAGGTGCCATTATTACTGTATGATATATACCTCTATAAAATTGTCCAACTGGAACCGAACTTGCTGTGTTATCCCTGTAGATTTTTAAATCTTCAGGAATCTCTCCTTTTTTCTTGTACATAACTAAAACTTCTTCAGCTGCTTTGGAGACAAATAAATCTATATTTTTTAGACTATTAATTAATCTTATACTTTCATTAAAAAAATGTCCTGAACCAGTAAGAACCCATGCCCACCTCTTTGATTTATTATTACTGATCATACTTAATTTTTTTTGTTTGTTTTATTACGTTAGACCACTTTTTTTCATTCTTTAATATACTAGTTATTTCTGGACCAACTATTTTTAGACAACTATTTTTCTTTAAGTACATCGTTATATTTCTATCAAGAATTTTTTTTTTTTGTAACGTTTTAATTTTAAGTGAATACTTTTTTTCAAATGACAATGATTTAATAAACAAAACTCCTTTTGCGTCCAATTTTCGAAGAAGCCAACATGCAACTGAATCCGAAGTTGAATTCCAATTTCTTTTGAAATCATTACTTTTACTCAAATGCTTGCTCGGTAACCAGATTTTAATATTCTTATCGCTTTTAAGTGCATCTAATCCTGATGTTAATTTTATGTTTGGATTAATTTTATTAATTACCAACGCATAAGTCTCTGTTGCTCTTAAAGCCAAAAAATTTGCAAATTTATCGCTAAAAGCAACATGTTTTTGAGATTCTCTTATTGCATCAGCATAGACTCCTCCACCAACCACCATTATTAAGTGTTCTTTTTGAAAGTTACTAATATATTTTAAAAATTCTTCTAGTTTTGGGTTCGTCAGCCAACTGCCACCGAGCTTAATAATCCACATATAATTTTATTTTTTTATTTTAAGAATTTTTCCTGTTTTTTTTATAAAATTATTTTTTTTTCTTTCTCTAAATATTTGAATTCCCACACTTTTAGTATTTTCAAAAACTTCAAGTTTTTCAATTTTAATGGTTGCGTTAATAACCCTTTGATCTTTAAGACAAATTTCTGATATTTTCTCCGCAAGTGTTTCAATAAGTCCAACATGTCTTAACGATACCAACTCCTCTATGTCCTTTACAATATGTTCATATGAAACAACATTTTCGATTTTATCATCTTTAATTTTGGAACTTTCGTGAGCGGATAGAATTAAATTAATAAGAATTTTTTGTTTATTAGTTTTTTCATGATCATGAATACCTATCAATGCACTTAATAACAAATCACTTACAAATATATTATAAGTTCTATTTATTTTTTTCTTATTTTCTGATAAATTTTCAGGAACCCATAATCCTGATGAGATTAGATTTTTTTTGTTGAATTTCGAGGCCATAGGAATTAAAAGGTTAAAATTAAATTAATTACGCTTAAATTAGCATTATGATTAAAAAAAATATATTAATAAAAATATTTCTTGTCATCATCGTATTTGGCTCATTTTCATTTTTAGATATATCAAAATTAGAAGCACAAGAGAAAACTGATTTTTCGAATGCAGTTGATGGAGAAGAAAAAAGAGCTAAATGGGGTAGTGAAGAATTTAAACAGGAACTCATTCAAGAAATGTCTAGTGCAAATGTTGAGCTTTTTATAGAGCCTCACTTGTCATCTGTAACTGAACCATCAAGAATTTTTTATAAATTTGAAAAGGAATCAACCAGAGAAGATAATTTTATTGGGAACGTTGTTTTAAACATTGTTAAGATTGATAATGAAGATAGGAAGTACATTACATTTAGATACCTCAAAGGAAGAAATAAGGTTAGGTTTCCTCCACAAGTTGGAGCTAAGGGAAATCCAATTTTTATGCTTTTTTTTGAGAGAGATGCTAGGGATATGCAAAGATTAACAGGTGGAAACGCATTATTTTTTAGAAGTAGAATTAGACATGCTATCGCTGCAACCGAAGTCAAGGATATTGAATTTAAATTCAAAGATGAGAATATAGAAGGTAAAGAGATATATTTTAAACCTTTTTTAAAAACAAAACTTAAAAATAGGATATCTAGGTACAAAACCAAGGAATTTAAGGTTATTCTGTCAAAAGAAATACCAGGCTACATATACAAAATTGAGTCATTCAGTAAGGACACTGAAAGTCCTGATGACTTAGTGAGAGAAACATTGATTTATCAGGGTATAAAGTCAAATAAAGAATTAAGAGAAGAATATAAACAAAAGCAGGGAGATAATAAAACATGAAATTAATAGTCACATTTATTACTTTACTAATTGGAAACCATGGATTTGCTGAAACCATGAAAAATGATTTTCCAACAGTTACAAGAGCTGAATTTGTTTTTGCTTGTATGAGTTCAAATGCCAACAACAGAGACTTTATGGCAAAATGTTCATGTGCGATAGATGAAATTGCTAAAAGAATCACATTTGATGAATATTCTCAAGCTGAAACTATCCAAAGGTTGCAACTTGGAGCAAGTCCAAGAGAAGAAGCGTTTAAAAGTGTTGGCTTGTCCAAAGAAAAAATGGACAAACTTCATAGAGCTCAAGCAGCTTCAGAGTTAGAGTGTTTTTAAATAATTAATTTTTAAAAGAGGTTACTATTTCTTCAAGTGGCCATTCCTTTTTATAAATTTTCCCAATGCTATCTGAGACTATAACTTTCAGAGGCTTGCCGTTGTTTATGTAGTGAAATGTAAATGAAGGATCTTCGGATAGTGAGATGTCAGACGCGATATTCAAAATAACATCTTCACCTTGTTTAATAGTTACAGTATCAACAAAATGAGCAGGAATTTCAGTTCGAGTCAGTTGATTAAATTGCAGCCCCGAGAAGTTGGGATGACTGATTATAAATTGTGCTTTATTAAGTGCCCCAATTTTTCCTGTTTTAATAAGCTTCATCTTCATTTTTCCCAATCTAGCCATCACTGTATCCATATCTGCTAAACTTGGCGCTGAGCAACCACCTGCGGCTTTGACAAATTCAGAAACCATATATTTTTCATTGTTATTCATTTCAGCAATAACTCTAACATAAGTATATTTATCTATTCTTATTCGTGTCGAAAAATCTGCATATCCTGAATTATGCGATAGATGAAATTTTCCCACAACTGGAGATGGGTTTTCGTCTACAATCAAAGTTATATTTTTAACGAAGTTATCTTTATTTTGTTTGTTTTTAAATTTTACAGAAATCGGGACAATTGCCGCATCTGCAGCTCTATAGGGAGTAGTTAATTCAATTATATGACTTCCATCATGTAGAATATCTTCATCGTCATAAATCAACTCTCTTAACTCGCTGTTCCACTTTACAGGTTCTGGTAACTTATTTTGAACTAAGTTATCATTAGCATCTAACAAAACAGGAGTAATCAATAAAAAGAATATTAAAAGAAAGCCAGCAGTTTTTTTCATGGTTTTATTTTCCCAGTATTCATAGTAATGTTTAATAAAATGGCTATCAGAGCATTATATTCAAGAAAAAATTACAGTAATGTATTCATGAATGCAATAATAAAAATAATAATCATGAATATATAGAAGTTATCCACAACTTTTTTTAATTTTTTTTTTTCTTACAAGCCATTGAAATATAACAATAAAAATTCAAAATGAACGAAAAATAACGTTTTTGTTCATCTGCCGTTCATTTTTTCCTTGAATTTCTGATATTCGTAAATAATATAATCACTGAGATTATTTTTAGTAGTCTCACTTGAGGGGATTGACTTAGATTTGTTTACGCAGATTTAGTTTATTATCTCAATTAAACTGGCAAGCTCGCTTGCTTAACTTTAACCTAAATAAGGGAGGAATACTCTATGAGTATTTTGAAAAAAACTCTCATCGCTTCTGCTGCATTAGCTTTACCTTTTTCGGTTTCTGCTAATTCTAAGCTAGAAAAGATGATGCAAGATCCTAATCAGTGGGTTCAACAATCTGGTAACTATGCTGGAGAACGTTACACTGAATTAGATCAAATTAATAAGAGTAATGTTGGTAGTTTAAAAGTTGCTTGGACTTTTTCTACTGGTGTTCTTAGAGGTCACGAAGGTGGTCCACTAGTTATTGGAGATGTAATGTATGTTCATACTGCAATTCCAAACATAGTGTACGCTTTAGATCTTAATGACGATCAAAGAATCCTTTGGAAGTACAACCCTGTAAAAGGCGGTAAGTACCCAGGTGGAGAAACTATGGACAGAGTTATCTCAGTTATGTGCTGTGACAACGTAAACCGTGGTGT
>MDTB01074223.1_pt1 | contig 31023 bp, 30 predicted proteins | sample 811161 | NCBI WGS metagenome assembly MDTB01 (sample SAMN05326650, study PRJNA326480) | marine metagenome | isolation source: seawater | place: Mediterranean Sea | collected 2009 | reverse complement strand
TCGGAGGAATAGGTGATTTGTTAGATTGCTCGGTCATCATGCTCTCATCATCTCGAGTCAACTCTCTACGGCTCGGTGGCTTTAAGGCTTAACCGAGCAAGCCCAATACCCGCTTCACCGACTAAGGCATATCGCAGGTCGAGCGGTCCGTCCTGGAGATCGAAGATTACCGGATCCCGATTTTGACACTGCCAGCCATGGGCGCCGTTCCCCTGGCAAGGCGCCAAAGGCTGATCAGCCCTCTCACCCGCTAATTCAGGTTGGGTCGCACAATCGGTTGTTTCCACCAGCCATTGCATCGAATCCAGAGACAGGTCGATCGAGGAGGCAAGAATGGTTTCGAGCAGATCACCGACATTCGCCCAGAAAACCCAGAGTCTATCACCCGCCCGCCAAAGTGCCGCGTGATGCATTGTACTTGAGAATAACGTTGGCCTCTGCTCAAAATCTGCCCGCGCTATCTTCAACCGATAAAACACGCCGACCAATGCCATCGCGAACGCTATTCTCTCATACGCAAAAACTCGCAGATCAGGTCGAGCGAGTTTAAGCGGATGTGCGCCAAAGTCCATGCCAAACGGGGATTCTGCAAACCGCGTCAGCTGGGCCCCAAATCGCTCCAATCCATGAAAGTACATCCCTATTTTTTGGTTTCTCTCGTCCACATGAAGGTCCAGGGGAGCGAGTTGGAGAATACACAAATCGAGCATGGGATCATAAGGCAAGGTCAATTCAGCCGTCGCCGCTTCGACCGCCTGACGTTGCTGTTCAGTTGGATGGATCATTGAATAGACCAATTGCGCCGCTTCCTCGACTTCACTAAGCTTTGGCTTTGACATAGATAATCTCCGTGAACGCTCCAACCACCGGCGGTCTATCACTGACCAAGAGGCCTCGATGAAACTTAAACGATACCGTGTACAGCTGTTGTTCACCATGATTTGCAGCTTGCTAATCCCCACCTTGTGGGCCCAAGATCCAGACCAGTTATCAATCCCTGGTTCCGATTTTTTGGCCATAAAATCCACTTTGGGTGATAGGTCTCTGGAAACACGCTCGCCCATTCAATCATTTCAGCTCGCGGTGGCGCTCTGGCGACTAGGAGAAAATAAAGCGGCGCTCGCTATCACGGATGATTTAATCGAGGACGCCTATGCGCCATCGGCAACGCGCTATTTAAAAGGTTTAATCCAGTTATCCCAGGTTCAAGATGTTAGCATTTTCAGAAAGTTGGGAGTTGCAAAAAAAGCCATTGGCGCTTGGAAGGCGGCCGTCGATGTTGACCCCACGCATGTTCTTTCTAACTTTGCAGTGATCGCTTTTTATATCAACGCGCCTAGTTTTGCTGGCGGGGATTTCGACCAGGCGCGCGCGCTGTTGCCCAGACTCAAAGCGCTCGATCCGAGCTATTCCCAACTTGCCGAAGGCCTACTGCTTGCCAAAGAAGACGACCTAGAGGGTGCTGAAAGAATAATGTTGGCCGCCACAAAGACCATCCAAGATCCTCCAGTCGCCTGGTTTCAGCTGGCCCAACTCTACTTCCAAGCCGAGCAATTCCAGAAGGCCTTCGATGCCCTTGAGAAGGTCAAATCGCCGGGATTGTGGCACTACCCAACACAAGAACTAGTCTTCATGATGCAAGGCTTCGCAGAGGCTCAGCAAGGAAGATCTAAAGAAGCGCGAGCCGCTTTTCAAGCGGCGCTTGAAACGGCCCAGAACCCAAAAGTCAAAGCACGAATAGAAAAACAACTCAAAGACCTATCCTAATGATTATCGATACGGCTTTGCGTAAAGACCCTTTCCCCGAAAAAACACTTTTGCGCAAAAACAGTTTAGCTCGCTGCGATCGTAGTTAATGCCGTGAAGTCTAAATCATAAACATCAAACGGATTAGCGCGAACCCGGGCATCCAAACGCACCGCATCCTCACCCACTAAGATCCGCCACTGATTGGTTTTAACTCCCGTGAGGATAATATCGACTGCTTCGTCGGCCGTCGTTGGAGCATTGTCACGAAATTCTATTCCACGGTTGTGCATGAACTCTCGCAGCTGATCATCACTGAGATTCATCAACACCTCTGTCATTTCACCGGCTTGAGACATCAAACGTTCGCGAATTTCTCGCACTTCGGTTTCAGACATCTCTAAGGGGGCGGTATGCCCCAGAATTTTACCGGAGTTAATGGCTATCGAGGTGCCGATATGGCCAGGCATAACGACCGAAACATTGATGTGCGGTGCATTCAATCGAAGATCATTTATCAGCGCCTCCGAGAACCCCTTCACTGCAAACTTTGCGGCGGCGTAGGCGGTATGCGGAACATTTGGACCCAAGGATGCCCAAAAGCCATTGACGCTGCTCGTATTGATGATGTGGCCGGAGTCGCTCTTCATCAACATCGGTAAAAATACTCGGCAACCGTAGTAGACGCCGTACCAACAAACAGCGAAGGTCTTCTCCCATTCTCCGCGATCGCCCGCAACAAAACCCCCACCGCCGCCGATACCTGCGTTATTAAACAGCAGATGAATCGCCTCGCCATGGGCTGCCTCGACTTCTTGTTGAAACCTGTTGATGTCCTCTTCACTCGACACGTCGCAGAGATGTGTTGTAACCCGAACGTCGCTGACGGCCTGACACAATGCCTGAGTCTCGGCCATCGCGTCTTCGCTGACATCGCAAATCGCAACATGGCAATGTTCTTTAACCAGCGCGACCGCCAGAGCACGGCCCATGCCTGTGCCGCCACCGGTGATTACCGCAGTTCTTCCTGAAAAGTCGTTCATTCATCGTTCCTTAGTGAGGATGCATCAATCTTTGGTGTAGGAGGTGGGCTTCAAGTGCAACAAGAGCGCCAGGCCAATAAACGGCAAGGCTGCAATTGTGCCTTGCAGCAGTCCACTGCCTCGCTCATCAAACAGTGCCCAAAGCAGCATACTCAGAGCGACTTGGAGCACATATAGGCCTGCCCAGGGGAATAACCAACCTTTGTGGTGGAGGAATCCATAAGCGCCAAAGCCATAAACAAGCCAATGCAGCACTCCACCCATCTTAGCGGACCAACCTGTAAACATGAGGCCGAACCAAACTTCTTGATCCTGGGCAACAGGTTTGTAAAAGAGATCGAACGGTAAATAGACAACCGTCATGTACAAGCAGAATAAGAGTAGTCCGTTGGCCCACCAAGATCGGCCAGCCAGCAGGACGCGAAGTTCATTAGGAGACGACATAGGTTTTTCGCAAGAGGGCCTTGGCCCGACTCTAGCGAGGTCGGACCCGGACTGCAACCTGGAGCAAAAGCGCTTGGCTTAGTTAACGTTCGATAAAGCTTTTAAGCTGTTCAGAACGAGCAGGATGGCGTAATTTTCGGAGCGCTTTTGCTTCAATTTGGCGGATTCGCTCACGGGTCACAGAAAACTGACGGCCGACTTCTTCGAGGGTGTGATCAGTATTCATGTCAATTCCAAAACGCATTCTAAGTACCTTCGCCTCCCTTTCGGTGAGCGCAGTTAAAACGTCATTGGTGGTTTCTCTGAGACCTTCGTCCGCAGCGTGATCAAGGGGGGACTCAACGGACGCATCGCTCACAAGGTTCCAGATCGTTGAATCATCGTCATCGCCGACTGGGGTCTCTAGTGATATCGGTTGCTTGGCAACATCAAGGGCTTTTATGACCTTGTCCTGGGGCAACTCCATTTTTAAGCTGAGCTCTTCTATGGTTGCAGGACGTCCCAGCTCTTGAAGCAATTGCCGGCTTAAACGGTTTATTTTATTGACCGTTTCCATCATGTGAACAGGGACCCGAATCGTTCGCGCCAAATCGGAAATACTTCGGGTAATGGCTTGCCGGATCCACCAAGTTGCGTAAGTCGAAAATTTGAATCCGCGTCGATACTCGAACTTATCCACCGCCTTCATCAAGCCAATATTGCCTTCTTGAATTAGATCCAAAAAGTGTAACCCGCGGTTGGTATATTTCTTTGCAATCGAGATCACCAGACGTAGGTTGGCCTCAATCATATCTTTCTTAGCGCGACGCATCGCATTCATCGCTGACTGCAGCGCCTTTTGCGTCTCTTTAATCTCTGGGATCGAGAGCCCACGGTCTTCGGCCACCCGTCGCATTGTTTTTATACCGTGACGAAGAGAAACACGATTTGCTTTGATTTTATTCGCCCAAGGCTCTCCGGACTTCTCGAGACGATCGACAAACGCAACGTCTACCTGGCTTTGCCCGTAGCGTTTTAGAAATTCACTTTTAGGCATCCCAGCTTTCGAGACACAAAGGTCGCGGACTGTTTTCTCTTGCGCGCGAATCATTGCGATATCTGATTGAACCATTGTAACGATCGGGTCCATGACAGCGGGGACAAGCTTTAGCAGACAAAAAACTTCTTGAACTTTTGAAAGGCTCTGATTGTATTTGGGCGAACCCCGCTCTTGTTTGCTCGCTACCCGAAGGAATGCTTTGTGGGTTTTACGAATCAAGTCGAATCGATAAGTCACCAACTCGGGGTCGGGACCATTGTTGGTTTCGGTTTCGGTTTCTTCGAACTGACCACTCGATTTCGCTTCTGCGATTTCTGAGGTGTCAGGTATTTCAGTTTCTGGATCCAAGAACCCAGCAATGATCGGTGAGACATCCAACCGCTCAGTTGGATCCTCACGCTGCTCAAGCAAACGATCATAAACAGCCAACACGTGTTCGACTGCGCCTGGGTACGAAGCAAGCACTCGCATCGCATCCCGAATACCGTCTTCGATCCGCTTAGCAATGACAATTTCGCCTTCCCTTGTCAGAAGCGGAACCGTACCCATTTCTCGCATATACATTCGCACCGGGTCCATTGTCTTTCCGGCTTCGGGGACATTGAGCAATGACTCTTCTGAAAGCGTTTCTTCGGATTCAACTTTTAAGTCAGCGATGTCTTTTGGTGCAACCTCACACAGAACAACATTGAGATCCGCGAATCCTTGGCAGATATTATCGAATTCCTCCGAGGCTAAAATGCGATCCGGTAACGATTCCGTCAAGGTATCGAACGTAAGGTATCCTTGTTCCCGACCCTTCTCGATCAATGCGTTCAGCACAGACTCTAAGTTCTCGACTTCATCATCGGCCTCTGTCGCGAGCACGATACGACTGGTGAGGACTTCTAGCGCGTCCATGTCATCGGCTGAGTTTTCGATCGTGTCGCTTTCGATGATCGAGTCGAAGTCACCTTCAGTAGTATTTGCCATTGGGTCTGTTCTCCATTTGTGAACATTGCGCTCATTTGAAATTGGTTCATTCCGCCGCACCGATTGTCATCAGTCGATTACGACTTTATGTTCCGCTTAATCTGGGTTCCGCTTTAACAACGATTGCCAAGCTTTTTTCTTGAGACGCTTGTTTTACCGAAGCTATTACTGAAGCGATTTTCCTGCTCTTGTTTTAAAGAGACCCTTTTTTTAACAAGCCTCTTCTTTTAACCAGCCTCTTTTTTGGCGACGCTTCTTTTAATGGGGCCTTCATTTAACTCGGCTCGGTTAACGAGGCTCAGTTTGTTTGCCAACCTTCAACTTGCACCGATCACGCTCTACTGTAACGCCCTACCCTCCAACTGGATGTCAGCTTTAGGACCGAGATCCTAGACGTTCAAGCAGCGCGCTAATGTGCGCCCTTAGCCGCGACTGTCGATACAACGGTCAATCCAGCTGTCAATAACGGACCATCCCCGAACTCCCTTCTAGGCCTTTGCTAACCTGCCAAGAGGCCTTTTCAATCCCCAAACACGATCCGAATTATTGCAGAGTCTAAGTAACGCGCCATCAACTAACCAAAATCACCCTCGCTAATGGCGAAGCATAACACTGATTAACGATCTAAGCACCCAAAGTTCAACAATCCTCTGGGGCTTCCTTCTCCCCTCACAGCACCAATTTTAAAGGGATACAGCGCTTTTTGCAGAGCTTCGCCAAAAGGGTTATACGTCAATTCAAGATCAAAGGATCTTTTGTTCATTCAGCAACCCACCGCGATGGCCCGAATCAACCGCTGAACGACAGTTGCCTCTATTTGAGTTAGGATCCGCTGCGCAGGACCGATCATTATTAATTAGGGTACTTAATTAAATCATGCATTTGCATCAAATTACTCCAAGTCAAGTCACTTCTGGCGGAGAAACCTCCACTTTTTACCCCTATCTATCCGCATGATTGGCTCGTATATTTCCCTTCCTCGCTAGCTGCAGCTGGATTAAAGATTTGTGTTCTCCTCGGCAGGACGGATACGCTTCCAGCTGCGCTAGCTGAGACCAAACCTCCTAGACCCTTCTTCGCGAACGCGCATCAACCTGTCATCAAAGCTATGACAGCAATTCCTTCCAGATCTCCGGGGTATCCCCGATCACGAAAAAATTTGGATTCAGTAGCTCCGCCTTCGTGTTATAACGGAGCGGCTCAAACTGTTCGTCAAGCACCGTACCGCCCGCAGCCAGGACAACCGCGTGAGCGGCCGCAGTATCCCACTCGCAAGTGGGCGCCAAACGAGGATAAAAATCAGCTTTACCTTCAGCGACGAGACACAATTTTAACGAACTTCCCATGCTGGTTAATTGCACAGCGTCAAACCGTGTTCTCAGCCTGGACACCAAAGCATCGAGGGCCTCTGAGCCATGGCGCCGACTGCCAACCACCATCAACGCCCCGCCAACGTTATGATCAACTCCACGTGCGGCTATCACGGAGCGACCCTCTGAGGTTTCTTTTATGGCAGTCTGACCATCCACATCCCCACTGTAGGTGACACCGGTAACGGGCACATGCACTACACCCAGGGCCGGAACCTCGTGATCAATCAAAGCGATGTTGACGGTAAATTCACCATTGCGAGCAATAAACTCTTTTGTTCCATCCAATGGATCAACTAGGAAGTATCGCTGCCACTGCTGACGAACAGCATAATCTAAAGCCGTGCTTTCTTCTGACAAGACAGGTATCTCTGGGAACTTCTCACCTAGGGCATTAACAATCACGTGATGGGCCGCAAGATCGGCTCGGGTCAGCGGCGAATCATCCGCTTTCATTTCGACTCCAAAATCAGCGGTCTCATAAATCGCCAGAATTTCTTGACCGGCGCTTTTGGCGATATCAACCATTGTTTCAAGCATGACATTTCCTCATAGTTGCTTCCGCCGTTAGGGTACACTGACCCCAAGCGCTAAGGCCAACTAAAACACACCATGGACATCCGCGACTACCAAACTGTGCTACTTGATCTAGATGGCACTCTGCTCGATCTTGGTTTCGACGACCAATTTTGGACGGAGAGGGTGGTCAGCGCTTATGCAGCAGAACAAGCGATCGACTTTGACGAAGCCTTCGCCTATGTTTCACGCCTTATGACAGCCCAAGCTGGGCAGCTCAGCTGGTATGACTTTGACCATTGGCAACGAGCATTGGCCATTGACCTCGAATCGTTGCAAAGCCAATCAGCCGATCGCGTTCGAACGAGACCCGGAACCATCGAATTTTTAGAGTACTTGCAGCGCACCGGGGCTCACGTCATTCTGGCCACCAACGCGCACCCCAAGGTCTTAGATTTTAAGTTCGAAGCACTCCAGCACCAAGCGCCCAAGTTTGTGGATTATTTCGACGAGATCATCTCCAGCCACGCCATTGGATTTCCAAAAGAGTCGGTTTCATTTTGGCAAGAGATGCACCGCAAGATCGCTTTTGATCCAGAATTATCGGTTCTAATCGATGATAACTTAGCCGTCCTCGCGCAGGCGCGTTTATTTGGAGTCAAGGGTCTTATCGGCATCACGCAACCCAACCTTGATCTACCCCCCCGAACCGTCGATGGCTTTCCGGCGGTTCAATTTCTCGACACGCTCGTTGAGGCTTGATTCAGTGAGCACCAGAATTGACAAATGGCTTTGGGCAGCACGCTTTTACAAAACCCGTGCCCAAGCGAAGACAGCCATTGATGGCGGTAAGGTCAAAGTTAATGGCCAAAGAACAAAGCCTGCAAAAGAGGTTGCGGTTGGAGACCAAATCGAGCTCAGAATCGGCTTTATTGATCGCTGTGTGATCGTATTAGCGCTCAGCGACGTTCGCCGAGGCGCGATCGACGCCGCGCGACTCTTTGAGGAAACCCCAGAGAGCATTGCCAACAGGGAAACCCTGCGCTTACAACGACTCGCTTTGGGACCGACGCGCCCGACCGCCAGACCCACAAAACGCGATCGCCGCCAAATCCATCGCCTTGTTTCCAAATCGGATCCGTTCCAATCGGACCCCTAATCACCCCGGAAAACAACGCGTTTATTTCTGATCTCAGTCAGTGCTATGCTCAGCGCAACTCGCAGCGTGGTCACCACTGACCTAAACGCGAATCGGTCATACTTAGGCTCATCAACACCCAGGAAACATGCGCGACATGACAGCTGAAGTCCTTCATCATATGCTCCAAAACAACGATGCTGGGGCTTGCTTCACCTTTCATCGTGGTATTGAGCGCGAAGCGCTCCGAGCCAACCCTGATGGCACTCTAGCGCTCACAGCGCATCCTGAAGCCCTCGGCGCAAAGCTGACGCATCCCCTGGTCACCACGGACTTTTCCGAAGCGCAACTTGAACTGATTACGCCGGTGCACCGAAGTGTTCCTGAGATTATGAGCAACCTCAAACAAATTCATCAGTGGACAGATCAGCAACTGGGTCAGGAACGATTGTGGGCGGGGAGCATGCCCTGCATTTTGCCAGAGGAATCCAATATCCCCTTGGCGCATTATGGAAATTCTAATTTGGGGCGCCTCAAAACGACGTATCGTCATGGGCTTGGGCTGCGCTATAACCGAACAATGCAAACCATTTGTGCGGTTCACTATAATTTTTCTTTTAGTACTGAATTTTTCGATGCGTTGATTCAGTCTCAAACTGCGCAGGGCCAATCGCCCCGGCAAAACGATGCGACGTTTAGATCCGAAAAATATTTCGCGTTGATGCGAAACTTCAGACAGCTATCTTGGTTGCCCGCCTATCTTTTTGGCGCGTCTCCCGCCGTGGACGCCAGCTTCTTGAGAGACTCTGATCATCATCTCAGCCGCTTGTCCCCGTCTACTTTTTACTACCCCCACGCCACCAGCCTGCGCTCCGGCGGGCTCGGATATCAAAGTGCCACGCAGTCAACTCTGCTCAACATTTGTTATAACAGTCTAGACAATTACACGGATACCCTGAGACGGGGAATTACCGAACCCCATCGCCCCTACGCCGCACTCGGACAGCAAAGCGACATAGTTTTTCCACAAGTGAATGCCAATATTCTGCAATCCGAAGCTGAGTTTTATGCGTCGGTACGCGCGAAGGCGACGCCGCCCCCTGGGGAGAACTTCCTCACATTCCTTGACCAGGAGGGGGTTCAATACATTGAGGTTAGACTGCTCGATGCCAATCCCTATCTGCCCTTGGGTGTCAGCGACGACCAGCTGCATTTCATGGATTTACTGCTTCTGCACTGCATGTTGCAACCCAGTCCCATCCATGGCCCCGACCTCTGCGCTGAAGTGGCTGAGAATTTTCAGCGCGCGACTCAAGAAGGCCGCAAGCCCGGTCTTTTGTTAGGGCTCGAGGGCAAGGAGATCACCCTTTTAGAATGGGCGACCCAAGTTTTTGATCAACTGAGATCACTTGCAGCGGCTTTAGACGCCACCCACAACGACCTGCGTTATCAAAATAGTCTCGATATTTTTGAAACCCGGGTTAAACATCCCGAGACCACACCGAGCGGTCAATTGATCGCCGAACTTTCAAATCAGAATATGGGGTTTATCGACCGTCTGCATCAGTTGTCCGACCAGCATCGTGAGAATTATCGAAAAACAGCATTGTCAGAAGATGATTACCAATATTTCAATCAAGTCGCTGCAGATTCCCGACACGCATTTGGCCAGATTCCCGAGCACAGCGACGACGAATTTAAGCACTATCTTGCAGAGCAACAGCAGACCTATCAAAGACCCTCGTGAATCACCTGGCCCATCTCTATCTCGCCAGAGGCAGTGATCACTTGCTTGTAGGCGGGTTTTTAGGCGATTTCGTCAAAGGTCCGCTTCGGGGCGCCCGACCCCATTCTGTGGAGCGGGGCATTGCCCTGCACAGATCGATTGACGCTTTCACGGACCGTCATCCGCTGGTCGCAAAAGCGCGACGGGCGCTGCCGAACGCAATGTACCGTGTATCCGGAATTATCACCGACATTGTTTTTGATCAGTGTTTAGCAAACCGCTGGGCGCGCCATCATAGCCAGGGGCTCGATACTTTTGACCAAGACGTTTTCGATCGGTTGCTTCGCTCAGATCATTTAACCTTTTTCCCAGAATCAGCGCTGGCAGTTTGTAGGAACATGCAAACCTACCGAAGCTTGCTGCGGACCCTAGACAACAACTATGTCGAGCGCAGCCTTCTCAACATTGGAAGACGTCTTAAACGGGGCGAGGAATTTTTTAATCCTGCATCACTCCAGGAGCTCGGACCAAAGCTGTCCCCTGTCGAACAAATCTTTGACGAATTCTTTGCCTCCCTCAAAGACTTCGTAGACAATTGGCACATTGAAAACCCTGAATGAAAAGCAATCCTTGTTTGAGCATCGCTTGTTGCTTACAGGGTTGGTTCGTCCACGCTTAACCCTATAAACCGGAACACCTCACATGGTCTACTTCTCCTCTCGGATGCTGCTATTACTGCTTTCTGTGGCAAGTCTAGTCATGATACTGATTGCCCTAGGGATGGAGCACTGGCTTATGCTCGAACCGTGTCCGCTTTGCATATTTCAGCGTGTGGGCGTCATCGGCGGGGGCAGCATTGCGTTGATCGCAGCGATCCATGATCCTCGACCCCTCGGGCTTAAGGTTTATGGCACCCTCATTAGTCTCGCACTTCTAGGGTCGATCGTCTTCGCGGTTCGACAACTCTGGTTGCAAAGCCTTCCCGCTGACCAAGTTCCGGCCTGCGGACCCAGTCTTGATTACTTAATGGATGTCTTACCGCTCACAGAGGTCTTGTCCACGGTTTTCAGTGGAGATGGCAGCTGCGCAGAAGTCTCTTGGTCCTTCTTGGGTCTTTCCATACCGGCTTGGGTGATCATTGCGTGTCTGCCCATGATTGTAATGACAATCTGGGCGACCTATCGGCCCAGACTAAAGCGGTGAGCGCCGCCTAAACGGGGTCCTAACTAAAATGATACACTGCTGCCTTTAAAGATCTCTTCCATGCTGTCTTTTCAGAATCTAAGCCTCCGGCGCGGCCCCTTACTGCTAATTGATCAAGTCTCCCTGACCATCTACGCAGGACAAAAAGTCGGCTTAATCGGCGCAAACGGGATTGGCAAAACCAGTTTATTCAAACTCATTCTGGGTGAACTTGATTCTGATCAAGGTCAAGTCGATTTATCCCGCGGCCTGCGAATTGCCCACATGGCCCAAGAACTCCCAGCAGAGACGACCCCTGCGATCGATTATGTGCTCTCCGGCGACGAAGCATTGAATCGTGTTCAACAGCAGTTAACCGACGCCGAAAATAACGAACAATATGATCGTATTGGCAAGCTCTTTGAACAGGTCACCGACCTTGATGGCTTCAGCGCAAAAGCCAGAGCCGCACAACTTATGGTCGGTCTTGGATTCAGTGAATCAACATTTGATGACCCCCTCGCGAGTTTTTCAGGTGGCTGGCGAGTTCGTTTGAACTTGGCCAGGACCTTGATGAAACCCTCTGATCTACTGCTGCTTGATGAGCCGACCAACCACCTTGATCTCGATGCCATCTTTTGGCTCGCCGGCTGGATACAGAATTATCAAGGAACCCTATTGCTGATTTCGCATGATCGCGAATTTTTAGACGACTGCGTCGGTTACATTGCCCACATGAGCAATCAAAGCATTACCCTGTATTCGGGCAATTACTCTGGATTTGAAACGCTTCGAGCCGAACAATTGAAGGATCAGGCACGGCAGTTTGAGAAGCAGCAGACGTCCATCAAACACATGGAAGATTTTATTCGGAGGTTTCGCTACAAAGACAGCAAAGCCAAACAAGCCCAGAGTCGAATCAAAGCCCTAGAACGCCTTGACCGGGTCGCGGCGGTCCATGAAGCGTCGCCTTTTAGATTTTCCTTTCGGGAATCTGCGAAGCAGTCTGATCCTCTGATCAGCTTGCAGGATGCAACCTTAGGTTACACCAGCCCAGTGCTGTCCAACATCAACTTAAGCTTTGCCCCTGGCGACCGCCTTGGGCTGCTTGGTGTCAACGGTGCTGGAAAATCCACCTTGATCAAATCTCTGACCGGCGACCTGCCCTTGATCAACGGCGAGCGTGTCGAAGGACTCCATCTTAAAGTGGGTTATTTCTCCCAACATCAAGTCGATGACCTTGACCTATCAAAAAGCCCGATCTCGCAATTGCAACAAATCGACCCCAGTGCCAGCGAGCTCAAGATCCGAACATTTCTCGGAAGCTTTAATTTTTCGGGTGATCGGGTGGATGCCTCAGCGATACATTTTTCAGGGGGTGAAAAAGCGCGACTCGCACTCGCGATCGTATCTTTTACCCAACCTAATTTACTCCTACTTGATGAACCCACGAACCATCTCGATATGGAAATGCGACAAGCCTTGGCCACGGCCATGAATGCATTCCACGGCGCCATCGTATTGATTTCACACGACCGATATTTGTTGGGCAGTACCGTTGAGCGGTTTCTACTCGTAGAGAATGGCGCTGTAACCTCATTCGAGGGGAACTTGTCTGATTACGGCGCCGGTTTAGCAAGCGAGCCAAAAATAAAACCAACACAAAGTTCAAAACCCGAGTCGTCGGCCAACGATTCAGTACCATTGAAATCCGCAGCGCCGCAAAAAAATCATAAACGTAACCGCCAAATTGCAACACGCATTAGGACCATTGACTCTCGGTTGACCCGTTTAAACGAAAAGCGAAAAGCAGTCGAAGAGGCACTATCAGACCCTGAACATTACAGCGACTCAAGCAGCCCAACGCTGCAGCCCCTGCTCCGAGACCAACAAGCGCTGATCGAGCAAATCGAGGCGCTTGAAGAAGAGTGGCTCAATCTAGAGGATGAGCTCGAAACCTCGGTTTGAACACTGCTGCTCCAACCAGGATTCGGTCTATTACATCAACATTCAATCGACGGAACCGCTTCGTTATTGCGAGTCAGCGCATAAAACCGCAAAGCAATTGGTCTTCGTCGAGTCGATTGAGTGTTCTATAATCAAGCCAAGGAGACCACTATGAAGCAACAATTTCCAAGGACTCGGCCCAGGCGACTTCGCGCAGATGCCTTCTCGAGACGATTAGTGGCTGAGACCATGCTCACTCCAGCAGACCTTATCTATCCGATGTTTGTCATCGAAGGCGAGAACAAGTCCGAAGCGGTTGCCAGCATGCCGGGGATCGAACGGAAAACCATTGATTTATTTTTAGAGGAGGCCGCCGCTGCCGCAGACCTTGGAATACCGCTCATTGCTATTTTTCCTGTGGTTCCTGCGGACAAAAAATCACTACGGGGAGAAGAGAGCCATCGCCCAGACGGCCTCGTTCAATCTGCGATTCGCGCCCTTAAAGCCTCATCCATCGATATCGGCATCATGGCCGATGTCGCGCTCGATCCCTACACCAGTCACGGTCAGGATGGACTCCTCAACGAGCATGGATATGTTGTCAACGATGAGACGGTTGAAGTGCTCATTCAACAAGCACTGTCCCAAGCTGAAGCGGGGGTCGATATTGTGGCGCCCTCAGACATGATGGACGGTCGCATTGGCGCAATTCGGGACGCCCTAGAGACCGCCGGCCATATCAACACGAAAATTATGGCCTATTCAGCAAAATATGCATCCAGTTATTACGGTCCTTTCAGAGATGCGGTGGGGTCCGCCACAAACTTTGGCAAGAGCAACAAAAATACCTATCAAATGGATCCTGCAAACCGTTTAGAGGCAATTACTGAAGTCTCCCTAGACCTCGAAGAGGGCGCCGATATGGTCATGGTCAAGCCTGGTATGCCCTACTTAGACGTTCTGCGAGAAATCAAAACGGCATTCGGTGTTCCCACGATGGTCTATCAAGTCAGCGGTGAATATGCGATGCATCAGGCAGCCATTGAACGGGGCTGGCTCAGCGAGGCCGTGATTCTAGAGTCCCTGCTGTCGATGAAGCGGGCAGGAGCCGATGGAATTTTGACTTACTTTGCGATGACAGCGGCACGACAGCTCATTAATAGTTAAAAGTCTTTAGTATTTTTCAATCAGATGATTGTGAAATCGAAGCGAAGCCCTTAGGATAGTGCTTGTCAAAAATCTCTAGCCTTCCGGCCCAAGGAGCTTAAAGCATGGCAGACATAGCACACGTTACCGATACCTCTTTTGAATCTGATGTTCTTGGCTCTGACCTGCCTGTCTTGGTCGATTACTGGGCGGAGTGGTGTGGGCCTTGTAAGGTGATCGCACCCGTTCTTGAGGAAATCGCCGCGGAATACGATGGCCGCATGAAAGTGTGCAAGCTTGATATTGATACCAACGGCGAAACTCCGCCAAAATACGGCATTCGTGGAATTCCTACTTTGATGCTGTTTAAAAACGGCAACGTTGAAGCGACCAAAGTTGGCGCCTTGTCTAAGTCTCAATTGACCGCATTTTTAGACAGCAATATCTAACGGGAAGAGGAGTCAGCGGTATTTTGCGATCAGGGCCGACTCTTTCTCTTTAAAAATAATAGTTGACAACAGGGCCATAACCCTGCATTTTGCCTTTTCGGCGTTATCCAGACACAACCAGTCTCGCTTAGTTAAACAACCCCCTCGAATTTTTTGCCCCATTAGGTGACCCAATGGTCAATGGGTCTCTCTAACTCAACATCTCGAATCAATCATTATTTCCTATTAATTATAAAGTGAACCCGTATGAACCTTACCGATCTCAAAGCGAAGCCTATCCCCGAGCTTCTAGAAATTGCACACGAAATGGGCATGGACAACCTAGGGCGGTCTCGTAAACAAGAGATCATCGCCAGTGTGCTGAGAAAGCACGCAAAAAGTGGTGAAGACATTTATGGAGACGGCACCCTGGAGATTCTCCAAGATGGCTTTGGTTTCCTTCGGTCTCCTGATAGCTCCTATCTGGCTGGTCCCGATGATATTTATGTTTCTCCCAGCCAAATCAGACGCTTCAACCTTCGAACAGGCGACAGCGTCTCAGGAAAAATCAGACCGCCAAAAGACAGCGAGCGATATTTTGCACTCCTTAAAGTCGATCAGATCAATTTCACCGACCCCAGCGAGTCGAAAAACAAGATTCTTTTTGAAAACCTCACGCCTTTGTTCCCAGACCTACCTCTGTCTCTCCAGGGGGGTAATGGCAGCACCGAGGATCTGACGTCTCGTATCATCGACCTCACGTCTCCGATCGGAAAAGGCCAAAGAGGGCTCATTGTTTCGCCGCCAAAGGCAGGTAAAACCCTAATTTTGCAGAATGTTGCCCAATCGATCATGCGCAACAATCCAGAGTGCCATCTGATCGTGCTGCTCATTGATGAGCGGCCAGAGGAGGTCACGGAGATGCAAAGGTCGGTCCGGGGTGAGGTGGTCGCTAGTACCTTTGATGAGCCACCCTCTCGCCATGTTCAGGTGAGCGAGATGGTCATCGAAAAAGCAAAACGCCTTGTGGAGCACAAAACAGACGTCGTGATTTTACTTGATTCCATCACTCGACTGGCTCGTGCTTACAACACGGTAATCCCGGCCTCAGGAAAGGTTTTAACCGGTGGCGTCGATGCACATGCCCTTGAGCGTCCAAAGCGTTTCTTTGGTGCTGCACGTAATATTGAGGAGGGGGGAAGCCTCACGATCATCGCAACCTGTCTGATCGATACAGGCTCTAAGATGGACGAAGTCATTTACGAGGAGTTTAAAGGGACGGGCAACATGGAACTGCACCTCGAGCGAAAGATCGCTGAGAAGCGTGTGTATCCAGCCATTAATATCCGGCGGTCAGGAACCCGCCGTGAAGATCTCCTCATGTCTGAAGAAGAACTTCAAAAAGTCTGGATCCTGCGCAAGATTCTGCATGAGATGGATGATCTTGCGGCCATTGAGTTCTTACTCGGCAAAATGAAAAAATCTAAGACCAATGAAGAATTTTTTGCCTCGATGAAAAGAAATTAATGCCGCCACTGAATTGCCGAGTGATCGGCAACAACATTTTGCAGGGTGGCATCAGAGAATTAGTTTTAGCACTGACGCCCGAAGCGCCCTCATTCTTCCCGGGCCAATATCTGATGCTCGACGTGGGCGATGCGGCGTTTCCATTTTCGATCGCAAACGCACCCAATCAAAAAATACTAACGCTCCACATCAAGCCAACCCCTGATTCCAGTGATTCAGACAAGATCGAGCACTTCCTCAACAGCAACCCAACTTCGGCTTCTATTCAATATCCTCTCGGGGACTGCTGTCTGAAAGACCTTCCGGATCACCCCTTAATTTTGATCGCAGCCTCGACTGGCATTACCCAGATGAAGAGTATGCTTGACTGGTTAATCGAGAAAAAGTTTACCCATCCCATTCACCTTTACTGGGGCGTTCTGACACCCGAAGAACTCTACCTGCAACACGAGCTTGAAGCTGCGACGGCTGAGCATCAGGTCAATTACACCCCTGTGGTCAGCCAGGAGACGGACCTCTGGCAGGGTCGAACAGGCTTGGTCAGTGAAGCTGTCACGGCCGATATTGCCCAATTAAACGCCTTTAAGATCTTTGTCAGTGGCAGTCCTGCCATGGTCTATGGGACGCTCGATCACTTCGTAGGAAACGGCTTTCAGCCTGAGAAGATGCAATCGGATGTTTTCAGTTATGCGCCCAGACCCCAATAGGGCCGAACCCTGGCGTCTCGATTAGACCTGACGTCTCTATTAAAAAAGAGCACGCGCATCTTCAAAGCGACCAGCCATTAAGTAAACCCCAATCAACCGCCTTTTGATGGACGGGGTCGGTTTCAGTTTCAGGCATTCAAGATAGTGCGCTATCGCCGCGGCTGGGTCCCCCTCGGCACTCGCCAGCGCACCCAAACAAGCCGATACATTCGCCGAGTGAGGAAACTGACTCAGCCAGGCTTGTGCATGCCGGCGCCTGATGGATAGCGTCTGAGTACCGAGATCTCCATAGGCCAGAAAGAGTCCGAGGGAAGGCGTTCTCTCAATCAGGGATCGACAACACGCCTCGGCCGAGGCAGGATCATCAAAGCTCAATAAAACCTCCAGCAATAGCCCATCATCCTGGAGAGAGATGCTCGGCAGGACCGACAACCAATCACGACGCTCGCTGTCTAACGCTAAGTTCCAGCGTGCTTCGAGCAGTGCTTGATGCTCGGAAAGCATCAGATCATCCTCAAACTTTGAGACCTGTTTTTGATGTTGGGCCATGGCTTGAAAAGAACGATTGGCGATCCAAACTCGTCGCTTCAGCGGCAGAGTCTCAGGATTATCTGGCAGTTTCTCGATCAAGGTCAAAGCCGTTTCAGACGAGCCTTCGCACATCGCAACTTCCGCCTGGTAGTACAAGGCTACCTGCTCAAAAGGATGACCAGAAGTCGCAAGCCGATCCATCATTGCCGCTGAATCTGGGTCCGAATCCCGAGCTAAAAAAGTCTCGGCAAGCACTTGCGTCGAAGGTGTCTGGCGCGCGCGCTCAAGATAACGACGACCGCGGTCCGCTTCACCAAGCACCGTCAGTGCAATCCCTTTTCCTAAAAATTGCAGCGCTTTTTTTTGCTGACGGGCACTGCTCCAACCTGCGATCTGATTCTTAACGCCCCAAAAAGATCCCGCCGCGCGGAGCAGATAATAGAACGCACCAAATGCCAAAAAGATCACCACCGCCGCTAGCCATAGGCTCGTCTGCAAGGTCAGATCCTCATAACTGAGTAGCACATATCCGGGCGATTGACTCACAAGCGTGCCCAAGGCTAGGGCGCCAAGAATCGTCAACAAAGTGATGACCCAACGCATTAGGGCCGCTCACCAAGGGTAAGCCGAGCCGCTTCGAGGGCAGCCAGAGAGTGATCCACAGAAGGTAAATCGATCCCGAGAGGCGTCGTTTTAAGCGCTTTGATGACGCTCTGAGCCGAGATCACCGGCTCCGCCCCTGAGTCATAGTAATGATCAAGGAGCGCCGAGACGCGATCTAGCGAACGCTCAAAGACGACTTGCTCCCGCCTTAGTAACGCGATCTGAGCCGTGGTCAGACTGAGCGCAATATTTTGACGCAGCACTGTTTCCTCGGCTGGCGTTGGAATCGGGCCAGGTCCAGGTTGTCCCCGTCTGAAATCCACTAAATGACTGAACCGATCGAGTAGAGATTGCAAGAGACGCCCCAACCGCTCGAAAGTGCTCCCCGTCAGAACGATCGGCTCCGCTTCGGTTCGACCCATTTGCGCAGGTGGTTGCCGCACGGCAAGCCCATCGAGTGTCAGCCGCAGTTGATCCATGGTGAGATAAAGTTCGGTTCGATTGATTTCTGGAATCACGGCTAATGCCGCAATATCCTTGTTAATCGCCGCGGCGACCAAAACCAGAGCGCTATAATCCAAATCTCCCGCAGCTTTTTTTGCCGCACGCAGAAACTCCAGAGCCAATCCAACATCCTGAAAAGCATTGATCGCCAGTGCTGCCATGCGCAGCTGAGTCTGTATTTCCGCCAACTGCCAAGTTAACCCTTGCTGGGACGCGCGTTGATTAAGGCCATCAATTTTACGGGTTTGTTCTTTCAAGGATTGAAGGAATTGTGCTTGAGCCGAAGCCTGGGCCTCCAACTGTGCGTCTGTTTGCGCTAAGCGCTCACGAGCCCGGTCAAGAGCAGGCTGTACGATCTTGAGCCTTTGACCTTGCTCATCAACCCGCAGAGATAAGTGGTAACCCTGCCAGAATCCAAAACCCAGTGTCACAAAGAGTAAAACGATGAAGAGCGTCATTATAAAACGCCAACCCCGTCCAGAAGGCGCTTTTATTTTGTGACCCCCCTCGGACTGCACCGATTCGACACTGCCTACTTGTTGATCATCATTCTTGCTCAAGCATTTCTCCTACGGGTCCGGCGCCTGTGACAGCTTCCAAGACCTCAGCAACACCAGCCCCTCGCGCCTGAATCAACCGTTTAAAACCTTTTTTAGAGGCGGCTTCAGCAATTCTAGCAGCGGTCACAACAAGGGTGACGTTCGAATACAAACCCTGCCCCAAACAGCTCATCAGTGCAGTCAAAACATCAACGCTGGTCACCAAAACGTGATCAAACTCACCGTGCTGCAATCGACGCTCCAATTCAGGGGGATCAAGGAGGAGGCGCTGATAACATTCATACCGCCTAACGCGAGCCCCCCGTTCTGCCAACTCAGTCTCGAGTAGACGTCGTCCCCCGCGTCCGGTAACCATCGTAATGGTCTTACCTTTGACGGACCGCAATTCTTCAAGTTGCAGCAGAAATTCTGATCCAGGCTGAATCGGCGCCAAAGCAAAGATCTGTTCATCTGCAAGCTTCTGCTTTGTCGCCGCGCCCACCGCGAAAACCACGGTCTCAGACGCCTTTCTTAACCATGCAATCACCTCGGGTGCATGCTCGACCGCATTTTGACTGGTGAAAATGACAACCGCCAAAGGCTCCTCAATAGGTAGTCCAGAATTTGTAGCTTGGATTTCTATCAAGGGCGCTTCAAATGTTCGTACGCCCGCTTGCCTTAGGGCCGCTTCTAATTGAGCATTTGAGCCGGCAGGACGCGTGAGCACCAGGTTGCCAGCCATTCATGCCCCCTCAATCAATTCAAGCGCACCTTGGTCAATCAGAAGGTCAGCGACCTGGCGCGCCAACTCATCCGACGCATGAACTGGCGCCTTTTGACTGACTCGCAAAGATCGATCCCCCTTTAAATCACTGACAAAGGTCGATAGCTGCAATGACGCTTCGGCTTCATCAACACCCATCACCGCGTGAGCGCCGACGGGTAAATTACACGTCGCACCAAGGCTCTGAGAGATCCAGCGCTCGCAACTCACCTGAAGATGGGTCGACACATGATTCAGATAATCGCTAAATGGTCTTAATTCGTCTCGATCAATACGGGCCTCTATCCCAACGGCGCCCTGGCCAGCACTGGGAATGCAAATATCGACATCAATCTTTTCGCTGATTCGGTGACTGAGTTCCAGGCGCTCCAGCCCTGCGGTTGCGAGGATAATGCCCTCAAAATCACCATCGTCCAACCGTTTAAGCCGGGTCTCAACATTGCCTCTTAGATTTTCAAAGACCAAATCCGGGAAGGTATCCGCCAATTGAAGGCATCGCCTGAGGCTTGAAGAGCCGATACGAGCACCGCTGGGGAGGGCCCGGAGGCTTTCAAAACGATTAGAAACCAGCGCATCGGTGGGGTCTGCGCGCTCACACATCGCAACAAGCCCAAGGCCATCGGGCAAAACTGATGGGACATCCTTCATTGAATGGACCGCGAAGTCCGCTTCCCCTGAGAAAAGCGCAAGCTCAAGCTCTTTAACAAAAACACCTTTTCCGCCCAAAGTTGACAGTGAAACTTCTCGGTTACGATCACCTTCGGTAGAAAGCCCGACAATCTCTATGGCCGTTTCAGGAAACCCTTTTCTAAGTTTCCGCGCCACATCATTGGCCTGCCAAAGTGCCAATGGACTTTTACGGGTAGCTAGACGCAGCGTTTCCAAAGTCACCCCTCATTCCGTAAAACCGCAACACTAACCTGCACCGATTGGGGAGTAAACCTTGATTTACAAGAAGGCAAATTCCTGCACGATTAACCCTAGTTCAGAGGCACCCATCGATCAGGACCGTTCCTGCCCGCGATGAACAGGCCTTATTTTCGGTGCCCGGGGTGATCCAGCTGATATACTGCCACTTTTACACAAAGGGCAGGGCTCGTGACTTCTCGCAATGAAAAACTCTGGGATGGGCGGTTTTCAGAAACAACCGACGCCTTTGTCGAGGCATTTACCGCATCGGTTGGCTTCGATTTTGAGCTCGCTCCCTTCGATATTCAAGGCTCTATCGCACATGCGACCATGCTAGGCCGATGCAACATTATTCCTCAGGATACAGCAGACGCCATTGTTGATGGCTTAACGATCATTCAGGCGGAAATCGCCGCTGGGGATTTCGAATGGTCTGTGGGTCTGGAAGATGTTCACATGAACATCGAAGCCGCCCTGACCGAAAAAATCGGCGATCTCGGAAAAGCCCTGCACACGGGACGCTCGAGGAACGACCAGGTGGCAACCGACGTTAGACTTTACTTAAGACATCACATTGATCTGATTCTTGCGCAAATTAAAACCCTGCAGCAGGGGCTACTGGACCTCGCCGAAGAGCATACCGATACTATTATGCCGGGGTTTACCCACCTTCAAGTTGCACAACCGGTTGTTTTTGCGCATCACCTCATGGCGTGGTTTGCCATGCTGGGCCGGGATGCCCAGCGGCTCGTCGATTGCCGTCGCAGGGTCAATGTTTTGCCCCTTGGTTCGGCCGCGCTCGCTGGCACCAGCTTTCCGATCGACCGTGAATTGGTGGCCACGCTTTTATCCTTCGATGAGGTTTCCGAAAACTCTCTCGATGCCGTCAGTGATCGCGACTTTGCCATTGAGTTCACCAGCGCGGCCAGTTTACTGATGATGCATTTGTCCAGATGGTCTGAAGAGCTAATTCTCTGGGCATCCCCTCAATATGGGTTTATCGAATTGCCCGACCGATTCTGTACGGGTTCATCAATCATGCCGCAGAAAAAAAACCCGGATGTCCCAGAACTCGTCCGTGGCAAATCTGCACGGGTTTTTGGCAGCCTCATCACATTGTTGACGCTGATGAAGAGCCAGCCGCTGGCCTACAACAAAGATAACCAAGAAGACAAAGAACCGCTCATCGACAGCATCAAGACTGTCTCTGACTGCCTGCGTGCCTTTGGTGACATGCTGCCAAACGTGATCCCTCAACCAGAAGCAATGCGCACCGCTGCGGCCCGTGGCTTCGCGACGGCAACAGATTTAGCGGACTACCTCGTTCGCAAAGGGACCCCTTTTAGAGACGCCCATCATGTTGTGGGGCAGCTGGTCGCGACTGCGGCAGAGCAAAACGTCGATCTCTCGGAGCTCCCTCTGGAGACCTTACAGCGTGCAAGCGAGCGCATTACTGAGGACGTGTATGAGGTTCTAACCCTGGAGGGGTCCGTCGCCGCACGAGCTCACTATGGCGGTACAGCGCCCAAGACCGTTCGTGCAGCCATCGCTCACGCCAAGCACCAACTTGAAATATCCGACTGACTGGTCAGTGCCAGTAAGGCTCCGTTGCGATCATGAAGCTGACTAAAGGCCATCCTCAGGATTAAAGACATCGAACTTAAGGCCTGCCTGTTCGCCTAATATACGATTGAGCAATGCTGAAAAACGTTCTCCGGTGACTGCACAAGACCAGTGATCGGTATGCCACTTCAAATGAAACCCGCCAGACTTAGCCGCCACCCAGATTTCCTGTTGCACGGGTTGTCGACTGATCACCATCTGAGACTGATCCGAGAAGGTCAATGTGAGCTGGCCATTTGCACCATCGACATCAATATCTTCTTCTAGGTCGTCGAAGCGATCCTCGATGAGCATCAAAAGCGTGTCCACATGACTGTTGTACCACCGCTCGTCTGAATTTGTGCTCAAATCCTTGCTCCCTATCATCCTTGGAACCCAGTATACTCAAGGTTTCTCCCGGATGGTCAGATATGCGCGCTTTAGTTATCATCCTCTGCCTTTTATTAACAGGCTGTGGTCAAAAAGGACCCCTCTATCCGCCAGAGTCCCCAGCTCGTTTGAGTGAGTTCAGTGCGTGAGAGATTTCAAATATCGCCATGACGTTTTGCACTGCGAGGGCCTGCCCCTCGATCAGTTGGCCAAGACGTTTGGAACGCCAACTTACATCTATTCTGGCAGTGCCATTGATTCAGCTTTTTTGACCTTTCAAGACGCATTCGCCGCCACCGAGCCTTTGATTTGTTTCGCAGTCAAAGCCAATTCCAACCTATCCGTGCTCCAGCGTCTCGCTCGGCTCGGCTCAGGCTTTGATATTGTTTCTGGCGGCGAATTAGAACGGGTTCTCCGGGCCGGAGGTGACCCTTCAAAAATCGTTTTTTCGGGTGTGGGCAAAACCGAAGCCGAAATTCGTGCAGCGCTTACCGCCCAAATACATTGCTTTAATGTCGAGTCTGCCGAGGAGCTGGATCATATCAATGCGGTGGCCAAAAAAATGGGCCAGCAAGCCCCGATTTCCCTTCGTGTGAATCCAGACGTTAATCCGGAAACCCATCCCTATATCGCAACCGGGTTAAAAGAATCTAAATTTGGAATCCCTATCGAGCAAGCACTCAGCCTCTATCAGAAAGCCAAGGCACTCACCGGGATTAACATCAAGGGTATCGATTGTCACATTGGCTCGCAGATCACTCAGCTTGAGCCCTATGAAGCGGCCATGGAGGCCCTGTTTGACCTCGTCGATCAACTGCTGGAGATCGGCATCGAACTCAGCCACATCGACCTTGGAGGCGGGATGAGCGTGTGTTACCTCGATGAACCGCCGTTTCCGATGTCAGCGCTTGCCGACTCCATCGCCCGCAAGCTTCACGGTCGTAACCTTAAGTTAATCCTTGAGCCTGGCCGCTATATCGTTGCGGACGCTGGGATTCTCCTCGCCGAGGTGCTCTACACCAAGCACAACGGTGATCGCGAATTCGGCATTATTGATGCCGCGATGAATGATCTGATCCGGCCTGCGTTATACGGGTCAACCCAGAAAATCATGCCTGTAAAGGCTCAAAAGAGCTCTGAGGAGCGGGTTGATATTGTTGGGCCGATTTGCGAAACCGGTGATTTTCTCGCTAAGGATTATCCTCTAGATGTTCAAGCAGGGGCTCTGATCGCTCTCGTTTCCGTGGGCGCTTATGGAATGTCTATGAGTTCGAATTACAACACCCGAGGCAGAGCGGCGGAAGTCTTAGTCGATGGTGATCGATCACGCTTGATCCGAAGACGGGAATCGGTCGACGATTTACTGGCGACAGAAACCGATTATCTTCATCATGATTTCGCCGGTGAAGCACGAGACAGCCAAAGCGGTCCAAAGGGATGATTTTGCATTTCACTAAGATGCACGGCCTGGGCAACGATTTTGTTGTTATCGACCTTGTCACCCATTCTCCTGTGCTGTCCGAACCCTTCATCAAATACCTCGCGGATCGCCGAACCGGTGTTGGCTTTGATCAATTGCTCGTTATTGCGCCCCCCACTGCGCTCGATGCAGATTTCTTTTATCAGATCTACAATTCAGATGGATCAGAATCTAACCAATGCGGTAACGGAGCGCGCTGCGTTGCAAAATTCATTTTTGACAAGCAGCTGTCGTGTAAAAAAAAGCTGGTTTTGCAGACTCGAGCGGGGCGAATGACGACTGAGCGGACGGACAGCAATTGGTTTCGCGTGGATGTCGGCACCCCCAGGTTTGCCCCCGAGGCCATTCCTTTTCAGCCCAAGGAGGGCGAAACCGCGCCCTTTTATTGTGTACTCGAGCACCTCGGGCGCAGACCCTTTGGGATCGCCAACGTGGGCAACCCCCACGCAGTCGTGCTGGTCGAGAATCTGAGCAACATCGATGTGGCGAATGCAGCGCGTGACTTTCGAGAGCGCACTGCTTTCGGCGAGGGCGTCAACGTTGGGTTCATGGAAAGATCCTCCTCTGACACAATCCAACTCCGAGTGGATGAGCGGGGTGCTGGTGAGACCTTAGCCTGTGGATCCGGGGCTTGCGCAGCGGTTGCCATTGGTCGAGACCTCGCACAACTTGATCAAAAGGTGACCGTTGTGATGCCAGGCGGTAAACTTGAAGTCTCATGGCCGGGCCCGAAGGCTGCAATTTGGCTTTCCGGACCTGCCGAAAAAGTTTTTGATGGCAAAATTAAAGTCAACGGACACCAACAGAGATACTCATGAGCAACGATGCGACCTTCGAGACCCTTAAGGACCACATAAAATCTCACCCCGAAGATCTCGAACGACTCATTCTAAGCGTTGAGGACAACACCGGGGCCGCCATCTCACTGCCACAAAGAAAATTCAATCTGGTTTCACGAAAACTCGAGCAAGCCGAGGCGCAGATCACTGAATTTATCGAGGTTTCACGTCAAAACCAAAACCTTTTTCAGCTATGCCATCGGCTGGTTGAAACACTTCAGAGGCCACAATCGATTCAAGAGGTCACCCAAGTTTTAGAACGTCTACTGCAAGAAACCTTAACTCATCACCACCATCATCTTTTCATTTTTAAGGATGCGCCGGGGGAGCCCTGCCCATCCACTACATTCATCGAATCAGCGACCTTTGAGCGCCAGGTTGGGGGCCTTTTTAATCCCGAAAAGCCAGTCCTCGGGGTTATTCGAGAAGCAGAATCTGAGGTGCTGTTCCCTGAAGTAGACAACCTGGTTGCATCAAGCGCTTTACTCCCCCTCAACTGTGAGGGGCTTCATGGCGCTCTGGCAATCGGCAGTGAATCAGTCGACGGTTTTCATCAAGATCAAGACACGCTGTTTGCGGCATTTATTGGAGATTTTCTGGCGGGATTGTTGGCCTATCGATATTTCCCTACTCAGGTTGTATCAGAACGCGCTTCCTCTTGAGCGCAATGCAGCGGTGGACAGAGAAGTTTTTATCCCACCTCAAAAGTGAGCGTCAGTTATCGCCTCACACGCTCATCGCCTACGAGCGAGACCTTAAGACACTGATTGAGTTTGCTGATGCGCAGGGACTCGAGGCTCCTTCAGACATCACCAGTGTTCATCTTCGCGCACTGATCAGTCAGGGTCATCGGCGCGGACTTTCCGGGCGGTCTCAGCAGCGAAAATTATCAGCTTTTAGAAGTTTTTTTGACTACGTCACACGGGAATCTGGGCTCGAGAACAACCCCGCGCAGTTGGTGAGCGCTCCTAAAACAGGGAAAAAACTGCCCAAAGTGCTGGACCCTGATCAAATGGCGAAGCTATTGACCCCCAATCCTACCCGATGGCATGGGGTTCGTGACAAAGCAATGATTGAACTGCTGTACTCCTCTGGCCTGCGACTCTCAGAGCTCACAGTCGCTGATAAAGACAGCATCTCATGGCATGACCGAACCATTTTAGTCCAAGGTAAGGGCCGCAAAGAGCGCCTTGTACCCGTTGGAAGCCATGCGATTTCCGCAGTAAAGCAATGGCTCTCAGTCAGAGACCAACTACCCACCAAAGGTAACATCATCGATTCCAATGCCCTTTTCATCAGTGAACGAGGCGCTCGCATTAGTCCATCGGGTGTCCAAGCTCGCATCAAAGCCTGGTCGCGACAATCCGGCGATGGTGTCTCGATTCACCCGCATATGCTACGACACTCTTTCGCGAGCCACATCCTAGAATCAAGCGGCGATCTTCGCAGCGTTCAAGAGTTATTGGGCCATGCGGACATCAGTACCACGCAAATCTATACCCACTTGGACTTCCAGCATTTAGCATCGGTCTACGATACAGCGCATCCCAGAGCCAGTCGTCAAACGAAAAAAGCGAATGCCAAAAACGAGTCAGGCAGCCCGCAATGATCAAGCTCATTGGCTTTGACCTCGACAACACCCTCTGGCCAGTCAAGCCCGTGATTCTCCACGCCGAGGCAGAGCTACAAAAGCACTTAAGTACCTTATCACCAGCCATTCCTTACTCTGGCGCTCATCTCACGGCTTATCGCACTGAAATCCTGGAGAAAAATCCCGACTTTGCGTTTCGACTGACCGACCTTAGACGCGCGCTGCTGGTCAAAATTGCCATGGATGTTCCCGCGCACCGTTCAAACGCAGAGGCCGTCGCTGAGGCAGCGATGACCGTTTTTTTAAAGGCCAGGAATGCTGTCTCCTATTACCCTGGCGCAGAGGAGGCACTGCAAACGCTTTCTCAAGACTTTGCCCTTTGCGCGCTCACTAACGGCAACGCGAGCGTTGATCAGCTCAGCATCGGACCCCTGTTTAAGTTCGCGCTGACCGCTGAGCAGGTGGGGGCACCCAAACCTCAACCTGATTTGTTTGTTGCCGCGCTGGATCGCTTTGGATGCCGTCCGGAAGAAATGATTTATGTGGGCGATGATCCTTTGCTCGATGTCACCGCTGCAGCATCCCTGGGAATTTTCACCATCTGGTTATCGACGCCAGAAAAATTTTCCACCCAGGCTTCTACCCCGGCAACAGAAACCATCTACGATTTGAGCGAATTGGAAAAAGCCGTCACGCGCATTAATGACCGTTCTGGCAGGCCGCCCTAATAAAGTCTTTTAGGGTCTCAGGATCGTCCTGTATTTCAACTTTTCGAGTTGCCTGACCCTGAAGTCGATCCAAGGTCGGATGGGAATTCGTCACGCCCGGGACCGCCTCGGCAACCGCAGCGTCAAACTTTGCTGGATGTGCCGTGGCCAAGCAGACCATTGGTATATTCGAGTCAAGATGTCGCGACGCTAGATGCAATCCCACGGCTGTATGCGGGTCAGCAAGATAATCCGAATCCATCCATGTCGACCGAAGACACTCAATGGTCTCTTGATCACTGACTGACCCTGCCGAGAACCAATCAAATGCGCCAGAGCGATCGAGCAAAATCCCTCGACCTTGATTTTGGAAATCCTGCATGAACGTTCGACAGGCAACGCTGTCTTCGTCCAGCTGGTAGTAAAGATAGCGCTCAAAATTGCTGGCGACTTGGATGTCCATCGCTGGACTATTAGAAAACCCTACAGTACCGCGCTGATAGACACCCGAATCAAAAAAGCGAGCGAGGATGTCGTTTTGATTGGTCGCTAAAATGAGCTTACGCAGCGGCAGGCCCATTTTTTTCGCCAAAAATCCTGCAAAAATATTTCCAAAATTACCCGTTGGCACGGTGACATCGAATTGCTCTGGACATCCTAACCGAGTCCAGCTCCAAAAATAGTAAACGGTTTGGGCCAAGACTCGGGCAAAATTCACAGAATTCACCGCGCCGAGGGAAAAACGCGCCTTAAACTCTAGATCAGAGAACACCGTTTTGAGGAGATTCTGACAATCGTCAAAACTGCCATCAATACTCAGGTTGTAAACATTATCATCGAGGACCGTCGTCATTTGCCGCTCTTGAATCGGACTCGTGCGGCCTTCAGGGAACATAATGAAAATTCTAATTCCCGGCTTACCCCGGACACCAGCGATGGCTGCGCTCCCTGTGTCACCGCTGGTTGCACCTAGAATATTGAGCTCTGAGCCCCTGGCCGCCAAGATATGGCTAAACAATTCCCCTAGGAACTGCAGGGCAATATCTTTAAACGCCAAGGTAGGCCCGTGAAACAGTTCGAGGACATGCACATTCCCGACAGGGACTAAAGGCGCAATCTCCACATGCTGAAATTGCGCATAACTACGCGCCACCAGCGCCTCAAATGCTCGTGCATCAATGTCGTCCGCAAAGGGCTGCATGATCTGAAACGCGAGATCGGGGTAGGACAAAGATAAGAACTGGCTCAAACGTGGACGAAGATCAGGAATCGACTCTGGCACGATAAGGCCACCGTCGGTGGCCAGCCCCATCATCACTGCGTCGCTAAAAGACAAACCCTCGACACCGCCTCGGGTACTTCGATATTTCATGCGTGCTGGACTCGTTACCCCAAGGCACTAGTATAAGGTGCTACGGGCAATCGCAACAGCTACGGTTGTGTCTATCTAGAGCCGATTAGACGGCATCAGCTCCCGTTTCCCCAGTTCGAATGCGTATGACATCTTCTAGGGCGGAAACGAAAATCTTACCGTCCCCTACTTTCCCGGTATTCGCAGCATTGGTAATCGCCTCAATCACACCGTCGAGATTCGTATCATCGATGGCCACCTCTATCTTCACTTTAGGCAGAAAATCAACGACATACTCCGCCCCTCGGTAGAGTTCAGTATGACCTTTTTGTCGACCAAAACCTTTGACTTCAGTGACGGTCATTCCTTGGACAGCAATCTCAGACAATGCTTCTCTCACATCATCTAATTTGAAGGGCTTAATAATGGCAGTTACTAGTTTCATCGTCTCTCCTTGACTTCGCCATCTCTTGAGATGACTCACATTACGATTATTGAACGACTAAAGAATAAATTCAACGTCTTCCAAGATTTTACGCCCACTGTTTTCGACGCGCCGGTTCTATTACCGTCATTCGGCGAGGTCTAATCAGCATTGAAGTTCTAGTGTCAGCCCCAATTCAACCTCGGCTAACTTCATTTGGTTCACGTCGTTTTCCGGTCCTGTTGAACGACCGAAACTCCTTCACCGTTAAACTTTCAACTTTTACGTACCAACTACAAAGCACAGCCCATGCCAAAATTTTACCGTTTGGATCCCACGAAAACGCCTAAATATAGCGGATTAACACCTGTTCCTAGGCAAAGGGACGAAAGTTCGCACCAAAATGAGCGCAGAATGCGCAATAGTTGTGCGGTTTAATTCGGTCAACGTTCGCCTGGTTTTCCCTTAATCTGCCGATTCTTGCATCACCCGAGTCAATCTATGTCCACAGCACAAGTCTTCGGTTACGCCATTGTTGGGCTGAGCACTCAAATCGTAGAAGTTGAAGCAACGATTAGTAACGGACTCCCGCAGCTTGACCTTGTTGGCATCAGCGACAGACGATCCAAGCAAATCAGAGCTAAAGTTCGCTCGGCAATCGTCCAATCAGGCTACAAAATGCCGGATCGCAGAATTATTGTAAATCTCGCGCCTTCGGATATTGATAAGGAACACGCCGGTTTTGATCTACCTGTCGCACTATCTATCCTACTTGCAAGCCATCAAATTGATCGGTCACGATTTTTGAATATCCACGCGATGGGAGACCTTAGCCTAACCGGATGGATTAAACCGGCACCGGGTCAAGCGCTCGCTGTCATCTCAAGCCAAGGCCGGGGCGAGACCCTGGTTGTGGGCGACGGGGTCAACTGGGGAGCGCTAATCGATACGCCTTGCCTGATCACTGCAACGACGCTCAGCGACTTCAAATCAGATCTTCGCCCAAAGGTCGAGGCAGCAAAGGTCAGCCCTTGCTCTCCAGCAAGGGCGACAGAGTTAATCGATGATATCAAAGGGCAGTCTGCTGCAAAGCGCGCGCTTGCCATCGCCGCACTCGGGCGCCATCACCTCCTTTTATCGGGGCCGCCGGGTTCGGGCAAAACAATGCTCGCTAAAAGGTTGATTGGCCTACTTGAACCCCTGAACCGGGAACAAGTCATTGAGCTCAATTGCATTGCGTCCCTTCAGGGCACAAACCACTTTAGACTTAATCTGCCCAGGCCCTTTCGAGAGGTTCACCACTCCACCTCCGCTGCGGCATTAATTGGAGGCGGCAACCCACCCAAACCTGGAGAAATTACAAAAGCTCATCACGGCATTCTATTTTTAGATGAGCTCCCAGAGTTTTCACATCAAGTGCTTAATCAACTCAGACAACCCATGGAATCTGGCACCATCGAAATCCATCGTGCCCATCATCACCTGCAATACCCCGCGCAGTTTCAGCTGGTTGCAGCGATGAACCCTTGTCCCTGCGGCTGGTTAGGCAGCGCTCGACCCTGCTCCTGCTTGGGTGATGCCATCAGCCGATATCAGAGGAAAGTCTCGGGCCCCATTATGGATCGCATTGATCCACAGGTCAGTGTCCCTGCGGTCAAACCCGAGCACTTATCGGAGGACTTTAAAAAATTGCCGGTAACGGAGCCGGAGGGACAAACAGAGCATGAGCGACTAAGATCCACCCTCGAACGTGCCCGGCGCTTTCGCGACCATCGACAGTCCCTTGATGACAGACCTCTGCCACAACAACTGCGATCGGAGGCTTTAGCCTTCATGAC
>MDTB01109561.1_pt1 | contig 31025 bp, 41 predicted proteins | sample 811161 | NCBI WGS metagenome assembly MDTB01 (sample SAMN05326650, study PRJNA326480) | marine metagenome | isolation source: seawater | place: Mediterranean Sea | collected 2009 | reverse complement strand
GGAAAAAGCACAAGACAATTGTTCGTCTTCAAAAGGTAAAATAGAATTTTCGTCTAAAAAAAGACCGTTTATCGTATCTAAGCCTTGCCAACCAGGATGACTCCAGCCATCACCAGAACCTAAATTAACACCATATACCATTTTATAACCTCAAATGAAGCCTCATTACTCTACGTGATTTTGTTGGCGAAATAATTCCACCCATATGAAATAAATCACTATGAAACACAAACATGGTCCCTGCCGGTCCAACAAGGGGGATTGTATCCTCTGCACTGTATTCTAATTCAGGGTAATCTAGCTCTAATCGGTTGGGAACACTTTCATAAAGATTTGTCTGATTGTTGGCCTTGATTCTTAATTCTTTTCCTAGCTTATAACTGTTTGGAACATATCGAAAAGGTCCAGAAGTTTCATCACAGTCAGTCAGATATACAAAAAATTTTAATGTTGGTATTCTATCAAAATGTAAATACCCGTTCCTTGCCAAACCTCGGTTAGATTGATAATCATGAGTGCAAAAAATTTCATTAAAAGAAGGTTTGCAACTGTAAAAATCATCACTTATATGATGTACAACTGGGTGATTAAAAAGGGAATAAATCGGAGTGTTAAACCACTTTTCTCTTGACCCGATTCTTGAAGCTCGTCCAAATTCATAAGAGTTGTCATTCGGTCTAAAACTTTGTTCTTGAATTTCAATTACTTCTTCAAGTTCACCTACAGAATAAACTGGTGTTTTAAAGAGATAAAGACCTTCCTCTTTTAAGGTGGCGCAAGCCTTTTTAATGTTATTCTCAAAAATCATATCTTTATTGTCTCAACCCAGATTGACCCCTGATCCTTTGAGGAAGAAGGTGGTGAGATTGAGGATTCTTGGAAGTAGACACTACACCCCTTTTAAAATGCTCTCAGCATATTCCATATCACTAATATCGTTAATATCCACCGAACGCTCTTTTGGAATTATAATACCTTTTACATCACCTTTAAAAAAGTTCTTGTTTTGTATAATTTTGTCCCACCAACCCATATAAAATGCACCAGAGGGTTTGTGGTATTTCTGTATAAACTTGCTATTTGTGAGGCCGGATGTGAGATTGTCAAAAATAGGGACAACCATATCGTTTTTCATAACACAAGCGAGCTGGATTGTTTCGGGGATTTCTGTCATACTTACAACTGCGTCTGTTTTATTATCTAACTTTTCGATCCCCAATCGAATGTCAGAAGCATCAACAAATGGGCAAGTCGGTAAAAAATATGAAAAAATATCATATTCCTCTTCTTGTGATTCCATCAAATTAATCATCGCATTTAAAGCGGTCGCCCTTACGGTTGCATGTTCTTGGGGACGATTATGGCGCTGGACGGGTAAGTCTTTTATTGTGTCGAATATTTTATCACTATCTGTTGAGATTAAAATCTTATCAAAACACCCAGAATTGACAACTGCTTCGGCTGTCCATCGAATAAGGGGTTTTCCACCTAATGGATAGATATTTTTATCTTTAAGCCTGGTTGAACCACCGCGAGCCGGAATGACAGCCAATTTTTTCACTACAACTCTCCAACAGACTTAGCTTTTTTAACCAAACCTTCTAACTCGGATAAGAATAGTTGGCAATCACCATCGGAAACAGCATCAGGAGGGTTTGGGTGGGCTTCGGCAAATACACCATCATAATTAAAAATATCTGCCGCAATAAAATATCTTTCGGCAAGTTTTCTGTCGCCTTGGGTGCCATAAATTGCTCTTGATCTTTGAATTGAGTGTGTACAATCAAGAATAACTCTATCATAATGCTGCTTCAGCTCATCCACAATTCCAAAGTTTACAAATAAATCATTGTAACCAAAGTTGGTTCCACGATCACAAATCCATGCTTCACAATCGGGGTTAGTTTCTTTCACTTTGTCAACAGACTTAACAAGATTGTTCGGACCCAGCCATTGACCTTTTTTAATATTTATCTTGTTGAAATGTTTTGCACTTTCTACAATTAAATCAGTTTGGCGACAGAGAAACGCAGGAATCTGAATAACATCAATAACTTCTGAAAGTTGTTCTACTTGCCAACATTCATGAACATCAGTGATAAATTTCATTTGAGGAAACTTAGCTTTGGTCTTTTCCCATATCCGGACAGCTTCTTTTAAGCCAATTCCTCTTTCACCATGTAAAGAGGTTCGATTAGCCTTGTCGAAACTAGCTTTCATATACCATTCGTCTGTATCTGACATCACATTGTTGATGCTTTCGGCAGATTGTAAAAACATCTCTTCACTTTCCATGGCACATGGTCCAAGTATCCAAACTTTATTTTTCATATTTTAATTTCCTCTATCACATTCCCTACTTCTAACATTTCTTCTTCAGATGTTTCGGGCCAAGGTTTTCTATTATTATAACATGTTAAGTTTAAATATTTTAAACCATTTCTAAGAGATTTGTGCCAACCGTTTTTCATAAAAACTGTAAACAATTTTTTCTCTACTTCTAGTGCTTCATCCTTGTAGCCATCAATATATGCTTGCTCAATTTCTGGAAATAAATTTCCAACACCAGAGAGAAAACTATTAGCACCAGCAGAACGCAAATATTCATATCTACGCATACTTCCACCCGCTACAATAACATCAATTTTCTTGTCTAATTTGCTCACAAAATCATAAGATTTTAACAAATTAGGGTGCTCCTCTTTAATACCTTTAAGGATATTTTTATCAAACAATTCGTTTATAACTGAGCTATTATAATCCCATGTTCCGCCAGTTCCATTTCTGATTGTTTTACCATGAACATAAATGTTTGAGTTTGTTTGGTTTCTTATTTCCTTGAAAAAGTCTACAATTATTTTCTCATTATAAAACCTTTCAGGGTAAAGAAACATAAGATTGGATTTGTCATCAAGATAATCTTCTGCTTTCTTAACAAATTCCAACACTCCTCTTAAAGAAAGGTTAGGAACTCCTATTATTTTAAATCCAGAAAAGTTTGAAACCACACTCTCATTTAGTCTATGAATTTCGTCTTCTGTTAATAAGTTAAAAGTTGAAGTGCCTTCTGTTGTCATAACAGTATTTACACCTTTGTCTTCAAGATATTTTAAGTAATTTTCAGTGGAATTAGTTTCTAAATTTCCATCAACATCAAATGATGCTGGGATTCCTATAACAGTTCTGGTAAGCATCTATCCAACGACTCCCATCTTCGCGTATTGATTGATTTATCATCAATGTAAATATCGTAGTGAGGTTTACCGAGTTTTAAATCGTTATATTTGCAACCCCATTTATTTAATTGTTTTCTGGTTACTTCAGTCCAGTCTATTCCAGTTCTAGCGCCGCGAGCAGTCCAATACGTTATGTGATGACCTTCATCGTAAAGCTTGTTGACTGCCTGGATATTAGCTTCAACTGGTTTTGCTTTTTCATAATCTCTTGCTTTTGACTTGTCACCATCATCATTTATGCATATTGTTTCATCTATGTCTACAAATACTATCATTCGATTCTATATCCCAACTCATTTAGAATTTTAACAGACTTTTGAGTTGGTTTTAAGAGTGATTTATCAAAACTTATATTTTCTTGATCTAACAATGCACAAAAAGACGCATCGACCAGACCTCGCTCATGAAGTGCTATAATTATTTCTGCTTCAGTGGCACGATCATGATAGGAGTCTAACTCGTCCTTATTACTGTAACAATGTTTAATATTGTCCTCTTCATGAAGTGAAAAACCAATCAAAAAGGGTATTTGTTGATACTTCAACGCTTCTGCCACGTGTCCCATGCCACATCTTAATACACGCTTCATTTGTACTGGTATTTTGTAGTGGTTTAAAATGGCATTCATTAAAAGACTATTGTTGTCTTGATAAAAAACATAATTGGTTCCATTATCTTGGTTTATATATTTAACGAAATTTTTAACATGTTCTTTCTCAATGTTTTCGTTTTTGTAAAAACTACACCACTCATCTTCTGTTATTTTATTATTATATCTCTCATATACATGACAGTTCATTACCTGAATTGACGATGGTTTTTTTCCGTAACCATTCGTATTTATGAGCATATTATTCCTAACAATTGTATCAAAGGTGTCAACGATATGGTTCAAGTTTAAATTCTCATAAGGTTTAGAGCCACAAATTATCACACTATCAGACATTAAAACCTCTTTTATAAACTTTAGGATTTTCTCCTACCAACACAGGATAAGAATTCTCTTTCATAAAATTAGTCAAAGGAGCTTTAAACTCTTTATTTTTTAACTCGGGAACTAAATTTAAAAAACTTTGAACCAGTGAAACATCAAGAAAAGGAAATCTTCCTTCAATACCAAAAGCTCCGGTGACACTCTCCTCTTTCGATAAATATGAAGATTGCGCCCCATAATAAAAATTGTTCCAAGGAAAAACCGTGTTTAGTTCTTCTGGAAATATTGGTGGATTGAATTTATCCCCAAAACCGTATCCTTGGATTGTAGACATGACCTCATCCCCGCCCTGGCCGGAAGCTAAAATACGAATTGTGGGAAACATTTCTTTCATTTTCCACAATAATATAGTTAGTCCCAAAGCACCAGCATCTTTAAACCCATCATGTGATTGGTTCTGTGCTAAAATATCTTTTCCATAGGTGAAGTGGCCACTATTCTCATATAGAAGACTATAGGCTTTTTGTTTTTCTTCCGCTGAAAGGTTGTCTTTTATAAATATTTTATCTTTATTTTTGGAAAATTCAAAACGCTGTTGTAAGATTTGTTTGTGTTCATTTCCTAAAAATGAAAAGGTGTAATGATCAACACCCAACATATTCAATGCACAAGAAATACCACCACTATCATGTCCACTACTTAATGGTAAGATTATGTCATGCTGAGTGTTTAAAAACCTCTTTTTTATCGCCTCAAGGAACAGTTCTGACCACTTATCATAAGATGTTTCAAATTGATTTAAATTAAAATCATGTATTGATTGCTCACTAATTATTTGTTTTTTATTTAAACAAAAAGTAAAAACCTTATTAGGTTCCGCTTTTAAGATGTTTCGGCAACCTAGAGAGTATAAAATCTCTTTATAGGAACAGGCTGATAGGTGTCCGTCATCAACAGAGTAGTAAAGAGGTTTAATTCCAAACACATCAGTACAGAAATTTATCTTCTTCTCTTTAAAGTCTGCTAATACAATCGCGAACTCTCCGTCCAGATGGGAGGCAAATCGTGCCTTGTTGTGTTTGTAAGATTCCAAAATGGAAAAAACATCTGAGCTGTAATCTCCGAAATCTTTATGATTATAGATCTCTCCATTGAAAATACAAATGTTGTCATCTTGAGTGATTGGTTGTTTTACGAAATCTCCAGTCATCGAAAGTAGTGTGTGTAAAAACAAGTAATCACCATTTTCAACAAAAGAAGTATTATCAGGTCCGCGATTGGTCAGGAGGGGGCTGACGATCTCTTCTACGTTCTGATTTTTTCTATGAGTTAATAAGATTCCGCACATGTTTCTTCCTGGTTATAAAATGTATTATACACTATATTTCGCTCAAAATTGATTCATAAAGTTTATCATTGCTAAAATATTTGAAATATTCTGTGTTGTCATAGTCTTCTGGCAATGCACCTTTTATATCGCTAAGAGTAAAATCTTCTTTCACTGAAGTCCACAAGTCGGAATCTAAATCAAATTCTAAAGGATACTTCAGATAATCACTTAAAATTACAGGACACGACCCCATTGCCATTGATTCCCACATTCTAATTGTTGACGGACCAGTGCCTCTCGGACAAAGACTATATTTTGTGTCGCCCAAAAGCTCAATATATTTTCTCTTGTTTTTTGCTTTTTTAGAAGAGTCATGATAAAAGTGCCAATCACCTGTATCAATGAAAAGACAGTCTGGTTCATTTTTCAATTTTTCGCAAGCACTCAATCTGGTTTGGTGCGTTTTAAACGAACCCATAAAGCTAAATAAATACTTTCTTTCTTCCCACGGCTTAACATAATTCAAATCATAATTGCACGAATAATGGGGAATTGGGATAAAAGAATCTAAAATAGTTGCATGTGGGGTGAAAACTAGATGGTTGTGAAAATTTAAAGCTCTAACTAAGATATGTTGACACACAAAAAAAAGTTTTTTATCTTTATAATTTTCACAAATTGAGTCAATTAAATTTTGCGTGGCTGGAAGTCCTCTGGAATTTATTGTTTCTGCTAGAGGCAACGCAGCATAAGAATATATTGAATCAATTTTATTTTTATTTGAAACAAGTTGTTTGTAAATTGTTTCCTCGGTGCGAACAGGATCTGATGCCGACTTAAAATCACTTACTGTTATTATATCTAACATAATTATCCATCAAATGCTTTGTGTTTCCTTGGAATTGCAAATTGTGAAAACGGACTTTTTTTTGTTGCAATACATTAAACCCATATGGCTCGCCATCAATAAACTCGATTTTTTTAAGCCCATTTTCCATCAAATATTCATCATTTTCATGGTTGCAAGAATTATTGATACTATGGTCGAAAGTGGTGTCACTAGGTAAGATTTTTGTTATAATTTCAGGAGAATTTTCATTACAAAAATGCCACAGAACAGTCATGTCACAAATGCCCCCAGGCAACTTATTTTCCACATGATAAGACCACTTATCTAAAAGACGAGAGAAGTCAAATTCGTCCTCATAAATGTTTAAAATAAAATCACAAAATTCATTTAATTTATCATAACTCCAATATGAAACCTCTCCAGTTGCTGCATGGCGATATGGTGGTTGGTATGCCGGAACTGAGAGGGCTAAATCAGGCTTGTCGATCTCTTCATAAACTTCATTTAAGTCAGAATAGATTAAATTATCTGAATCGCTATAGAAAACACTTTCCAACCCCAATTGTTTCGCCACATTTCTTACTGCAAACCACCTAATAAAACACCATTCTTCAAATTTTTGCCCACCTGTATGTAAGTGTTTATATGCCGACAAAAATCTGTCTACATCATTCCGACAATTATCTAATTCAATGTGTTGAACTTTGGGTATATTTCCTAGATGAGAATTGGTTTTATCCCCAATTAGAATAACATTATTTTTATAAGATGCGTGTTTTACAGCAGTTTCTAAATATGCCTGGTTTCCAGAATGAAAAAAGAATACGTTCATCTATTCCTCACCAGTGTTACTTCCTCAATCGAGTTTGGCTTATTGCTATAAATTTGATTAAATCCAAGATTTTTAAGATGTTCAAGGATTTTTTGAGAATCTTCCAAATCATATTCGGTGCAAAAATGATGAAATTCTATGCACATTTGTTTCACAGAATCTGGTATAAAAATTAAGTTTTCTAAAACATCATACTCCGAACCTTCGATGTCCATCTTTACTACTGAAATGTTTTCATATTGTTTAAAGATTTCTGGTAAGGTTATTGTTTCTGCACAATAATAATTTTTTCCTACTGAATGATGGGTTGGCAATATAGACTCTGAAACGTAATTGGGATTAGTATTCTCATACATAAAAACAACATCATCTTCATTCTTATCGAGTGCTTTTTTTAACAAACTAAAATTGACTAAATCGGATTGTGCTTCAATAAATTTATGGCTTTTTAATGTTGGATCTACACCAACAACTTGACAGTTTTTGCGCCGGATGAGTTCAAGATCGAAACTTATATCTTCACCAATACCTGCTGATATAATTGTTGAGTTTTGTGGGACCAAATCTAAATTCAATAGCCAGCCGCCATAATCGGTTCCTAAAAATTCCATACTTTCTCCTTTTATATTTTATACTTTTTTATATAATTATCAGTTATGAGTTTGAAATTGCTATGTGGATTTGAGTAAAAATTGATATAATTATCTTTCGCGGATTTCAAAGCTTCTTCGTGTTTTTCACCCATTTGATTTCCATCATGATTAGTTGCTTTACCTTTGTAGTAATGTTCGTAGTCTAAAACTCCAAGATGAAAGCATATATTATCTTTGTGAATATTTTTGGGGTCAAAATTCATACATGCTGGGGATGTTTCCGTCTGTCCAGTATGGATACAGGAAACTCCCATTGCCCCGTTATATCTGTCAAACTTGTATTTTTTACAAATTCCATGTGATACTTTATTTTTTCCACGAGAAGCTCCAGTGTAATACCAACCTTTCTCGCACCAAGTCATATCTTTATCCCATGAAAATTCCTCTTCAATTTTGGGAGGAACAAATTCTAAAAAATGAAATCCCATCCTCTCGACAGGTTTCTTCCACGAGGGCATACATAAAAACTCATCATTGTCGATATTGATCACCTTATTATATCGAGGATCCAGTACGTTGTCACAAACTTGAAATAACACGTCTTTAATCTGATTCCATTCGTCGTGTGAAGTGGAAAAATTTGTATCATAAAAAAGTATATCTGTTTTTAAACCTTCATAGTAGGTCAGATTTTTGCAGAAATCGGGACAATTTACAACCCCTATACGATAGGGGCCACTAACCTTACCCTCGTTCATATCATAAACCCGAGAAAGGATTTTATTTGCACCCATATCAGTAACAACTTCTTTTGCTATACCCACCAATAAGATGGTTTTGGTTACATTCCATTTTTTTTCATAAAAATTTACGAATGTCTCCATAAATCTAAAATGAGTTTCAGGAGGATCAACGATTTTGTATGTTGTTATTAGTGCCCAATTATCCACCTTTCAACTCCTGATATTTTTTACTTATCAACTCATAATCTTTGTTTTGGGAGTTTTTAAACATTTCCATTACTTTGTCTACCAAAAATTGTCCAAAATTTTCATATTCTAACTCCCTAACAGTATGAACATGGAAATTAACGGCTGGGCGATTTCCAAAGTAAACCTTATCATCTTTGAGGTGTAAACTGTTTAACCTTGAACGGGTTTGTGAGGTGTTAAACCTCCACCAACCAATATTGTAGTTAATAGGAAAATTTACCGACACGAAATTTCTCTGAACAAATTCTAATGGTTGTTGTTCAAAGTAAAAATTATACTTTTTATAGTCTTTGGATAAAGCTTTCCAACTGTTTAAAAAATCTTTACTCCGAATGTGAAACATGCCAGCGTTAAAAAGACCGTGCTTTGCTTCAACTGGCCAATTATTTGTCATATGCTGGGAGATGGTTGCATCTACATTTGAATTTAAAAAAAGCTCTAAAAACTCTTCTTGAATCGGACCCACAAACAGCATGTCCGAATCGAGAAATAAACAATGTTTGTGTTTATTTAGGTGCAACTCAACAGCGTCAAACTTGGTCATCATAACTTTCATCCAATTTTGTTGTTTTATTGCATCCTGAATGTTGTGATCACAATCATCTGTTTCAATAAGTTGCAAACATGTGACGTTTGCAATCTTATCCAGTCTGTCGTAAACATGTTTGTCGCATGAAATCGACCAATCACACTCGTGAAAAAGTTCAATAGAATACTTTAAAAGTTCAAACTCTTTCAGGGTTTTTTCAGTGACAACCGAAGCGACGGGTAAAATCATAACACTAAGCCACCAGCATTACGAAGGGGCTCTTCTTTTTGTGATTTTTGCAACTCAGAATGAATTTTCTTATACTTTTTAAATACAGATTTTTCCTCTTCTCTTTTCCAGGCAAAGTTTTCAGGATTAGTAGAAATACCTTTGGGATTAAAATAATAAAGATTTGTAACAACATTTATTTTTTTAAATTGTGACCCTTGTGATGCTGAACGCAACCACATTTCCCAGTCGCCTGCTGATTTATAAGAGGCGTCAAAAGTTCCATACTTGTCATGCATTGATTTGCGCCACATAGGGGCCGCATGTGGCATATTTCCTCTTAATAAATTATCAAAAGAAAATTCTGCCATATTATATTTTTGACGTGGTTTGGAAGAATTGTTCCAAGTATCGTTTGGTAATTCGGTAATCAACATATCAGAGTATACCAAATCAACATCTTTCGCCATCATAAGTGCTGCTGCATGTCTCTCTAGAGAATCAGCACTCTTACGATCATCTAAATTAGCATTTGTCAAGTATTCTCCTGTCGCCAGTTCTACACCAATGTTCCAAACTCCATAAATACCAGGATCTTCATCAAGTTTTTTATAGATAATGTTGTCTGGGAACTTTTTGATATACTTTTGAATAACCTTTTCCTCATTACCTGGGGAATTTGCATCAATAAGCAGCAACTCACATTTATCTTTAAAGATAGTTTGAGATGTGATATTTTCTAGAAATTGCTCAATATACTCATCACCATCATAAACAGAGGTGATAATAGATACTTTAGGTAGTGTTGACGCATCAATAGTTGTAATGGTTTCACCTAAAACAGATTCTGCCATCTTCTTGTATTGTGTTTCACCACCATATTCGCTAATTAAGTATTTTTGAAGTTTCTTAGCTTGTGATTTTAAAGTGTTATAGTTTTTAATAACAGTTTTTAGGGTCTTTTTATAATGCCATTCTTTGGGAAAGCACCACATAGAATCTTTTTGAATGATTCCGTCCCACACAGCCTCTTCTTGAACTGGCTTAATATCATAGGAAACTGTTGAAAACATCGGTTTATTTTTAATCTTACCTTTTTTATCTTTTGTTTTCATATACAAGAAATCAATATGACCACCCCAATCAGGAGCAAGAATCGGAAGACCATTATATGCTGCTTCATATAACGGCAAACCGAAACCTTCACCGTGAGTTAAGCTGACAAATGCTTTAACTTTTGGATGTTGATAGAGGGATGTTATTTCACTTTCCGACATATCTCCGTGCAGTAAGTAGACCTGACATTTGCGTCCTTTATAGTCTTCTAGTAGGGAGCTTAATTTTTTTTCTGTCTGTATACGATCTCGGATTGATCCTTTGGTCGTACAAGTTTTGACTATTAAACCCACCTCTTCGTCAAAAAACTCTTCAACAAACCACTTAATAGTGTTGTCCAAATTTTTTCTAGGAATATATGTACCCACAGCTAAAAAATTAAAATCGTGCTTTAAATCTAATTTAAAGCCCTTATCTTTCTCAACTTCTTTGACCGGATATGAAACCACCTCAACAGGGCAAGTTGTTTTAGCAATAATATTTTCCCCAGTTTGATTATTTCGTGCTGGGTATTCAGTTGTCTCAAGAGCATATTTTGCATGGTTAGAAATTGTGATGATTTTATCCATCCTTAAACAACCTTCAAGCCATTGTGGAGACATTTTTGTACTTTCAATTCCTGCTGTAATTCCGATATTTATAGGTGCAATTTTTTCCCACTCATTTGGTATTTGAACTTGCACAGATACGTCGAAAGTTCCTCCATTTTGACCATATTCAATCGTCTTACCCAAGATTTGATCAATCCAGGTTCGTTCTTCATTATCTTCCCACACCCATCCTGTGGTGCCCCAAGGAACATTGATGAGATAAATGTCGAACATTTCGGGATATTTACGCAATGAACGCAATACAAACCTTGCATGTTCACCGTATCCGCTTAGAGAGAGAGCTGGTCCTCTAACAATAATTTTTTTCATAGTGTTTTTAACTCCCAAGACTTATAGTTCTTACGATTTTCCCATGAGCCATGTTTTTCATAAACGTTTGTCATTACTTCTTCCCATTTTTGGGCAAAGTTTTCAAAATTATAATTAGCCATTATGTGTTCATACCCTGCTTTACCTAATTCATTACGTTTTTCGGGTCCGTATTCGTACATCTTCATCAGTGCATCGACGACTTGTTTTTCGGACAATCTGTCTTCATAAATAAAAGGAACCTCTTGTGAGCCAATCATTGCTTTAGAGGCTGGCTCTAGACCAATACCATGCTCATACTCTGTAACAGCCTTATTTTTTCGATTTCTGGTTTCCATTTTTTGTTGTGAAACTGAGTCAACAAGTGTAACCTGCTCCTGTAGTCCTCCCGTCATAGTTACAATAATAGGTGTCCCACAAGATAAAGACTCAAAAGTAGAAAGGCCAAAACCTTCTGCGTCTGAAACACCCATTGTTACATCAGCAGCGTTGTACAACATGCAAAGAGTTTGAGGATCGGTTTTTTGTTTAGAGATTTTTACTCTACCATTTCTGGTTTCAAAATCTCCACCCAAGTTAAGCTCTTGAATGATCGCATATAAATCCTGCCCATTGGGATCCTCTGGATCTGTGTGCATTAAAAGGGTTGCTTTGGCGTTTTTATGTTTTTTCGCTAGTTTTTCAACAAATGTATTAAACCAGAAAATCAATGAACCACTTTGTTTGCGACGGGCGTTTCTGCTATTCCAAAAAATCAAAAAATGGTCGTCATTGATATGACTCAGACCCAATTGGTTCCTTTTAAATTCATTAACCATTTTATCCTCTACTTTTGTAAAAAGTTGTGGAGGAATTGCGTGAGGAATATAGTGCTCTTCAACGGTTGGCGAAACGGTCTGTACAATATTGGAAGTTACTTTAGAAATGGTTGCAACAACGTCATTTGAATCATACCAAGGTTTGTTAAAAGTTGGATATGGAAAATTATCCCACACATGATAGTATACCATCGGTACTAGTGAGCGAATTTCGTTTTCAATATCCCAAAGCCAACCATAAAAACGAGGATCAGTCATAAACCATAAAATATCTGGTTTTTGGGTTCTAATGACTGAGCGGATTGTATCGGGGTTTCCATATCCATCCACTGGAAAGATTACCCAATCATCCTCAAACCCTTCCACTTTGCCGGGTTGATAATTATCGTGTCGGATGGCACCACCTAAACTAATAAATTCAAATTTTCCCGTCTTTAAAAGCTCTATAATGAAATATTTGGTTTGACTTCCAACGCCTGATGGAGACATTGGATGATCTGAGATAGTTAATATTTTTATTTTCTTTTTGCTTGGTTGTTCGGTCACTTATTCTCCTAAGAACACCACTCTGTTTTATTGAATTCACATTTTGAACATTTTAATCTGTTTTTAGGGTGGTTATTATTATGGATATTATATACTGCTTTGTTTAAAATATTTAGAGCATTTTTAATTTTTCTTGGACCACTCGAAACGCGATAGAATTCTACCTTATTTTTATTTGCGGTTCTTTTGAGAAGTCCAAAGTATGTCTCTACTTGGGTTGGATCAATATTGTGTTTCTGGCAAAAGAAATTTTTATAATAAGTTAATTGATAAGTGGTAATTCTATCAGTCTTTTTTTCAATGTTCCAACCCCAAGAACAAGATTTCCAATCAATAATGTGATATTTATTGTCTGGCGTTTGAATCACAAGGTCCAAAAAGCCTTTATAGTCATAAGGTATTTCTGAGTCTTTTAATTCTTCTATAATTTTTTCTTCTGCTGAAAAAACTTTATATTCTGGAAACTTTAAACTTAAAGCTTTTAGAATCATTGAGGCCAACTCAATTCCTTGATCATACATTTCAGTAATTAATTTGTTTTGATCTTCAGGTATTTCATTTAACTTATTAATTTCTTGTTTAAAGGAATCTTTAAAATGATTTTTATAATTTAAACCTTCATTCAAAGCAAGATTTTCACATGTATCATGTAGTGCTGTCCCGAAAGCAGTATAAACATTTCCTTGAAATATTTTTACTTTATCAATGTATGTAAGTTTGTGATAAAAGGGACAGAAATCCCAATTTTTTAGGGCACTAAATGATATATGTGGCATAACTACTCTTTGATAGTGCTTATAATATCACTATCTTGATCTGATTGTACCACATTTTGGGTGGCACTGTCAAGAGTTGTTTTGCGTTTTTTCACTTGAGTCGTTTTTTTATTTATTTTCTTAGGGGTTTCTACTTCAAAAATCCACATTCCTGATGTTTTTCCGCCTCGATTCGACATTTCATCATTCTTTAAACATTTTCCTACTTTGACCTTTTCGGTTTGAAGGTGTCGAAGAACATCATTTAATGTTCCCATTTCTTTTTTTGTGGGATCTTTATTTACGAACCCGTTTACCGTGATTGTATTGTTATTATTTTTTGTAATTGAAAATTTCATCTTTACTCCATTTCTACCAATTCTTCTATTTTTTTAAAAAGAATTGGGCTTATATCTTTTAAATATTCATAATCTCCCATTAAATACTCTTCAAATCCATTAGCAAAATATTCACGTATCGAAGTTACAGAATAAGGAGATAGAAAAAGGCCGACACTCAAAAGGGAAATCTTATCGTATCCAATTTTTTTATATAAAAAATCATCCAGTTCGTCAACATAATCATCGGAAAAAAACAATTTATCAGGGAATTCAAAACCTTCTGCTCGCAATAAATCAGCTAATCTCCGCTTTTTAGCTTCATACTCTCTTTTTATTAAATTATCATCATAAATTTCATAATAATAATTTTCTTCTAAAGAGTGAGATACTTCATGCACTATATCTCTTACAATTAATTCAGGAGAAATATTCGGCTCATCATGAAAAGAAGATAGATAAATCGCGTCATCTCTACTAAATGCTTGTATATCTCTCGCTTTTAACTCAGGAAACTCACCTATATATACACCTTCAATTCCTTGCATAAAAGATGATGGAACAACTTCTTCCACAGATTTCATAATATAATTTGTATCTATATTCTTGGGAAAAGAATTGATTATAAAAACAGGTGTATTATGTATAAAATAGTATTTTCTGTTTTTTAAGTTCTCTTTAAAACTTGTTTGTAAATACTTTTTCATATCTTAATAAATATATTAATAAAGATCATATCACATTTTCAAATGCTTTTAAAATTAAAGAACTTTAGCACACAAAGTTGCTACTTTAGAGCGTTCTCCTTTTAAGAATGTGATGTGACCTGTAATATCATAAGGTTTTAATTTTTCAATCACATATGTAAGTCCATTCGACACTTCATCTATATTAACATTATCAATTTGTTCAATATCACCAGTTAAAATAATTTTACTGTCATGCCCTACTCTTGTGAGAATTGTTTTAATTTCATGTTGGGTTAAGTTTTGACATTCATCAATAACAATAAACGACTTCTGAATTGATCTTCCTCGAATGTATGTAATGGCTTCTACTTCGATAATTCCTTTTTCCATGTATGATTCAAGCATTAGATTATCATTACCAAATAAAAATCTTAAATTATCTTGAATTGGTGCGAGCCAAGGAGCCATTTTCTCTTCCATTGTACCCGGTAAATATCCAATATCTTTACCCATTGGCTGAATTGGTCTAGAAACAATTAATCTATTATATTTGGGATCTTGTCCCATTACCTGTTCCAGTCCCGCCGCAATTGCACATAGAGTCTTACCCGAACCTGCTTTACCGATTAATGAAATCACAGGAACATTTTCATCGTAAAGTAAATCCATTGCAAAGTTTTGTTCTTTATTTTTTGGAGTTATACCCCATCCTTCACCTTTGTAGTCGGGAATTTTTTTAAGAGGGGTGAGTTCACCCAAATATCTTGTAATTGCTGTTTTTTTATCGTTAGATGATGAAACTAGCATAACAAATTGATTATGGTATAACTCTACTTTTTCGTCCAATACTTCTGATAAGATTATATCTTCTCCAGCATAAAACCTGTCAACAATTTGCTCATCTACAAGAACTTTGGTGAATCCACTGTAAAGTTCATTGCCTTTTTCAATAACATTTTCTGTTGCATATGCTTCTGCTGGTATTCCAATCGCATCACATTTAATTCTTAAATTAATATCGTTAGAAATAACAATTACTTTTTTTTCGGGATTTTCTCTTTTGACGGTTAAAGCTGTTGCAATAATTTGATGATCAGGAACTTCCGGGTCATAACCGTTGGGTAATTCATTTAAATCAGGCGCTTTTGTGGAAATAAGCCCTGCACCTTTCCTTAATCTTATACCTTTTTGAAATTGACCCTTATTCCTTAATGAATCTAGTATTCGAATAATGCTTCTAGCATTTACTCCAACCCCATTTGGTCTTTTCTTTAATTTATCTAATTCCTCTAAAACAATTAGGGGAACTATAATGTCGTTATTGCTATAAGAAAAAATCGAATTAAAATCAGTAATATATACACTTGTGTCTATAACATAAAATTTTTTGGCCATATAAATCTATCGCTTTGAGTCTATCACAAGATGACTCATTTATAAATAGAAAGGTATTTTAATAATTAACCTGATAGTTAGATATGGGGAGTTAAGCTATGCTCAAAGATGCGGTTGCAAGATTATTAGTGGTTTTAACAGTGCTGTTTGTTTTTACAGCTTGCTCCTCTTGTGTCACTAATTCTTATCTTTTTGGAGAGGGCAATCTTTTCAGAAGTAAAAGAAGATCTTTTATAAAAATCAACACTTATCGTAGAGTGTTAATCGTAAAAACATCCACAAATAACCCAGAAAAAGTCGATGAAGAAATCCGCGTAGAGATGTCTTCCACCGCTTCGGGTGTAATTTTAAAACATTATAGAGACGTAACACTTGTTGCCACCTCTGCACATGTATGTTCAATGAAGCATGGAAATCAAATAAACATGTTTGCTCCTGGTTACAAAGATGGTGATCCAAACTGGCATCTTCTTGAAAAAAGCATCTTCGGCTTATCAGACCTAAATGGAAAAAAGACTACCGGTATTATTTTACACATAGATTATATGTCAGATTTATGCGTCTTAGCCTCTCGAAAGATTCCAATGCCAGCCGTATCAATTTCTTTGATGGATCCATTAATCGGTGAAAAATATTTTAACATTGCCGCGCCTCGTGGGATTTGGGGAAAGAAATTAGTTCCTTTGTTGGAGGGAAGGTTTGTCGGAATAGCCAAATCTCCTTTTACAGGTGGCAAAACCTATATGTTTACCATCCCAGCCACCGGAGGTTCATCGGGGAGTCCAATTTTTAATTGGTATGGTGATCTAGTGGGCCTCTTACACTCCGCCTATGGAGGATTTCACCACATATGCATGGCGGCTACAAACGATCAGTTAAACGTTTTACTTTCAAACTCTTTAATGAAGCTAAGAAAACAATATGATAGTTACAAAGTTATACTTTCGTTACATATTTAATGTGTCTTGTCTAAAAAATTTAAAAAATATAGTTTAAAAATAGAGTTTCTCAACATTGAACTTGAAGAAAGAGATGAAATGTTTAAAAAATATGATGAAGAATTTAAAAAAGACTTTCGCGATGAAATAATGTTTTTAAATTTTTCTCAAAATAAAGAGAAAAAAGAAAGTAACACCATCGAGGTTGCAAGACCCAACCCATCTAAGTTAAGTCAAAAAATTTATAGAAATTTAGCAAAAATATTACACCCGGACGTGTCTCAATTGCTAGATGCCGAAGTTGTGTTTAAACAATTATCAGATTATTACGAGAAAGACAATTTGATTGGTCTTATTGCAATGTATAACCAATATAAATCTGACATGCTAGACATATCTGATAAAGAATATCAAATTTTAGAACAAAAAATAAAAGAAGTGGAAATTAAGATAAAAAGTTATGAAAATACTTTATCTTGGGTATGGGCTAATGCAAATGTAAAAAAACCTTTACTTAAGCAAAAATTTCATGAATTGATGAAAATTAATAAAGATGAATTTGAGAAGTGGAAGAATCGTTAATAAACTAAATGGACATCAAGTTCATGACTGGATGTTCCTTCTAAGTTGACTGGGGACGTTTTACCATCAAATTTTTCAACAACAATAACGCCTTCATCGTTTAGTGGGGCGTCTTGAAACCCGACGATTGTTACTGGACCTTCACAAGACCGTTCTTTGGTTTGACGGTCAGTATAGAGTAGAAAAATTTTATCACCAATGTTCATAATAATACCTTATCATAAATAGACTAGTTTGTCAAGAAAAGAATAAAATATTATGGAATCATATCTTTCCCAACACCAATACCAGCTCGAATCATTAAAAGCATCACAGTTGATCCAAACATCATTGCTAGTGCAGAAATAGCACACAACTTTATCCTTGTTTTCAAATCCTTGACATCAATAAAGAAAAGAACACCAGGCAGATTTAAAAAAGGTAAAGCAAGTCCAAGAAAAGCCTGAATATAAATCCAATCATGCACAATTGCGTAACTGTACCAATTGGCCCAGAAATCGGTTATAACAGTTAAAATAAATACAGTAATGTACATATGGCCTTTCATCCAAGACCAACTTTTCTCAAACATTTTTCATCTCGTATTGGAGGTGGCGGGATTCGAACCCGCGTCCTAAATGTTTTAATAGTTTGTGATATACAAGGTTAAATTGCGAGCAGTGTGGTTTATTGGATCATAAGGAAAACCACCAAAACCCCATTTAGCTTAAGCTGCTAAAGAAATTGCAACATTATCGTTTGCATTTATTGTTTTAAGCCTTTTAGTGTCTGCTTATACACCCTTGCACAATACTATCTCGACACCCAGTCGAAACCAATTCACCCCCGTTTTTAAAATGAAGTACCTCAAGATTGTTATTTCTTCGCAACAACAAAGCTAGGCTCATTTCTATAACTTCATTAGAGCCATTGAAGTAAAATTCATAGACAATAATATTTCTATCTTGAGCTTGGTACTTCAAACCTTATTTACCTTTTATTCATAATTTATTATAACTGACATATTATCATTATTGTAATTTCATGTCAAGTTACTCAATAAAGTAATCTTCGATTTTGTATTTTTTAGCTAAAGCGTTGAAATTGTGCTCATTTATTCCTAAGAATCTCGCCGCTTCGCGTTTAGATTTAGTTGCAGAAAAGGCATATTTTAAGATTGCATCTTTTATAATTGTTTGCATGGAGTGCCAGATGGGTAAGCCATACATTTTTCCACCCAATCCAAATTTGGATGCAAGCTCCAATTTTAATCCTATAACTTCTTCTAATGATAAATTGTTGAACAAGATTTCAAACTCTTCGCTTGATTTACCTTCTTTTTTTAATTTATTGGAAATAGAATAGTTAAGACTTTTCCCTCTATTCTTCTTCATCGTTGGAGACACCTAATATGCCATATCCGGCTATATCTTTAAAAGGATTTTCGCCAAAAGCGTCTTTTTTGGTTGCTATTCTAAAAAGTTTATCTACAATTCGTGTAATTGCCAACATATCTTGATATTGTTCTGGCTGAATTCCCTCTGGATATAAAACCTTCAGTATTTGTTCTGATTTTTCAAAAGAACTTCCATATGCTTCGTTTTTTTCGTCTACTAATTTTCCAATCTCTGTTCCAATTTGTTCAAACTTCATCAATGCCTCATTATAAATATTTTTTGCCACCTCTTGTGGTGGATAATTATTGATTAAATTCTGAGTCAAGTTCTGAAGTATCTTCAATGTCAAGTTGGTCTTCGGTTCTTTCGGTTTCGTACTCATCGGTTGTTGGCTCCACTACTGTTCCGAGTTCTTCTTCCCACTTATCAAAATACAATTTTAAGTTTGTAACAAGATAATCTTCAAAAAGCTCCTCATCTCTTTCATCATGTAGTATAGCATAAGTTTCAGCAATATTTTTCTCAATATTGTTAAAAGCCTCTTTTGCTAATGCTCTTCCAGTTTCATCTTGCCCTTCAAGGCCAAAATTATCTTCTTCTTCTGGTTCTTCTTCTACTTGAGGCTCAGATTCAATGTCGATGAATTTTTCTTCAGCCCCTGCATCCACATCAGAAACTTTTAGGTCCACATCTTCTTCCAATTCTGCTTCGTCCAAATCCAACAACTCATCTTCGACCGCCGCTTCTCCACCAGCTTTATTAATTTTTTCTGTTTCTATTAAGTTTGAAACAGCATTTACTAAATGTGCTCTAAAAGAGTCACGCTGGGCTTTTGCAGTAGTTAATGTTTTGTATTCGGATTCAAGATTTGGCAAGATTTGTTTTAGTAAATCCTCCAACAAGTTAATTGCTGTTGAAGAATAAGGCGTATCTTCTAAATCTTTTTTTGCTTCAACAATTAATGTGCGAATAAGTTGTCTTAATTTTTGTTCTTCATTAACTTCTTTATTCTCAGTGATTATATTTTGCTTTCTTACGTCTTTTATAATCTCTTGAACTACTTTTCTTAACCTTAACTCTTCTAAAAACTGATCTCGATTAGTGTAATAACCTTCTGGCATAGAAATCTTTTTTCTTTTTTGGGAGGAATTATTGGCCGCACCCTCTACTGCACCACCTGCCATAGCTGATATTTCATCAATATTGATTTTATTCATCTCTCTTCTCTTCTTGGAGAATATTTACTTGTTCTTCCAATCGATTAATTGTTTCTTGCATCTTTCTTGATGCTCTGCGTAATTCACGCATTTGATGTTTCATAACCTCAATTCTTCTCTCCTCAGCCATAGACCGGGGCTTTAAAGCATTAATATTCTCTGTCAGTGCTTGAACCCAACTGCTTATGGTTGGGCCTTGACCTTCGTTTAATATAAAACGCTTTGTAAGTGAATCTAGGTTAAATTTCATTGATTTTTCCTATCCAAAAAGACCTTTTTTTCTTCGTTTTTTCACTGGTGTTTCCACCTCTTCAACTCCCTCAATTTCTTCGGCTTCTTCTACAACCTCTACTACTGGGGTTTGCTTGGGAGCTGCCGCTGGTGCGGGAACCTCAACAGAGGGTTTGTTCCCCAATAATCCTGCTTTTCTCAGTTTTCTTTTCCGTGCCATGATTTATTTCTCCTTTTTGGTGTAACCCCATCGTTGCATGAGGGCTTCATTTGTCATTTGACGTGCTTTAGTACGAATATTTCCGTTTTGTGGAAAATACGATTCTTCAAGTTTTTCATGATCTTTGTCATATTTCTCGTCTTTTTCAAGTTTTTTGATGTGCTTTTCATCATCTTTTACATTTTTTTTGTAATTTTTCTTTTCTTTTTCACCAGAATCTTCAGTAATCTCTTCAGATTCTTCCATCATAGCAGCATCTTGATAATCAACATGAGTATCTGTTTTGTCATCTCTCATTGTATCACTAAAGTGACCTTTTGTTGATTGTAAATCCTCTTCCATGCTCTGTGCCATAGTGGTCATTGCTTCTTGCTCTTCCGCATCTGCTGGCATTCCCATATTGTCTTCGTTTAAATCTTCATCAAACATTTCTTGAATTACGTTGCGAATAATGCTTCGCAGTTGTGATTCGGTTAATTTGTTACTCATATTGTTCTCCTCTGAAACTTTCTTTTTTCCAAAATTTTTTCCAAACATTCGTTGCGCCAATGGAGTATACTCCCCCTTTTTGACGGTTTGTCGATATGTACCACCACCAGCTTTAGGAATATCATAATACACTTCTCCTGTTTCCGTATCCACAGTCTTCATTGGGCCGGATGGCTGCGATGGCGGCATTATTCGTTTTTTCGGCTTTTTATCGGCAATAACTTTATTCAGTGCTTTGTCTAGTGCTCTAATTGTGTTTTTTCCAGCAATTCCATCAACCCCAATTCCAGCATCTTTTTGAAATTTTTTAACTGCGGCCCTGGTTGATGGGCCATAATATCCATCGACTCCACGCGGACCAAGATCATACCCTAGCATTTTTAGAGTGTCTTGAATAGTTTTGGTTCGACGCGAGGGTTTACGTCCACGACGCTTAGATTTAGGTGTTGTCTTTTTTGGAACATCGCCTTGAAGTTGAGCTTTTGGAATTGGCAAAGGTGCGTCGGCTTTTCGGCGGTTCCTAAAAGGATCACTCTTGGAAGTAAGACCAGTTCTTTTACCGTATTCTGTGGCAGCTTGTTTGATGGCCTTGTTATATCCCGCAGTTCCGGGCCTTAAATTTCCTGCTGCTTTTAATTTCTCTACTGTTTTTTTAAATTCAGGAGAGTTACGAAATTGTCCAGATGATTTTATCCAGTCTATGCTACGAGTTTCTTCATCTAACTGTTTTTTCATTTCATTTTCCACAATTTGCCTTAATTGTGATTTTGTAATTTTGTCTGTCATTGTTTTGTCCTCAAATAATCGCCCGCCACCAACATCACTTGTCATCGCCGGAACATATGGAATTGTACTACTAAATAGTGGCTTACCATCCTTCTTTTTTAAATTATCTTCCCAATCACGAAAGAGCATATTTCCAATTTCATATGCCTCTCTTTCCATCTCTCTCAAATGTCCATCTTCTTGGGCATAAGAAGGACCAGTTTCACTAATATTGTCAAAATCGCCACGACAATTTTGATTATGGTGAACTAATTCGTGAGCTAATGAACGTAGAATGTCTTTTATATGTCTTCCACTTGTATAAAGTGCAATCTTTTGATCATTTGGTGAATAATAAGCGGTTTTTCCTAAAGGATTATTTGCATTATTATTATCACTAACAATAGAAATGGAAGCATGAGGTTCAAACCCTAAATTGCTTTTAACTTCGTTGTATAAACTGCGAATTAAGGGGATAAATTTAGATATTCTCTCATTTTCATTCATGATTCCTAATAATTAGTTTACTAAAGTAGGAAAATCATCATTAACCAGCCAATTACGAGGAACAAGTAAAAAATTGACAATATTATGAGAGAAAAATAAGCTATTTTATTGTTTTTAGAATTCCAGAGAAGGAATACGAATAAAGTAACGAAAAAAACCTTGAAAAAAGCGAATAAACTACCATCACCACCCAGAAGCGCATTCATTATCGGATTAGCTTCGTCTAGAGGACCAAATTTTATGTATTTTAGCGTAAAGATTGTATCTAAAAGATTAGATATGATGAGAATTAGTGCGGAAACATTCGCTGTGGTTTTTTTGCTCATTTTAGAAAAGTTTTATGACAATTTTATGTTCCTCTTCCTCGTCGTCATCTTCAGTTGACTTATCTCTTGAGGGTGGAGGGTGAGATGGGGCGTCAATTTCAATTCTTGGTCGATTTCTATCCCACTCTTCGCGTTTTTTGCGCTCATGTTCGATCAAAACCTCAATGGGAACGTCATCCCAAGGATTTTTTGGATCTCCCATATTTGTAACTAGTAGAGGCAACACGTAAGGACTCCTTTAAGATGATTCTTTCGTCAAATAACTTAAACTGAAAGGCTCGTAAGCACCATCGGTTCGTCTTACTCTTGCAAAGGCAAATTTTCTATTAACCCCTCGTCTTTCCATGTATATTTCCTCTATAAAGCCATACTCTTTTTTCTCGCTTTTTAGGTGTTTCCATGACACAAGGTCGCCAATATTAAATTTACCCAATAAATGAGAGTCAAATAAGTTTTCTTGTTCCATCATGCAAAGCGAGCTAGGTGTTGAATGTAACTATAAAGACATTCTGTTTGAATGTTGTAGTATTTTTCATCATCAACATAAATATCTAGTCGATGAGCTAATTCTCTTCCCTTTCGCCAAGCATCAATTTCTTCTGCCATTACATCAACTTTGTATTTTTTTGATCTTTCAAGTGCTTTATTGTTTTTAATCGCCAATTTCATTGAAGTTGGAAATCTTTTTGAATATAGTTTAGGATTCTTGTCTAGTGCTAAGTGTCCACATTCATGCAAAAGAGAATATAATTGGTTTTCTGTGCGCTGTCTTGTACTTATAGTGATTAGATTATCAGCAGCACGATATTCATCTTGAACACAATAATCGAATTCAACAACAACACCTTTTTTTTCTGCCCAATCAACAGCACTGCGAATTCCTAATTTAAATAATTTTTGTTTAAGTTTGCCCATGACATACCTCCATTTTGGTAAGCATATTATAACAAATTCAGGGGGTTATGTCAAGTAGAAAAAAGAATAATGATTACAGGTATTTATTATCAGGTCCAATCGCCAGCGGCTATGCCAGCCATCTGAGTGGTGGTTAAAGCCGTGTTATATATACGAAAATCATTCATACCCATGTTTAAATATAGGTTAGTGGCGAAGGCTGCATTCTGAGCGTTGCTTGGACCAGAGGCGATGACTAAATAACTTCCATGGTTCCCTGTATTACCCGCAACACGCATAGTAATATCGTCTTGATTTAATGCCAATGAACCGCTCAAGGCACCATTTAAATAAACTTTTAAAGCATCTCCAGCATTATCCAATACTATCCCCACATGTGCCCATCCACCAAAAAGATCGTTACGGTTTGGAGAGACGACTTGCGTACCAGTTCCGAAAAGACCAGCACCGCCGTTTGAGTAATGCCCTACGAACGAGTTGTATCCTGCTGAAAGCCCTGGATTACCATTCCAAGAACCCACACCATTATTCCATGCATTGTGGCTACTGGCAACGAACAAGGGGTCAAATTGTACGGCATCTGTTTGAAAAGTCTGAATCCAAAAAGTAATTGATGTATTTTGTTCTCTAAAGACCGTATTGATTGAGGTGTCATTATTAGATGTGTCAACAACTGGCACAGTGCCAAATTGATTTGTTCCATTAAATTTAATATATGTGGGTGAACCTATGGCAGACGGACCACCGGCAGTTTGAGTTGCACCATTGGCAAATGACATGCTTAGTTCTGAAGATGCACTTAAACCATAATTTGTAGCCCCAGCACTAGGATCATCATTCATTTTCCACCAATGAATCAGGTTGCTTCTTGCAATAATTGAGCCAGGGATTCCTCCACCTCCTCCACCAGATGCAGCACTTTGACTAACGGGAACCCCCAAGCTCCAATCAAGGGCCGTTTTCGGCCCCGTTACATATGGAAATCCACTGTCGCGATACTGCGCTCTAAACGGTAAGATGGAAAAAGGTGCAGGTTGTCCGTTACTTGTAGAGTGTTGAAACACACTCGAACTAACTGTGGTGATCGTATAGTCTGAAGAGTTGCTCATAGAAATCCTTTTAAAAAAAGTTCCTATGATAAATAGTTGTTATTTTACTTTACATTCCTGAAAGCGCAGTGAATACCGCGAAAGGCTTTGCGATCAATTTTTAATTGAACTCCTTGTCCATCAAGAAACCCATAATCAAGAATTGCATCACCACAACGCTCAATAATCTTCGTTGCATCAGATTTTGTACTATAAACCCAAACAAAACCCTCTTTTTTATCTGCATTTGCATCAATAATGTGGGATTCTCCTTCTGGACCTCCACCTTTTCCTTTAAAGTAAGCTTTTACTTCCTCTAAACTTGGTTTTGAAGCTAATAATTGACCCCATGCGTCTTTTTCGTTGTTTGACATGATAAATTTCTCCTAATATTTGTTGATTAATACTTCTAGTGATTTTGCTGTAGCTAGTGCATCACCCATTGCAGTGTGACGATCTTCTTCAGCAATCTCAACATTTGCTGCTTTAAAGAGAGTATCCGCCGAAGCGCGAAAACCCTTGATTTTACCAGAAATCATTAAAAATTGTAACACTGAACATGTGTCCAAAGCCCGTCCACGAAAGTCTTTTCTAAAATCTTCACCAGCGAGCCTATAAAGCCTCTTAATGAAGCCTAGATCGAATGGGGCATTGTGAGCTACAAGCTGGATTGCTCGCCTGTCACGTCCAAAATGGGCGTCTAAATAGCCTCGAATAAGAGAGACAGCTCTATTGGGGCAATAACCTTTAGAATTTACCTCATTTAGGTCGATTTTATTGACCTCTAAAGCCTTATCTATGACATTTATGTCGTCTTCTTTAACATACATATTAAATACTGGCGTTACATCACCATTAGGTGTCCAACTTACCCCAGCAATACTTAAAATACTGTGATTTTCACAGTCTAGTCCACCAGTTTCAGTGTCAACTACTAAAAATTTTTGTTGTTTACTCATTTTGTTATTTTACCACCTTTTTTTAGAAAATTTAACCTAGAATTTCACGATATTTAAGAAGTGCAAGCTCTTTAGCTTTAGCCTCAATCATTAAATCAAAATTGTGACCACAAGTGTCGATTGGTTTGTATACATAGTCAGAATGTGCTTGCGGTAAGCAATCATTTTGTTGTTCTTCTCGACGCGATTCAGATAAATGACATACTGGAGTTATTGTGCCCCAAGTTTCCATCGCATAATCAAGCGCCTCATCCAGGCGTGAAGGTCCAGGGTGTAAAGCATGATGATGATAGTCAAACACAATGGGACTGCCAATATCCAAGAACATATATTTATAAAGTTCTTCGGTAGTAAAGAGCGAATTTTTGTCATCATTTTCAATTGTCAACCTCTTTTTAAGATTATCAGATAATCGGTCAAAGTTTCTACAAAATCGATACGCAGTTTCACGCTTATCCTCATACGCTGCACCGATATGAATATTAATTTTGTTATAGTAACTAGGAGTGAATCCCATTAGATCAAATATTTCTGAGTGGTGTTCTAAGTCTTTGATTGTGTTTTTAACAATTCGTTCTTCTTTTGCGGCCAACTTATTGAATGGACCAGGATGAAAAGTCAGTCGTTGACCTACGTCGGCTGCAAACTTTCCGACTTCTGCCAAAGTTTCACTAATTTCTTGAAAATCAGGCAACTGTTCCAGCTCGTATTCCGATGCCCAAGGAAATAGGTTTGATGATATACGATAAAACTTGATGTCATTTTCTTCATTCCATTTAACAATTTTCAGCAAATCTTTACAATTTTGCACAGCCAATTCAGAAGCGTAAGGGATCCCTCTCTGCAAGAATGTACGCTTGATCATTGACCTATTTGTAGTAATTTTAGTAGACTTGGGGCGGCTTGAGAAGCCCATGTTGATACATGCATATCCTAAATTCATAATGTTATAGTATCAAAGAAGCTCAAGAAAGTCAAGGATTTATTGGTAAATTAGGAAATCAATCCAATCGCTAGGGGTTTCCTCTGGGATAATCATAAAAAAATTGTTTTTAGGTTGAATTGGCGACTTACCTAGTTTGAGGTTGGTTTCATGCAGTAGGGAATCCCCCTTCTTGGTATTACATTTAGCACATGAAACTACTAAATTTTTCCAATCGGTCTTTCCACCCTTAGATTTTGGAATTACGTGGTCAACTGTAAAGCGTGATTTGCTCAATCTCTTGTCACAATACTGGCAACACCCACGATCACGAACAAAGAGGTTGGTTCTTGTTAATTTTACACCCCACGGCAACTTAAAAACATAATTTATCAACCTTATTACTGCCGGTAGTTTAAACTTTTTGCGAGGAGAGTTTACCCAAGTATCTTCGTACTCTCTTATTATTTCTATTTTTTCTTGAAAATACATAGTCATCGCCTTTTGCCAAGAAATTTGCTTGATTGGTCGAAAACTTGAGTCTAATACTAGAACAGGTTTCATGTTATTAATATATAGTTGCACAATGGGTAAAAAAAAAGGGGGCTAAAAAGCCCCCCCAAAAAGTTTTTTTTGTCAACTTACCCCAACAGTGTCTTAACACGGGGTGGAAGCATCAATAGAGTAGGTGCCCACAAACCAACAAAGATTCCTGCTTGCTGATCTCCGGTAAACCATAGCCCCAAACTCCCTACAACACTTAAAAGTGATGCAATTGTCATTGTTTTTTCCATTTAATACTCCTATAGACTTACATTCAAACCAAACCCAACAACGTGCTGGTGATTGTCTAGTTCCGTTCCGGTCGAGTTGAGCATATAGTACACACTCCCGGCAAATGTATCGGTAATTGAGCGGGTCAATCCAACTGACGCCCGATTATGTACAAGCCCGTCTTCATTGAGGCGAACCTCGTCTGAAACTGCAAGTGTAAGCCCCGCAACATTAGTGGATGCAGTTAGTGCTGTTCGCCCGAACAAAGTGTCAAATTCACTTAATTCAATAGCTGAGGCACTATCAACATTAACAGAACTACGTAACAAGGACAAGCCAAGCCCTACATAGGGTCGATGTTCAGAGAAACTCGTGTTCCTATATCCAACTCTAACGCCAACCAAATCATTCACCTTGAACCCAAGACTAAGATCAGTATGTTGTCGCGACAAAGAGGGATCCGTGATGTCTCCAAAACGAAGCTCCTCTTGAACATTTAATGTTACATTTTCCATAACACCACCAGAAACATTCAAAGTGGTCCAAGCACCAGTGTCAGCAGCCATAGCTGTATCTGCAACAAGTGCCATAAGGATTGCGCCGAAGCCAATCGCTAGTATTTTTTTCATTTTGTTAGTCATTTTAATAACTCCTTTATCTTCCCTGTTTGGGAAAGCCACAAATAGGAATCGAACCTACAACCTACGGTTTACAAAACCGTTGCTCTACCGTTGAGCTATTGTGGCAAAATTTTTGTTTATTTGTTTTTGTATTCTGAGTAACACCTAGAGCACAACATTTTACCGTCTCTTGTTTGATGCTTATAATCACTTAAACACCAATCACAGATTTTATCAGGATTTATTTCTAACCTAATAAGTTTTTGTTTTTCGTGAGGTATTTTATTGCCAATATATGAGCTAATAAGTTTACCTAAATATGTTAATCCTTTCATATCTCTTTACAATGTTCTTTTCTACAAGGTCGATTACATGTTGTATAGCATTTTCCAAATTCATAAGGTTTTTTTATCGTTTTCCTACAAATAGATGAACACTCGCTTGCACATTGAAAAAACTTTTCATTGCACACTATTTTATCCCGCACAGATTCATTACAACTTTGAACATTGGAAAAGAAAAGTGCGGTGAGTATTATGTATCGCATTTGATTTTTGTATTATATTAGATTCTCAATAGAATGTCAAGAATAAAAAATTTATTTAGAATTGTTCTTCCTCAGTAGAACCCTTAAGTGCTAAAGTCGAAGAATCTCCATCACTTACGATTTGTGAAATTCTATCAAAATATCCTGTTCCAACTTCTCTTTGGTGCTTCACTGCGGTAAACCCACTATCAAGCTCATCAAATTCTTTTTGTTGAAGTTCTGAATATGCTGCCATTCCATTTTTATTATAATCTTTTGCAAGCGTAAACATGCTGTGATTCAAAGCATGAAAACCGGCAAGAGTTACAAATTGAAACTTATAACCCATTTTTTCCAACTCTTTTTGAAATTTAGCAATTGTTTCTTTGTCCAAGTGCTTTTCCCAATTAAATGATGGAGAACAGTTGTATGCTAAAAGTTTTCCTGGGAATTTAGCATGAATTGCGTCTGCAAACTTTCGCGCCTCTTCGAGTGAAGGTGTCGAAGTTTCCAACCACAATAAATCGGCATAAGGGGCATATGCAAGTCCTCGCGCAATTCCCATGTCTAGACCACCAGTAATCTTATAAAAACCTTCGGGTGTTCTCTCGCCTGTCATGAATTGATGATCTCTTTCATCTATATCGGAAGTGATAAGTTTAGCAGAGTTTGCATCAGTTCGGGCGATCAAAACTGTTGGAACATCACAAACATCAGCAGCCAATCTTGCAGCAGTTAATGTTTTGATAAATTGTTTTGTTGGGACAAGCACTTTGCCACCCATATGTCCACATTTCTTTTCAGATGCTAATTGATCTTCAAAGTGTACACCCGCTGCGCCCGCTTCAATCATCGATTTCATTAGTTCATAAGCGTTTAAGGGTCCACCGAAACCCGCTTCAGCATCAGCAACAATAGGTGCATAATAATCTGTGACAGTTCCAAGACCTCCTTCAACACACTCTAGTTGATCTGCTCTTTGGAATGCCTTATTTATTTTTTTTACGACAGAAGGTACACTGTTCGCTGGGTAGAGTGATTGGTCGGGATACATGTCACCAGCAAGATTAGCATCAGCCGCAACTTGCCAGCCTGAGAGGTAAATTGCTTTTAATCCCGCCTTCACCTGCTGCACAGCTTGATTACCGGTAAGAGCGCCCAGCGCCCTAACTGCGTCTTCTTCATTTAGAAGGCCCCACAATTTCAACGCACCATCCCTTGCAAGAGTATATTCTATTTTCTTGGTCCCCCTTAAAGACAGCACCTCTTCTTTAATATAGGGTCGTTCAATGTTGTTCCATCTATCAGTCATTTTGTTTATTCCTTTTTAATGTTGTAGTTTATCGTAGCATGGCAAAGTTAAGAAGTCAACCAATTTTTCGGCCACACATAATTCTAAAAATAATTCTTTTGTCTCATCAAATCTATTATACTCACTAAAAGAATTTAATTCTTCGTCGCAAATTTTATGGAAAAGCTCTTCCTCTAACCTTTTCCCATTAGATAAGAATACTTTATACTTTATCCATTGCCATATTTGGGCTCGACTAATTTCAGCAGTTGCTGCATCTTCCATGAGGTTGTTGATTGGGACACACCCATTTCCGTTAAGCCAGGCATTTAAATATTGAAAACAAACATTAATATTTTTTCTAAGTCCATTTTCTGAACAAATCCCAACGGGAAGAGTTAGTAGATCTTTTTTATCAATTTCTTTATTCAAATAAAGTTGTTTGCTAATTTGATTTGCATCTGGCATATGCTCATCAAAAATATTTTTCGCAATCCCAACAAGAGCAGGGTGCGCGACCCATGTCCCATCATGCCCGTCTTTGACTTCTCTTAATTTATCATTCTTAACCTTATTTATTGCAATCTCATTCGCTTCAGGGTCATTTTTGATTGGAATTTGAGCAGCCATTCCGCCAATCGCATGACAGCCACGTTTGTGGCATGTCTGAATCAACAATTGAGAATAGGACCTCATAAAGTGCTGATCCATACCAACCTGATCTCTATCGGGCATAACATTGAACTTGCTTTGATTGTTTTTTATATAGCTAAAAATATAATCCCATCGACCACAATTTAGCCCAACAGAATGCTCTCTTAGTTCATACAATATTTCATTCATTTGAAATGCAGCCGGTAATGTTTCAATCAATACAGTCGCACGAATTGTTCCCACCTCCATATTAAACTTGTTCTCACTAAAGGAGAATATTTCATTCCAAAGCCTTGCCTCGCGGTAATGTTCCAGTTTTGGTAAATAAAAGTAAGGACGACTCCCATTTTTTAAAAGTGTTTTATAATTATGAAAGAGATACAAGCCGTAATCAAAGAGGCAAGCAGGAATTGGACTACCATCAACAAGATAATTACTCTCTATTAGATGAAGACCTCTTGGTCTCACAAACAGAGCAGCTGTTTTGTCATTTAGACTATACTTCTTTCCATTTTTTGGGTTTG
>MDTB01023515.1_pt1 | contig 31032 bp, 39 predicted proteins | sample 811161 | NCBI WGS metagenome assembly MDTB01 (sample SAMN05326650, study PRJNA326480) | marine metagenome | isolation source: seawater | place: Mediterranean Sea | collected 2009 | reverse complement strand
TAATTGTCCACATGCTGCTAGAACATCATCTCCTCTACTTCTTCTTATAAAGGACATGTATCCTTTATCTTGGATAAATTTAGAAAATTTTTCTATATTCTTTCTTTCAGTAGGTTCAAATTTAACACCTGGCCATGAATTAAATTCTATCAAGTTAACCTTGCTAGGAAATTGAGACATTAACTTTACTAATTGTTTTGCACATTTCTCTGTATCGTTAATACCCTTTAACATCACATACTCTAAAAAAATAGGTTCTTTTACAATAGATGTATAATACTTAAGTTGTTTTATTAATTCGTTTATTTGAAACTTTTTATTAATAGGCATAATTTTTTCCCTTAATTCATCATTAGGTGCGTGTAGACTTAGAGCTAAATAAGTTCCTATCTCCTTAGCAGCTTCTGGTATCTTATTTGCAATTCCAGAAGTTGAAACAGTTATTTTTTTATTCCCGTAGTTCAAACCTCTTTTATCTTTGATTATTTTAATAGCTATTTTTAAGTTCTTCATATTAATTAATGGTTCACCTTGGCCCATAAAAACAATATTTGAAATAATTTTTTGATCTCCCCAATCATTCAATTTTTCTTTTACCAACATAATTTGATCTATTATCTCTGAAACATCTAAGTTTTTAACTAATTTCTGAGTACCTGATCTACAAAAAGTACATGTTAAACTGCATCCTACTTGTGATGAAATACATATAGTACCCCTATTTTTTTCAGGAATATACACACACTCGACTTTATTACCATCTGATAACTCAACTAAAAACTTAAGAGTGCCATCTTTAGACTTATGAGTTTCTACAATTTTAGATTTATTTAGATAAAAAGTTTCGACTAATTTTTCTCTTAATTCTTGAGGAATGGTAGTTAGATTTTTAAAATCATTAAGACCTTTTTGATACGTTGCAGAAAATATTTGTTGTGTTCTCATGTTTAATTTTTTTTTTTCAATTTTAAGATCTTGGTCTAATATTGCCTGAAGATTTTCATAACTTAAATTAAATAAACTATATTTTTCCATTAGAATAAGTGTTTTTTAAAAAACTGGTTTATTAGATTGACTTGTCTCTTTTTACCCTGCTTTATTAATACAAAATTTTTATCTACGCCGATAAATGAACAATTAAAATTTTGTTTAATTAAATATTTATTAAAACTTTTTAAATGAATACGAGTAAAATCTGAAATTACATGCTGAATAGATATTTTTTTATCTCTTATTCTTTCTATTTTTCTAGCTAAAGATAAATAAACCTTATCTATCAGTAATATCTTATACTTTGGTTTAACAATTTTTTTTATATCATCTAAAACGTATAAGCCTTCAAATATAATTAAAGTATTTCTTAATAACTTAAATTTCATTTTTTTATTATTTTTCCCAGTTTTGCGGTCGTATAATTTCGTCAAAGTAAGACTTTTTTTTTTTGATTGTAAAAATAAAAATTGCATAAGTTTATTTAATTTTTTTAAATCATAATGTAATTCATTTTGATTAAAATATGACTGTTTTTTAATTTTCTTATCTATTTGTATTCTTTTTTTTCTAGAAAATAAAAATAAGTCCTTACTTAAAATGTAGACATTTTTTTTTTTGAAAAAATTTTTTAAAAGGTCTGCAAAGATACTTTTTCCGGAACAAGTGATACCATCTATTGTAATCAATTCTAAATTTTTTTTTAAATTGATTTTATTGAATAGTTTTTCTTGAATTATTTTCATTATTTAAGTTTTCCCAAATTTCAGGTTTTTTTGTACAAACAGCGTCAATTTTAATTCTATTCCTTATTAAATTTTTAAAAAGGTTTTTTATTTTATATAAATGTTTAATATTAACTAATTCGGGAGATACAATACAAATTTTTACTTTGTTTTTTCTTAAAAATTTAAAATATTTTTTAGAAAGAGGAAATCTAGTAAAATGATCAATCCAAATCCATTTTATACTTTTAAAAATATAGTGTCTATTTTTTATATCTTCAAATTCAGAGTATCTAATTGAAACTTTAGTTTTTTTTTTATTTTTGAGTAGTGAGGAAAAAGTTTGATCATGGAAAAAAAAATTAGAAATTTTATTTTTTTTTAATAATCTTATAATTTTTTTTTCTAATCCTTCTTCTTTAACATTAAGTACAATGAATTTATGTTTATAAAACTTAAGCCATTTTTCAAAACTCTCACCTTTTTTAAAAGGGTCATGATGTAAGTAAATTGACTTATTATCAGAGCGTAAATCTATTTCCACTCCATATTTATAATTAGTTTTTTTTAAATTTTTTATAGAATTTATTCTATGTTTTATTATTATCATTAGAAAACCTTAATTTTAATATATAATAAAAATTTATAAAAAGATGTTTTATCAAATTTCTTATGTTGTTTTTCCATTTAGACTCTCCATAAATCCTTTTTTTAAATTCAACATTAATTTCAGTTATAGTAATATTCTTTAACTTGCAAATATAGACTATATAAGTATCTAGCAGAGTGGAACTTGTTGGCATGTTGCTAAAGATTTGCAATAAATTCCTATGAAAAATTTTTGGTGCAGCGTTTATTTCTTTCATTTTATAACCAAGAATTATTGATGCACATATTTCATGTAATTTAGTGATAATATTGTCTAGTCCTCCTCTATTAACTCTGTATCCTTTTCCTAAAACATCTTTCTGATTCATAATTTTATTATAAAGCTTGTAGAAATCCTCTAATGGAGTTTGTAAATCAGCATGACTCCAACCAATAAATTCACCTTTAGCAGAATTCAAACCTGTGATTACACCTCCGCTATAATTTTGATTTTTTTCTAAATTAATTTTTCTTACTTTAATATTTGAAATTCCATTAACTTCATTTTTTTTAATTACATCATCTATTTCTGTTTCTGTACTATCGTATGAACCATTATTAACAAAAATTAGTTCAACGTTTTCATTTTTTTTCGGTAATTTTTCAAATTCTGAATAAAGATGTTTGATATTTTTTTCTTCATTATAACAAGGTAAAACTAGAGAAAATTTTATGTTCATTTTACAAACTGGTATATTTCTTTACAATCATATAGTGTAAATTTCCAATGAAATCGTATCTTATAATTCCAATGGGTGGTTCTGGCTCAAGATTTATTAAAGCTGGATATAAAACTTATAAGGTTTTCCTTAAAATAGATCAATTAAATACAATCTTAGATAAAATAATTTCAAATTTTAATGGAATTGATTTAGAGGTAATAATTTTAGGTAACAATAAATTATTTAATAGATACAAATATTATTTAAATAAAAAAAATATTCATTTTATTAGTATAAAAAAACATCAAAAAGGACCAGTATATTCTATATATTTAGGACTTAGTAAAATAAAAAAGATTATAAAAAAAAACAAAAATATTTTTATTTCTTACTCTGATATTAATTGGTCTTGGAATATTAAAGAAGTTTATAAAAAATTAAAGAATAAAAATTTAGCAGTTTTTACTCATACTAATTTTCATCCTCATTTGGAAAGTAATTCTAAATCTGATTTTTGTAAAATTAAAAAAAATAATATAATAAAAATAATTGAAAAGAAAACGTTTAGTAATGATTATAAAAAAGATTTTTTAGCTATTGGATGCTATTACATTAAAGATGTTTCTTATTTAAATTTTTTCTTTCAAAAAGTAAAAAAACAATTTTTAAATAAAAAAGAAACTTATTTAGTGTCTTTAATTAATTTCTATTTAAGAAAAAAAATTAAAATATTTAATTATAAGATAGACAAGTTTGTTCACTTAGGTATACCTTCTCAGTACGAGGACTATCTTAAATGGAAAGATTTTTTTTTAAGAAAAAAAAATAATATTAAGTTAAAAAATATATCTTCAATTATGTTAATGGCGGGAAAAGGAAAAAGAATGAAATCTTTAAATATAGCTAAACCTTTTTTACCTTTTGAGGGTAAACCAATGTATAAATACATTTTTGACTATTATAAATCTAAAGAAAAACAAATAATTACCAACTCTATTTTCAAAAATAGGCTTAAAAAATTTGATTACAAATTAAATATAATTAAAAATTCAAATTCTATGTTTGAAACTATAAATCTTTCCAGGAAGCTACTGACTGAAATGAATGACTACTTTTTGACTTCTTGTGATTGTATGGGTAATTTTGATAAAAAAAATATCAAAAAATTAATTGAAGCTAAAAATTTAGACTTAGTACTTTTTGCTTTTAAATTTTCAGATTTACAAAAAAAATTAGGAAACGCCCATACACAATTAGTTTTAAAAAGAAAAAAATTAAAAGATATTCGTGTTAAAAAGTACTATAAAAATGGATTATATGGCCATGCAGGTATGTTCTGGATTAAAAATGGAAAAATATTTAATTATTTAGATGAATTCAAATTATCAAAATATTATCTGAATATGAAAAGAGAAATTCTTATAGATGATTATTTTAAGTACCTAGTGAATAGAAAAAAAATTAATATATCTTATTTTTTGCTTAAAAATTATATACATATAGGTTCAATAAAAGAATATCAGGAATACTTATATTGGAAACATTATTTTAAAAATGATAGATAAAAAAAACTGGATCAATCGAGGGCTCCCTTCATTTTGTACTGCAAACTTTGATGTTTTAAAGATAATTTTATTATTTACTAAGATAAATAACCTTCCTGTGTTAATCGAGTCAACTTCTAATCAGGTAAATCAATTTGGAGGTTATACTGGATTATATCCTAAAAGTTTTAAAAAAAAAGTTGATAAAATTAGAAAGAAATTAAAAATTAAACCCCAAAAAATAATTTTTGGTGGTGATCACTTGGGCCCTTTACCCTGGAAAAATTTAAATGAAAGTAAAGCAATGAAGAATGCAGAATTGCTTATAAAACAATATGTAAATTCAAAATATGATAAAATCCATATTGATACAGCTATTTTATGTAAAAACCAAAAAAAATTAAATAGGTTAGATGTAGTTAAAAGATGTGAAAAATTAATTGGAAAAATACCAAGCAAAAAATTAAAAAATATTTTTTTTGTAGTTGGGACTGAAGTTCCATTTGCTGGTGGCGGAGATCATTTAAAGTCGCCAATAACAAAATTAGATAATATAAAAAAAGAATACGATATGTATAGATCATTATTTAAAAAGAAAAAACTTTTAAGCGACAAAAAATTTGGGATGGTAGTTGAGCCGGGTATAGCTTTCACTAATGATACAATTACAAAATCAAGTTTTAAAGATTTTAAAAATAAATATAATTTTAGCAAAAAAAAATAATTTTGTTTATGAGGCTCATTCCTCTGATTATCAAAAACAGATAGATTTAAAAAAACTTAATAAATTTAATTATAAAATTTTAAAAGTTGGACCAGAACTAACATATTTTTATTCTAAAGCTATAATGCTTATGAATAAATTAGAAGATCACCTTTACAAAAAAGGTAACTCAAATATCAAGATTACTATATCCGCTGTAATGGATAAAAATAAAAAATATTGGTTTAGTTATTATAATAAGTCTAAATTGAGCAATGAATATTTAAAATTTAATAGTTACTTAGATAGAATAAGATACTACTGGAATAATAAAAATATTATAAAATCTAAAAATACTTTATTTAAAAATATAAATAAAATTAAGGATATTGAATATAATAAAATAATTAATCTAAACAAAGATAATCTTAAAACTAAAAAAAAATTAAAATTGAGTAATGTAGAATTAATTTTATTTAAGTTTTTAGAAGAATCTTTAATTAAATATTATTCTGCTTGTGGGTATAAAGTTAAAAATAAAATTCGTTAGTTTTCAGTTTTTAAAATCTTAAAATAGATTAAGGATATCATTATCGGTAAAAGCATAAGTCTTACAGCAATATGTTGCCAAGGTATAGCAACTAAAAAAATTATTAAATAAACAGTAGTTAAGAATAAAATAGCGTTATTTCTTTTAGATGTTGTAAAAATTAAATAAAAAATTGATCCAAAAGGGATTATAAAATTTAAAAAAATCACTTTCGCCAGAGACGCAATACTTATAGTATTTCCAACTTCCTCTAAGTTGAACTGTCCTTTTTGATATTCTAGGGGAATATAAAATTTTGGATCTATCAAGCAAGTAAAGATATCATAATTTACTATACCAAAACCTATCCCGGCGATACCAAGAGCTAAAAAAGTTTTTTTAAAATCTAAATTAAATACTAACCAAATAAAACTGAGAAGAAAACCGCTCTCTCTATTTAATTGGGCTAATAAAATTGCAAGAACGAATATTTTGAATTTTTTAAATCTACTAGCATAAAAAGCTAGTGACATAAAAAATGTTTCAACGATAGAAAATTGATGTTCGCCTAAGGGGTTTTGAAAAACAAATGCAACAAAAAATAAAAATAAAAACTTATAACTTTGAGGTATTGGAAAAGCTTTAAAAATAAAAAAATAAGTTAAAAAAAGTAGAAAAGAAAAAAAAAGTATATTTGTATAGTAAGGAGCAGTTTTACTAAAGTTTTCTGCATGGTTGAACATTTGATAATAAAAATAAGGCCATATCCATCTCACTCTTTTTCTTTCTTCATTTGACTCAGACACGACACAATCTCTATTAAAATAAGCTGAATAATTATCTTTATCAGTTAAAAGTTCAGAATATAATATTTTAGCATTTTTTCTGTTCTTAAAATAAAGATGTTCATTTTGATCTGTTTTCACTACCTCGCCCCCTTTAGTATAAACCGTTATGTTAGTAAAAACGTTATTTCTATGAATATAGTTGATGAAAATAGAAGTGATAATAATTAAAATAAATATATTTGAAAAAAATTTAAATAAATTAGAATTTTTAAATAAATTTTTATTCATCGTTTTATACTATCAAATTTAAAAAAAAGAACATTCTTTATTTATACTTTTTATTTGCTTTTTAATTTCATTATTATAATCACCAGCTCTTAAATATAGATATGGTTTTTGGACTTTTTTTAAAATATGTGGAGAAAAAACTTTAATTTTTGTTCCATATAAAAATTGATTCTGTTTATTTTTATCATTATCTATAATTCCTAGAATTTTTTTATCTGTATTTTTAGATAAAATAATTTGTGAGAATATGTTTGCTCCAAATAAAAAAATTTTTTTATTTCCTTGGGCTAATTCTTTAATTTTTTTTAAATCTTTTGACCATTTATTTTTGAGATTTGAGAATATTTTTTTGTTTTTTTTATAGCAATTATATCTAATTTTATTAAATCTATTTATTTTTTTTGTTACATACATAACTGAATGTCTTTTACCAAAATAAGTCTTTCTTATAATCTTAAAACCATTTCTACTAAGTAATAATTTCGTAGCTTTTTCATCGTAGTAAAATGGGTGCTCAAAAAATACTGCATTAGCCATTCCACTTTTGAGCATTTGGTACATATTTGGCATAGAAAATACTTGGTAACTGTTTGTGGTCATATTCTTATGTAATACTTGTAAAAAATTATTGGGTTTATAAAGATGTTCAAAAAGATGAGAATGAATAACGAGATCTAAATTTCTAATATTTTTTTTATGTAAAAGTTTTTTAGTAAATAGAGAGTTTATAATATGTATTTTTTTATTTTTTTTTTTAGATTAATATTTTTTCCTAAAGAAAAGAAATTATTAATTTTATTAAATTTAATATTTTGATTAAGCATACTATTATCTCCACCACCTATTTCTAAGATATTTCCTTTTAAATATTTTTTTACTAAATTGTAGAATTTTTTATGATGTAAAAACCAGGTATTCCCTATGGTTCCTGATCCATGAGATTTTTTGTATAAAAGTTTTACGTCTATTTTTGGATTAATTTGAACGGTGCCTGTATTTTTGTTTATAAAATAATTAATATTTCTTTTTATAGGGGAGTGATTTTTTCTTTTCTCAGTTCGCATATAAATTCCAACTTTCTTAACAGAGAAAATTTTTATAAAATTATTATTACCGGATAATAAGCATTTCATTGTTAATACTCTTAAATTATATTTAATTACTGTCAATTGAGTTTTTATTACTGCCAATGTATACAGGTGAATATGAACAATAAAACACTGGGAATAATCCTTATAACCTTTGGTGGATTAATACTATATAGTAGTCAAGAAGCTGCCTGGATTGCCTCAGCTATATCTATAGGTATTGGAACTGGAATTTTTTTCTGGAAAGATAAAAAAAATGATATAGATAAATAATATGTCTAAACGAATTTTTATTGTCTATGGGCACCATAATTCTAAGACTTCTTTTAATGCAGCTATAAGAGATGCTTTTATTGATGAAGCAAAAAAAAACGGTCATGAAATAGATTTAGTTAACTTACACGAAGAAAAGCCGCTTCATTTCTTTAATGGAACACCTCCTAACGATCAGGTTTTAGATTACAGAAAGCGATTAGAACAATCTGATGTAATGTTAATGATATCTCCATGTTATAACCTTAGAGCTAGTGCAATTTTAGAAAATTGGATTGATCTTGTTTTAGCGCCTAAATGGTTTTTTGCTTTCAAGAGAGTTGTAGGTAATTGGGGTTATCCAGTAGCAGGAGCTATGAAAAATAAACTAGCTATAATGTCTATGTCTTATGGTGGAAATATTTTTTCTATTCAAACTTGGTTTCAAAATATGCCATTTCGTAGAATTAAAGCTGGTGTACTAAAACTTGGAGGCATGAAAATAAAATATGCTAGATTTTATGAAGTTTTGCCTGGAATGAAAGAGCAAAAATTTGAAAAAGAGATGAAAAAAGTAAGAAAATTGGCTAGGCAATTATAACAATTTACTTTTTATATTATAAGTTTATAAAAAAAATATGTTAAATAAATTAAGAAATTTTATGATCGAAAGCGCAAACATAATGTTTGACGATCAAAAAAATGATTTGCGATCGTTACCAAAAACGGTGAGGCTACAAATTTTGATAGTATTATCTTTTGTGTGGTCCACGGTATTTAGTTTATATGTTTTTAGTTTGACTACTTTCATCTGGGGTTGGGCAGGAGTAGTTATGGCTCATGTTGGATTAATTTTTGCAGTTTATCTTACTTTTAAGTTTTTTCATAAAAAAGATAAACAGCCTGTAAGTGTTTTTGAAACAGGAAACTACAACCCAGCTAAAATCTTTGTGGCTTTTTTTTTAATATTTTTTATATTTATTTTTACTAAAGGTGTAGATGTTTTAACTAGGACAAACTCCTATACAATTAAGTATGATGGTCCTGAAAAAACAACATTGCAAAGAATTAAAGATTTTGTAAAATGATTTAATATCCTATAATCTCTCTTTATGAAACTTCTACGTGTTGGTGAAAAAGGTGAAGAAAAAGTTGCAGCATTAGACTCCAATCTGAAGTTAAGAGATCTTTCTTCGTATATTAAAGATTTAAATCCGGAAACGTTAAATTTTGAATTTTTAGATAAACTTAAAAAAATTAATTTACATAACCTAAAATCAATAAGTTCTGAAACTAGAATAGGATGTTGCATCTCCAATCCTGTCGATTTTTTAGCAATTGGATTAAATTATAAAGCTCATGCTGAAGGGACTAATTCTAAGTTACCAAAAGAACCAATTCTTTTTAATAAAAGTTCTGGCTGTATTCAAGGACCAAATGATGAAATAATTAAACCTAAAGACGCCCACAAAATGGATTACGAAGTTGAGGTGGCTATGGTTATAGGAAAAAAGGGGAAGTATGTTCCTATGGATAAGGCTCAAGATTATGTTTTTGGCTACTGTATTGTTAATGACATCTCGGAGCGTAGTTGGCAAAAAGAGAGAGGTGGCCAATGGATTAAGGGAAAGTCAATAGCTGGAACTTGTGGTCCTTATTTGGTTACTAAAGATGAGATCAAAGATATTAACAATATCAATTTATATTTAGACGTTAATGGAGAAAGAAGACAAGCTGGAAATACTGAAAGAATGATATTTAATTTTAATTTTTTGATATCTCATATAAGTCAATTCATGACACTATATCCAGGAACTATTATAACAACTGGCACACCTGCGGGTACAGCTATGGAAATGTCTGATCCTAAATTTTTACAATCTGGAGACAAGTTAACTCTTAAAGTTGATTATTTAGGAGAGCAAAAACACAAAATAGTAAATGAAAATTAATCTCTAAATTTTTGCCTTTGACCTGAAAATCTTCCTCTTTTTCTGAAAGACTTTTTACTTCTTTGATTAAATTTGTTATCTTTTCTAAAACCATTATTTCTTTTTTTAAATCTCGATTCAGACCTATCCTCTCTTCTTGAATTATAAGACTCAGATTGTTTGTCTAGGAACCTTTTTTTTCCTCTATTTCCCCTTCTGTCAAAAGACCTTCTACCTCCTTTTCTTCTTCTTACTGTGTTTCCTGGCTCTGCTTTAAAATTTGGATCCACTAACCTTTGAATAGCATTCCATTTAGATTTATCTTCATATCCTACGAAACTTAAGGCAGAGCCTTCTGCCCCAGCTCTAGCAGTTCTACCTATTCTATGAATAAAATCCTCTGGAACTTGTGGTAAATCAAAATTTATAACATGCTTAATAGCAGGTATATCTAAACCACGACTTGCCACATCAGTACCTACTAAAATTCTAAAATGATTATTCCTAAATGCTTTAATAACTCTATCTCTTTTATTTTGTCTTAAATTGCCATGAATAGCATCTGCATCATGGTCATCATACTTAAGACGTTTGACCATTTTTTCTGCATTTCTTCTTGTTTTAACAAATATTAAAATTGAACCTTTGCGAGTATAAATTTCTTTAATTAATTGATTATATTTATCTCCATCCTTCACAAATGAAACTTCTTGCTTAATTTTATCAATCGGAGTGGATGTAGATCCCACTGAAATTCTAATAGGATTATGTAAATATTTTTCAGAAAGTTTTAGGACTTCCCTGGGTAAAGTTGCAGAAAATAATAACGTTTGACGTTTTTTTGGAGCTGTTTCTAATATTTGATTTATTTGAGGAGTGAAACCCATATCTAAAAGACGATCACACTCATCTAAAACAAAAAAAGTATTATTATTCAATCTCAAAGTTTTCCTTTTTAAATGATCGTTACAACGACCTGCTGTCGCAACTATTAATCTAGGATTTCTTCTCAATTGATTAAACTGTTTTTGCATAGATTGGCCTCCGACTAATAGAGCTGTTCTTATATTTCCTCTACCAACTAAATCATTCATAGTCTGAAAAACCTGTTGAGCAAGCTCACGAGTAGGTGTCATAATCAAAGCAGTATCTTTTTTAGTTTTTAATAAAAAATTTATTATTGGAATTCCAAATGCCGCTGTTTTACCTGTTCCTGTTTGAGCAGTACCTAGTATATCCTTTCCTTCTAAGGCAGGAGGAATTGCTTTGGCTTGAATAGGTGTTGGTGTCTTAAAATTAATTTTAGCAAGAGAATCTATTAAAGTATCTTCTAATTTAAGGTTTAAAAAATTTTCCATATTATTACTTATTTAATAAGATCTTATATAATAAAAGGTCTTTATACCCTTAGTTGCACCTTAGCAAGACTTTGCTATGATTGAGGGATGAAAAAAAGAAAGAAAAAAAAGAGTTTTAAGCTTAAAATAAAACGTAAAAGACAAAGAAGAAATATTAAGGGTATTATTAAGATTTTAAAAAAAGGAATTTAAAATGTCCAAGAGATACAGTGGAAAAAGTTTTAAAGACTCAAGTTTGAAAAAAAAGCCAAAATTAAGTCTTAAAGAAAAAAGAAAGTTAAAAAAAGAAAAGAGAAAACAATAAATGTGTGGCCGATATATAATTTCAAAACCTGTTACAAAAACGGCAGATATTGTTAAAACTAACATTAAAGTTGAAAATATTGATAATTATAATGCTCACCCTTCACAGAAGCTTCCAATTATTAAATCATACTCTAACGGAAAAGCATTAGAACTTTACGAGTGGGGATTAGTCCCTAATTGGTCAAAAAAATTAGAAAAATTTTCTCCTCTTATAAATGCAAGAAAAGAAACTCTTATGGAAAAAGTCACCTTTAAGAATTTAATACAAACTTCAAGATGTGTTGTACCAGCAGATGGATACTATGAATGGAAAAGAGATAATAAAAGTAAAGTTCCATATTATTTTACAAAAGAAGATAATGAAATTATGTTTTTTACAGCTATTCACCAAAACAATCAATTTTGTATTATAACAAGAGAGGCTACAATAAAAATTAGCTCTATTCATCATCGTGAACCCTTGATCATCAATCAAAGTCAGATTAATAATTATTTGAATGTTAAAAAAGATGCCATGGAAATCCTAAACTCAATTAAACCTCCTAGCTTAAAATTTTATGAAATATCTAAAGATGTTAATAATCCTGTCAATAATGACCCAACATTGATTAAACCAATTAATTAAATGATTTTATCTATTACACCAGGAACTAATAATGTTGGCGCATATATCAATGACATTAATTTAAAAAATTTAAGCCAAAATCAAACTGTGGAATTAAAAAAAATTTTAAATAAGTTTGGAGTTATATTTATCAAAAAACAAGATCTTGATTCTGAGTCATATCAAAACTTTGCAAAAAATATCGGCCAACCTGTAGTTTATCCAAGATTAAAAGGTCTAAATGAGAAATTTCCATTTATTAATGTTATTGAGAGAAAACCAAGCGATAAAAATTTAAGTTTTGGCTCTAGTTGGCTTCACCAAGATACTAGTTATTTAGGTGATGATAGACCTCGATATACAATGTTGATGGGAATAGAGATTCCAGTGGGTCAAGGGAATACAATATTTTCATCAGGATTTAATGCCTATGACAAATTACCCGAAGAAATTAAAAATAAAATAAAAGATGCGACTGGTGTTTTTTCTTCAGAAGGACCTATTGCGGTTACCCGATTAGAAAGGGAGAAAGAGATGGGAATTAAATCTACAGAAAGTATGGAGGCTGAACACCCTATTATAAAAACTGTTGATGATAAAAAAACATTATATGTTTCTCCTGGGCATTTAATTAAAATTAAAAATGTTAATGATAAAGATGCAGAATATTTGAAAAATTATTTAATCAATCATGTTAATAAGGAAGAGTTTATATTCTCTTATGAATGGTCAAAAGGTGATGTCTGCCTCTGGGATAATCTAAGTATTTTACACAAGGCAAGTGAGATAAAAAACTGTAAAAGGGTAATGCATAGAATTACAATAAAATAATTATTTATTTAAAATCGTAAGGTGACCCATTTTTCTCTTTTCTTTTATAGTCTTTTTTCCATAGTCAAAAAAGAATTCACCTTCCTCAAAAATTTTCGACCTATATTCCTCAATTTCTTTACCTAAAATATTAATCATTTCAGCATTAGAATATTTTTGAGTTTTTACAAATTTAAAGCCACATACTGCTCTAACATGATTTTCAAATTGACTTATATTAAAAGCATTAATCGTTAAATGACCTGAATTATGAACTCGAGGTGCAATTTCGTTCACCAATAAATTGTTGTCTTGATCTATAAAATACTCAACACACATAGTTCCCACATAATCAAGTTTATCAGCGATTAGCTTGGCATTATTTTGTGCCTCTTCATAAATTTCTGGATCGATATTGGCAGGAATTTTTGAACGCTTTAAGATCTGGTCTTTGTGAACATTTTCAATTGGCTCATAGATAAAAGTTTCAGCATTAATAAATCTTGTAATAATGACTGAAATTTCTTTTTTCAAAGTTACTTTCTTTTCCAAAATATAATCAGCGGTGAAACACCAATCTTTTTTAAGGTCATCCAATGAATTCAACACAAACTGACCATGACCATCATAACCAAGCGTATTAGTTTTCAAAATTCCTGGCAGTAAGTCTTTATGACTAGTGATATCCTCGGCCTTTTCTATTAAAGCCCATTTGGTTGTTGCAATACCTAATTCATTAACAAAAGATTTTTCCAATTTTCTGTTTTGAATGATTTTATTAATTTCAGGTTTAGGTAATACTTTTTTTTCTTTTTCCAATTGTTTTAAAATATCAAATGGAATATTTTCAAATTCAAATGTAACCACATCTACGTTATTTATAAATTCCTTTATTTTTTCTTGATTATCATATTTTGCAAATATAAATTGATTGGCGTAGTTTTGTGCTGGACCCTGTTCATCATCTGAAATCACAACTGTCTTGATATTAAGTTTTTTTGCAGCTTGGCACAGCATGGATCCTAACTGACCTGAGCCTATAATTCCTAAAGTTATGTTAGACATTAATTACTTAGGTTTTTTTTTAATTAATTTTGTTTGTAAAAGTTTCCACTTTTCTAAATTTATTTTAACTTTTTTATCAAATGTTCCAATGATCGATGCTGCTAATAATCCAGCATTAAATGAACCATCAATAGCAACTGTGGCTACGGGTACACCCTTGGGCATCTGCACGATAGAAAGTAAACTATCAAGTCCCTTAAGTTTTTTGCTTTCTATTGGCACTCCAATTACTGGTAAAGCTGTCATCGATGCAATCATGCCTGGTAAATGCGCTGAGCCACCTGCTCCAGCAATTATAACTGCAAAATTATTTTTTACAGCTTCTTTTGCAAAATAAAACATTCTATTCGGTGTTCTGTGAGCAGAAATAATTTTAGTTTCAAATTTAATTTTAAGTTTTTTTAAAATATATTCACAATTCTTCATTACGGTATAATCAGATTGAGATCCCATTACAATTGCTACTTTTTTATTTTTGTTAATAGATTTCACAAAATCAATTTAACAATTTTAGATTTAAAAACAATTTATATTTTAAATATTTTTTATATTTCTTTATTTGGTCTTATTTATGACAATTTATTTACAGATTCTTTTGATAATTTTAAAATATGAAAATAATATATATATTATCTTTATTGCTTATGTTGACTAATTGTGCTGGAGGAAATGTAGCTAAAATAAAGTTTGGCAAAAAATGTACAGTTGCAAATTCTGCTAAACTACAAGAATCATCTTATATATGGTTTATCAGCAAGGAAGCTTTAAAAGATTTTAATAAAAGAATTAATAAATCTAACTGTTTAAACAGTTAATTAAATCTTCTTAATTTAAAAAACTATGATAATAAGGGGTATGAGCTTACCCCTTATTATTTCTTGTTTTTTTATAGGCGCAATTTTAATAATCTTTCCACTAATAATTTCATATAAGGCAGAAAAAAATAAAACTAAAAATGAATGGAATAAAATTAGAGAATACGGAAACCAAATAAACAAAAAAAATAAAAAAAAAACGATTTAAAATAATGAAAGAGTATAAAATTGCAACTATTGCTGGTGATGGTATAGGCAAAGAAGTTGTTCCAGAAAGTTTAAAAATTTTAAGAGAAGCAGCAAAACAACACCAATTTAAAATTCAATTTGATGAATTTGATTTCTCCTCTTGTGATTATTATAAAAAAAACGGTAAAATGCTTCCCGATAATTGGAAGGAGAAAATAGGAAAACACGACGCCATATATTTTGGAGCTGTAGGTATGCCAGACCAGGTACCAGACCATATTAGTTTATGGGGATCACTGCTACAGTTTAGGCGCGAATTTGATCAATATATCAATTTGAGACCAGTTAAATTATTCGAAGGTGTTCCTTGTCCTTTAGCTAATAAAAAGCCTGGAGATATTGATATGTTAATAGTTAGAGAGAATACTGAAGGTGAATATTCCTCAGTAGGTGGAAGAATGTATCAAAATTCAAATCGAGAAATTGCTATTCAAGAAACAATAATGTCAAAACATGGAGTTGATAGAGTTCAAAAATTCGCCTTTGAACTAGCAAAAAAAAGAAGTAGAAAACAACTAACGAACGCAACAAAGTCCAATGGTATTTCGATAACTATGCCTTTCTGGGATGAAAGATTTAAATTTAATAAAAAAAATTATCCCGAAATTAATACAAATCAATTTCATATAGATATTTTAGCTGCTAGATTTGTATTAACTCCAGAGTGGTTTGATGTTGTAGTTGCATCGAATTTATTTGGAGATATTTTATCAGATCTTGGTCCAGCGTGTACTGGTACAATTGGAATAGCTCCTTCAGGAAATATAAATCCAGAAAAAAGATTTCCATCTTTATTTGAGCCAGTTCATGGCTCTGCGCCTGATATAGCAGGCAAAGGTGTTGCGAATCCAGTTGGACAAATTTGGTCTGGTGCAATGATGTTAGATCATTTGGGTGAAAAAGAAGCAGCAGATAGAATTATTTTATCAATTGAAAAGACACTTAAAGATAAGAATAGTAGAACAAAAGATTTAGGCGGAAAAAGTAATACAGTCGAGTGCGCAAAAAAAATATTAAAAAACTTATAGCTAATTACCTTTTCTTTTTTTTCTTTCCGCATCGAGTAATTTAGTGAGAGAATCTACCATAACGTCAGAAGCTTTGAAGATTTCACTTGATTTAAATTCATATGAATTATTTTTTTGCTGATTAGTCTTATCTTCAATTACAATTCCTTCCTCGGGTGAATTGTTTTTAATATAAATTAAAATTAACCATTCATCGTCAGGTGTATCGTCCCATTTAATAAAGATCTCTCCAGTTTCAAATCTTCTATCTATTACACGCATAATGCTCAAATATTTTGGTATATATTTCTTATTTATTTGAAAACATAAGCTATGTGCAGATCTATAAAAACTCTCTAATGCAAATTCTATTTTTTGTCGACCAAGATTATACTGCTTTTCTTTTTCAAGAAGTATTGATCTATCATCTCCTTCTTCAACTTTTACACCTAATTGTTCAACTCGCTCTCTGATTTTTTGATCTCTTAAGGCTTGATATTTTTCTTTAATAGCGTCTATACGTACTTGGACTTCAGAGTACGATTCTCTTTCTTGACTAAGAACAAATTTTTCTAAATTTTTAATTTCTAAAGCTTCACGTTTTCTAAATTGTTCTATTTTCCTTTCAAGCTTAATTTGTTGTAAAAATTTTCTTTGTTTTTCTGCTTGTTCTTTTCTAACTTCAGCCTGTTCAATTCTAATAAATTTTTGTAATTCTTTTTTTCTTTCTTTTTCAATTTTAATTTCTTCTTTGAATTCTCTTTCTTTATTCTCTAATGCGAGCTTCCTTTCAAATTTTGATTGTTTTTGGGCTTCTATTTTTTCTTGTTGCATTTTTTTGATTTTTAATTTTTTTTTTTCTATCTTTTTCCTCTTGCACAACTTCTTTAATAATTTCAATTTTATTTGATATACCTTGGAAAAATGATTGAAGAGATTTGTCGATATTAAAATTTATTTTATTACTAAATTTGAATTTATCTCCAAATCTAATTAATCCGATAACAATTTCCCTAATACCTCTAGAAGTTTTAAATTTAGTTTTTTTGATTGTTCTAGTTTTTTTTAATCTTTTAGATTTTTTCTTTTTTGAACTCTTTCGCCTGGTTTTTGATCTTTTTTTAAAAGTTTTTCTTTTTATTTTTTTTTTAACTAAATTTTTTCTTTTTCTTTTAAAATTTTTTTTTTTTGATTTTTTTTTCATGCCTGTAGTTTATTAAATAACAGGTTTTATAGATATATATAGTCTCTTGTTCTATGGGCAGATTGAAAATTTTTCACAATTTGCAATTGAAAAACTACTAAATCTCTATATCTAAATGCTGCAGCACAACTAGCTAAATAAAACTCCCACATTTTTACAAATTTTTCATCAAATAAATCTTTTACAACCTCTTTTTTATCCATAAACCTTTGTAACCAACTTTCCAAAGTTTTGTCATAATGACGAATTAGGGTTTCTGTATCCGAGACGATTAAACCTGTATTTTCTATTGGTTTAATAATTTGACTTAAAGATGGGCAAATTCCTCCAGGGAAAATGTACTTGTTAATAAATTTATTGGGAGGAGATGGCGCGTCTACAATCCCAATAGTATGTAGTAAAAATATCCCATCATTTTTTAAAAGGCTATTCATAGATTTAAAAAAAGTATTATAAAATTTTTTTCCTACATGCTCAAACATACCCACCGAATATATCCTGTCAAATTGACCCTTGATTTCTCTATAATCAACGAGTTCAAAGTTTACTTGATTATCTAAACCAAGTTCTTTTGCTTTATTTTTACAATAATTAATTTGATTTTTGCTAAGTGAGATACCTGTGACTTCACAATTTTTTTGTTTAGCTAGCTCGAAAGCCATTCCACCCCAACCACAACCAACATCTAGAATTTTTTGACCTTTTTTTACATCTAACTTTTTTATTATATGATCAATTTTATTTTGTTGGGCTTCTTCTAATGTTTGAGTTTTATCTTTCCAGTAAGCACATGAATATTGCCTGTGTTTTTTATCTAAAAATATATCGTAGAGTTTTTCTCCTCTTTCTCCCCCAATATCATAATGATGTTGAATATCTTTTCTAGCTTTCCCAGGAAGATTATAATTACTTAAAAATCTTGTAATTTGAAATATTTTTTTTGAAATATAGCTTGCTGTTGTCACTTCTTCTCTTCCAAGATTTTTTATTAAATTCATTAGAAAATTTTTTAAAGTAGTATTTTCAATTACTATATCACCACGCATGTAAGCCTCGGGAAACTCTAACTCAGGATCTAATATCAACTTCCATTTCAAATTTTTTTTTAATAATTTAAGTGTTACAGGATTATTTTTTTGGGGAGTGCCACAGATGTACTTTTGCCCTTCATCATCTACTAATATAATTCCATCATCTTTAAAAATTTTTGAAAATACTTTTGCTAATAACATAAATTAAGCCGCTATATTTTTCGTTGTAACAAATTTTAATGTATCAAGCTTAGATAAAAGTTCTTTTTGTTTTTCTGAGGTTAATAAAACTAAAGGAGGAAGTAAATACTTAAATTTAACATTCTTAGTTGACATATAGCTATGTAGAGCAGAAATTAGATTAAATTTATCAAATGTTTCTCTAACTGTAATTAATTTTTCATTCTTAGTTTGTAGGCTCTTACTTTCATAATCGTCAAATACTTTTCTTGCAAGAGAATGAGTTACGTTTGTGACAGCAGAAATACAGCCAGCACAACCTAGCTCTAGTCCTTTTAAAAGTTTGGCTTCAGAACCTGGAAACATTAAGAAGTTTGGAATTTTAATTCTTTCATAAAGATTATAACTAGAGTCTTTACATCCAATTATGTTCTTAGGATATACTTTTACTAGTTTTTCAATTACATCTACTGAAAATTTATAGCCACTAAGTTTTTCAAAATTATAAAGTATAATTTTTATTTTTGGTACTGCAGAAATTATAATTGAATAAAATTCAAATACGCCATCGTCGGTATTGCCTTTATAATAGGCAGGTGGCATTATTAAAAAATCTTTAAAATCATATTCCATAGCATATTGAATTAGATCAATATTTTCTTTCATCGAATTACATCCAGTTCCAAGATAAAATTTATTTCTATATTTGTGAGTTGATATTTTTGAAATTAGATCTTTTTTTTCAGCTAATGATATAAGTTGGCTTTGTCCGGTGGATCCAAAAAAGAAAACACCGTGCAATCCTTTGTCGATTGATGAAACGGCATGATTAATAGTGGCATCAATATCTAAAGAGCGGTCTTCAGTCAAAACGCTTAAACTTGCAGCGTATACTCCTTTTTTTATCATAATCTTACCTAATTTTTTTTCTAGGTTATAATAATAATATTAAAAATGAAAGTTTTAGTAATACAACCAAAGATTGGTATGGGAGATATGATTATATATCTTCCCTATATTCATGCTGTGTCAAAAAAATACAAATCAAGAGTTTCCTTATTAGTAAAGAATAATTCTAGGGCGAGTGAACTTTTATTAGATGACACCCATATAGAAGAAATAATCTCCCTGGATAGAACAAAAAATAATTCAGGTAAACATGATGGGCTAAGAGGTTTTTTTAGACTCGTGAATGAAATAAAAAATAAACAATACGATAAAGTATTCATATTTAATAGTTCACTTAGGTACAACTTGATTGCTAGATTTTCAGGAATAAAAAGTATTTTTCAATATCCCCTATTCAGAAAAAAAGATAATATAGTTTATTCAGCTAAAATTTTTTCTGAAGATACTCTTGGAGAAATTATTTCAACAAAACCTAAAATATATTTAGATGAGGATAAAGTTCTAAAAGTAAAAAAATTATTTAAAAATAATTATAAGCATATTTGTCTCGGCTTATCTGCCAGCGGTCCAACAAAAAGATGGGATATAAATAATTACATAAAGTTATGTGAAAAATTGAGCAAAAAATTTCCTTGTAAATTTTATTTAGCTGGTGGAAAAAATGATAAAGATTTAATAGAAAAAATATTAAATTCTAGTATTGGAGGTGAATGTATATCTTTTTCTAATTTGAAAATAAAAGATACAATGCCACTAATCAAAAATTGCAATCTTTATATTGGTAACGATACTGGATGGCTTCATATATCATGCGCTCTAGATTTAAAGTGCTTAGCTCTTTTTATGGATAGCCCAGTGATGGCTTATGGAAAATATTCAACTAATATTAATGTTATTACTCCCGAGGGCGAGACTGAAGAAAGTACTACGCATAATACTTTGGGTAAAGATAAAATTTCATTAGAAAATGTTTTTAAGAAATCAATTGAGTTATTAAATTAATTAAAATTTGTGATTAAAATTTTATCTCTTGCCTCATTTACTAATTGACTCAATCTTTCAGTCTTTACATCTCTGTTCATATCAGGATGTATTTTTTTTTGTAACTTTAAGGCCGCTTGAATTACTTCGTCTTTAGAACAACCGTTAGACAAACCTAATAATTTATAAGCTTCATCTATAGTTAAATTAGAAGAAGCTCTGGACTTACTAAATTGACCTTCCATTTTATTTGAAGAATTTTTTAAAAACTGAATGAGTCTCCATAATTGAAAAACTTGAAGAGCTGATAGTCCTTTAATTTTTAAACCGCTTAATATCACGAACAAAAAAGGCAGAGAAAAAATGTACTTACCTCCAAGAGTAAGGATGGCAGCTAGAACTATGGATAAATAAACAGCCATTTTTTTGATAGTTAAAGCAATTTTTTTAGAACTAATTTTGGTAAACCAGTTTAAAAATAAATAAACAATGACAAATATGGCAATTCCTAATAAAAATAAATTCATATAAATTCTTTAAAATGAATATACCAAAATTAAAAAAAATAGAGAACGTCAAAAAGTATCATGACATTGAATTAAAGGATGATTATTCATGGGTTGATCAGACAAATATTCTTGAAGTATTAAAAGACTCTAAAAAGTTAATTCCTGAAGTTAGAGATTTTATCGAGAAAAACAACAAATTTACAGACAGCTACTTTAAAGACACAAAAAACTTTCAAAAAAGTCTATTTAATGAAATTAAATCCAAAATTAAATTAGAGGATACTTCTTTAAAATTTAAGGATAAAAAATATTATTATTGGTCAAAAACGGAAGAAAAGGGAAACTATGGTAAGAGAATAAGACAACTGATCGATGAGTCTCAAGCAGAAGAAGTTTATTTTGATGGTGACCTTGAAAAAAAGAAACACGGTTCAGAGTATTTTGGCCTTGGAGTAGTCAGCGTTTCTCATTCAGACGAATTACTTGCTTATTCTTTAGATTTAAAAGGTTCTGAATATTATACAATTTATGTAAGAAATCTTAAAGATAAAGTAAATGAAAAAGATGTAATTGAAAATACTAGTGGAAGTGTTGTTTGGTCTTTAGATAGTAAAAGTTTTTTTTATTCAAAACTTGATAAATTTCATAGGCCAAGACAAATTTATAAGCATGTTCTTGGTTCTTTAGCCAAAGAAGATAAACTAATTTTTGAAGAAAAAGATGAAACTTTTACTTGTAGTTTAAGTTTAAGTTCTGATGAGAAGTTTTTTATTATTTCTACATCAGATCATATAACGGTTGAAGAATATTTTTTCCCTTCTAATGCAATAGATATTAAACCAACTTTATTTAAGAAAAGAGAAAAAGATGTACGTTATTCTATCGACTCTTGGAAAGAATATTTTTATGTTCATACCAATAAAGATGCAAGAGATTATAAGGTGTTAAGATGTAAAATAAATGACACTCTTAATCTAGAAGAATTTATACCTTCTAAAAAAGAGACAGTAATTGGAAGTTTTGATTTTTTAGATAATTTTATTATTCGTAGTGAAAAATCAGATGCCATACCAAAATTATTTATCAGAAATATCAAAACAAATATGGAAGAAGAGATAAAAATTTCAGATGAACCTATTGGTTCACCCGGAGCAGCTTTAATGCAGAGAGATACTAATACAGAAAAAATTAGAATCAGTTGGGAAAGCATGGCTACTCCTGGAAAAGTTTATGAATATAATATTTTAACTAAAGAAAAAAAACTTGTTAAAGAATTAGAAATACCATCTGGTCATAATCCGAAAAAATATGTGGTAGAAAGAATTAAAGCTAAATCTCATGATGGTAGAATGGTGCCAATCAGTTTAGTTCGCTTAAAAAATTCTAAACAAGATGGTAAATCTAAAGTATTGCTTTATGCGTATGGTGCTTATAAACATAGTGTAGACCCATCATTTAGTGCCTCCCGTTTTTGCTTGATAGACCGAGGCATAACCTTCGCAATAGCTCACGTTAGAGGAGGTGGTGATTTAGGAGACGTCTGGCATGAAGAAGGTAAAAAAAAATTTAAGAAAAACACTTTTCTTGATTATATTGCGTGCGCAAACCATTTAATAGATCAAAGGTACACTTATAAAGGTGGGATTTGTTTTTATGGTGGTTCAGCGGGTGGGCTTACGGGAGGTGCATTGGCTAATATGGCTCCAGAACTATTTTTTTCTATGCTTTTGCTGGTACCATTTGTAGATACGATGACAACAATGTTAAATGATAAATTGCCTTTAACGCCGGCAGAATGGGAATTGTGGGGCAATCCTATTAAAAGTAAGGAATATTTTGAATATATTTTATCTTACTCACCGTATAATAATTTAGAAAAAAAATCTTATCCCTCAATGTTAATCACTACTTCATTATTTGATAATCGTGTCCTTTATTCAGAACCTGTTAAGTACATAGCTAAATTGAGAGACCTAAAAGATGATAATAATATTCAGCTGCTAAAATGTAAAATGGAGGCAGCAGGTCACGGAGGAATGAGCGGTCGTGATAATGCAATTAAAGAATTAGCAGAAGAATACAGCTTTATCTTAAAAACAGCTAATATTTTAATCTAAATATTATCCCAAAAATACTTAGCTAAATTTACACCAGTTAATTGATAATAAGTAGCTAAACCAGTTGGGCTTGTAACATTTATATCTCCAATCAGCTTCCCTTGAATAAAATCTATACCAGCAAAATATATATTTTGTTTTTTTAATATTTTTGCAACATTTTTACTTATTATTAATTCATTTTTTGTAAGCTTATCTACTTTTGCGAATGCACCTTTGCTCATATTAGATAAAATACTGCCTTTTTTTGGAACTCTAGTAATTGATCCCATAACTTTACCATTAATTATAAACACTCGCCTATCTCCTTCAGAAACTTTTTTTAAAAATTTTTGAAATATTATATGTTTATATTTTTTTAGATATTTAGATATAATTTTTAAGTTAAATTTATTCAACAAAATTACATCATTTCCACCATATCCCTCTATTGGTTTAATAACTATTTTTCTATATTTTTTAAAAAAAAAATTAATTTTTTTTAAATCTTGACTTATTAATGTTTGAGGTAAATATTTTATTAGCTTGATTGAGAAAAGTTTCTCTGGCACTTCTCTTATTGCCCTAGGGTGATTAATAATTTTTACCTTTTTATCAATATGTTCTAAAAAAAAAGTTGTATTTATATATTCTTGATTAAATGGAGGTTCATTTCTAATTAATATAATGTCTGATTTTGAAAGATCCAAATTAATTTTTTTTTTTACTTTATAAAAAAAACTCTTATTACCAAAAAAAGTAATTTTTTTACATTCGGCGGTTACTTTTCCATTCAAAAAACTTAAATTTTTTGGTTCAAAATAAAAAATTTGATAGCCTCTGTTCTGAGCCTCTAGAGCTAAAAATAAAGTTGTGTCAGTTTTTATATTAACATTTTTAAGGCTAGAGCCCTGAATAGCTAAAATCTTCTTTTTCGTCATCAAAAAAATCTAAGTTTTCTCTCTCTTCAAATCTATCAAGCAATAATTCTGCTCTGCTTTTCTTATTTTTAATTACATTTTCAGTGTGATGTAAATAAATAGTTTCATCTTTATTTTTTATATTCATTTTATTTCTAGTTTTTAATCCATCTTTAGACATTTGAATAAAAATATTCGCCCATTCGTGTAATTTTTTTCCTCCAATTTGAGTAGAAAGACCTTTTTTAGGGGATTCTAAATATGCATTCATAACGTCATTCTTAGTCCACTTTGCAACAATTTTAAAAGCTTCATCTAATGGTCCGTAAAATAAACCAGTAAAAAATGCTGGTCCGTTACAAATGCAACCCCAGTCGCAAGTATCAAGAGATCTAACTTCAATGTATTGTTTTAGTCTTACTTCAGTAAAAATAGTAGCTAAGTGTGTTTCAAAATCTTTTAAATTAGCCTTCCCTCTAATATTTCTAAATTTTCCAGCGATAAAATCTCTAAAAATTTGCCCATTTGGCTTTACGTATTTTTTATCTCTGATAACAAATAAAATTGGATAATTAATCACGTGATCAAAATATTTTTCAAAAGTAACTTTTTCAAATACAATAGGCATAATTCCACCTCTGGAAGTTTTTTGCCAAATTTTATTTCTATAAGATAAATATCCAGTCGGCTTTCCACTTTCAAAAGGAGAATTAGCATATAAAGCGATTGTAAGTGGAGTTAAATAATTTGCTAACCTAAAAATTTTTTCAAAATTTATTTCTGAAGTATAGTCATAATTTATTTGAATTCCACTTGTACGATACATCATCTCTAAACTTAGCTTACCATTTTTTGGCATTTCTTTGGTCATGATCTTGTATCTTTCTTTTGGACTCCTAGGAATAGAATTAAGTTTATTAAAGGGATCAAATCCAACTGATGCAGTTTTAATATTAAGGCCTGAGCTTGCTTCCTTTATTTCTTTTAAAAAATTTGAACTTTCTTTGCAAACATCATGAACAGTTTCTAATGGTGCTCCAGAAAGCTCACATTGAAATCCTGGTTCAGTTGTAATTTTTTGTTTTCCTCTTTTAAGGCCGATAATATTTTTGTTCTCAAAAACAGGCTCCCAATTTTTTTTTTTTAAATTATTAAAGAGTTTTTTTAATTTTGAGAAAGAAATTCTTTTTTTGTTTTTTTCTTCAAATAAAAATCTTTCGTGTTCTACACCTATTTTTAATTGATTTGGTTTTTTGATACCTTTTATGAAATACTCAATAAATTGAGATCTAATTTTTAAATCCATTTCCTAAAAACAGTTTTTACTGCTGAAACCTACTACTATATTTTTAGGGTTTATCTCAAATTTTCTCTCACACTTAATTTTAAGTTTTTTTGAAATATAGATATAAAATCTATTTCTACTATCAGCAAATTCCACTTTATCTGGTTTTCCAAAAAAAATTTTCAGGTCAGACTCTGACTGATTTAACCACTTGCTTAATTCTCTTTCTTCATTTGCAGTCTTTTCATCAATTTTATTTGAAACTGTTTGACAGGAATATAAAATTAATGAATTAAGTATTACTAACGTGATAATAATAATTTTTCTCATAATTGTTGAACAAACATTATACCTTAAACTTATAAACAGAAATATTACCTGCAGGTTGTAAATTGGCTTTTTTGCCAATATTTCATAAGATTTTATAAAAGAATCAGAGTATTTAACAGTAATAGGAGGTTCATCTATGATGGAAAAATATTTTGAGTATAAAAAACATAAGACAAATTTTAAAACTGAAGTAATAGCCGGTGTAACCACTTTTCTTACAATGGCATACATAATGTTTTTAAATCCCTTTATCTTATCTGGCGAATTCGCTGGACCAGAAAAAGGTTTTTTTGATTTTGGGGCTGTTTTTACTGCCACAATTTTAGCTACTGCAATTGCGTGTTTTATAATGGCATTTTACGGAAAAACTTGGCCAATAGGGCTTGCGCCTGGAATGGGTATAAATGCTTTCGTAGCTTTTGGAGTAGTTGCAGGCATGGGTTATACACCACAGGCAGCACTTGGTGCTGTTTTAGTGGCAGGAGTATTATTCCTAATTATATCATTAACACCAATTAGAGCGTGGCTAATTAATTCTATACCGAGGAGTCTTAAGCTTGGAATAGGTGCGGGAATAGGACTGTTCTTAGCAATTATTGGTTTAGAAATAATGGGGGTTGTCGGAGATCACCCCGTGACGCTTGTAACAATTGGAGACATAAAAAATCCCTTGGTTCTTTTGGGATGTTTAGCTTTTGTCGTTATGATTGTCTTAGAAAAAATGAAAGTTAAAGGAAATATTATAATTGGTATACTAGTTTTTAGTGTAATTGCTTGGGTCACAGGCTTAGCTAAATTTAATGGGATTGTTGGAACAATTCCACCAATGACATATCTTTTCGATTTTGATTTGACCGCAGCTTTAACGGCAGGAATGTCTACTGTAATTTTTACTTTATTGTTTATCGATTTCTTTGATACAGCTGGAACACTGACATCAGTGGCAAATGTTGCTGGTAAAGTTGGAAAAGATGGGAAAGTAAAAGATATAAATAAAGCAATGTTGTCAGATAGTGTTGGAACTGTGGCTGGTGCTCTAATGGGAACTACAACTGTTACAAGTTATGTTGAGTCAGGTGCTGGGGTTAAGGCAGGTGGTCGAACAGGTATGACATCTTTGGTTATAGGTGTGTTGTTCCTAGCTTGCCTATTTTTCTCACCTTTGGCAACTAGCCTACCTAAAGAAATCGATGGTGCGGCTTTACTATATGTGGCTATTCTATTCGTAAGAAATATTACTGACATAGAATGGGATGACATAGCAGAGTCCGGTCCCGCTGTTATAGCAATGATAACTATGCCTCTAACTTATAGTATAAGTAATGGAATAGCTTTAGCATTTATTTCTTATGCTTTAATAAAAATTCTTACAGGTAAGTTTAATTCGACTTCACCTGCAATTTGGTTGATTGCAGCTCTTAGCGTTGTAAGTTTTGCTGTGGCTTAATATTAATTATAAGGGTTAGCTAATTGTTGCTAACCCTTATTTATTATTTATGTTTCTTAACTAGATCTCCAATTTTAACTTGCTCGTAATGTTCAAAGGGTTGTACAATCCAAGGATTAGAATCTAGTCTTTGAGCACAATAATCAGGCTCAAAGTTAGAGTCTTTTTTCTTCCACAAAACTGCGGTCTTAATACTTTCAATGTTTTTAATGGGAGGATAGCTATAGAGCCAATTTATACTTTTTTTTAATGTTACTCCTGTATCTGAGAGATCATCGCAAAGAAGTAGTCTCCCACCCATATCTTTGGCGGTAGAGCTCATTTCTCTTGAAAAAACTAATTCCCCCTGCTTATCCTCGGTTCCCTCTCCCGAATATGATTCGACTGCAAGATATGCACATTTTAATTTAAATACTCTACTAAGTACATCTACTATCGGTGCTCCACCTCTCATGATACCAATAAGAATTGTAGGTTTGAACCCACTTTGGTAAATTTGTATTGCTAGTTTTTCTACTATTAGATTATACTCTTTCCAATCTATGATTAATTTCTTAGCCATAGAAAAAATTAATTTATTTTTAAGGAGTTGTAAATGAAAGGTTACGTTGTTTGTGTTTATAAAAGTATTAGTAGTGAGGAAAAGCTAAAAGAATATGCTTTAAAAGCTAAAGCAGCAGTTGAAAAATACAAAGGAAAATTTTTAATTAGAGGAGGTAAATCTACTTCTAATGAAGGTGAAAAATCTCCTAGAACCGTGATAATAGAGTTTCCGTCTTACGACCAGGCTAACTCCTTTTACAAATCTCAGGAATATCAAGAAGCACATTCGATTTTAAAAGGTTATGCAATAAGACAACATCAAACGATAGAAGGTGCTTAATACTGTATTGGCTCATTGTCAATTGAGCGCCAAAGATACCACGTAGCTACCGAACAATAAGGTGTAAATTTCTTGTAAAGTTTATCTAAAAAAAATTTTGGAGGTAAATATTGTTTGTTATAATTACTCGAAACAGCTCTCAAAAGACCAATATCTTGTAAAGGCCAAATATTTGACCTATTGAATGTAAATAATAAAATCATTTCTGCGGACCACCTTCCAATTTGTCTTAAGTTTGATAAATATTCTATTGCCTCCTCGTCGCTCATTTTATTTATTAAATTTGGCTTAAAGGTTTTATTTATAATTTTTTTTGCTAAATCTTTAATACCTTTTACTTTTTGTCTGCTCAAACCACAACTTTTAAGATTAGAGTAAGATATTTTATTTACTGTTATGGGTGTAATTTTATTCTTACATTTTTTTTTAAATCTTAAAAAAACCGAGTTTGCAGCTGCTACACTTATTTGTTGGCCAATAATACTTTTACAAAGTGAAAAAAAAATATCATTTCTCGTAGTTAATGATCCATCCTTATAGTTGTTGATTAAATTTTTCATTACTTTATCTTTTTTTGATAAAATTATTTTAGCCTTATTCCAATACTTTGGTTTAGTAATCATGACCTAGGATTAATAATTTGTTTTTTAAGCTGAGATTCTCTAGTAAAAATTATCAAAGAACTTAAAATAACTAGTGAAGCTCCTAGAAGAGTTAAAATTTTAGGTACTTCATTCCATATAAAAAAACCAAAACCTATTGCAAAAACTAAACTTAAATATTTTATTGGAGTTACAAGTGAAGCTTCTGCGAGTCGATAGCTTTGTGTAAGTAATAAATTTGCAACACTTCCACAAAGTCCAAGTGCAATAAAAATTAACATGTCAATTTTTGTAGGCATAACCCAATCTACAAAAAATATAGAAACTAAACCAATAAATGCGCACAAAAAAGTAAAGTAAAAAGCAATTGTATAATTCGCTTCTGTTTTAGAAAGTGACCTCACACTTATTGCCACACACGCAAAAAATATACAAAAAATTATAGGAGTAATATAATAATAATTTAAATCTATAAATGCTGGTTGGACTATTAAGAGCATTCCTAAGAAACCCAAAAATACCGCTGACCATCTTTTAATTCCTACTTTTTCAGAGAGAAAAAATATAGATGCTATAGTTACAAATATAGGTCCTCCAAAGGTCAGTGAAACAACATCGGCTAAAGGTAATTCCCTTAAACCATAAAATAAAGCTATTATCGCCAGAGCTCCACTAATAGCCCTAAACGCATGAAGACCAGGACGTGAAGTCTTATAAAAAGTTAAAATCTTATCTTTTGGTATAATAAAAAAAATCGGAATAAATCCGATAAAAAACCTAAAAAACAAAACTTGACCTACTGGATAATAATCAAGCCATTTAACACAAATATCCATTATTGAAAAACATATTACGCTTCCCACCATGTACAATACGCCTATTTGATTTTGAGTTAACAATTGAATATCCTCCTAAGTTCTAAACATATTAAATAACTTATGCAGAAATGTACACTCGCACTTGGCTGTTTTTGGAAACCTGAGGAAAACTTTAAAAACAAACCAGGTATTATTGAAACTGAAGTAGGGTATGCAGGAGGCATAAAACCAAAAGTTACTTACGAAGAAGTTTGTAATGGAGATACGGGTCACGCTGAAGTTGTGCGATTAACTTTTGATGAGAAAATTATATCTTTCAAAAAGATAATTGACTTATTTTTTAAAATGCATGATCCAACACAAAAAGATATGCAATTTCCTGATATAGGCACACAGTATAGAAGTGAGATTTTTTATGAAACAAGTGAACAAAAGATAGAAGCTGAAAATATTCTAAAGGAATTTAATAAAGTTTTGCAAGGTAAAATTCAAACTAATATTTCAAAAATAAATAATTATTGTAAAGCTGAAGATTATCATCAAAAGTATATTGAAAAGAATAGATAATGAAAAACTTAGTTTCAACTGATTGGCTCAAAAAAAATCAGGACAATGTGAGAATTTTTGATGGAAGCTGGCATTTACCTAATTCTAATCGTAATGGCTTTGAAGAATTTAAACTATCTCATATCAAAAATTCTACTTTTTTTGATATCGACAAATACTCTGATCAAAATTCTAAACTGCCTCATATGTTATTAAAAAAAAATGACTGGGAAAAAATTATGAGTTATCATGGAGTAAACAATTCTGACCAAATAATTATTTACGATAATTCAGATCTAATAAGTTCTTGCCGTGTTTGGTATAATTTTTTATATTTCGGTCATGATCCCGAGCTTGTTTCTGTATTAGATGGAGGCTTAAAAAAATGGATAATAGAAAAAAAAGAATTATCAACGGTAATTAAAAAATTTAAAAAAAGTAAATATTTAGCTAAAGAAAATTCATCGTTAGTTAAAAATAAATTTCAAATTAACGAAAATATTAAACATAATTTATTTCAACTTGTTGACGCTAGGAGTGAAGAACGTTTTTTAGGTTTACAAAAAGAGCTAAGAAAAGAATTAAGAAGTGGAAATATTAAAAATTCTATAAATTTACCTTTTTCATTATTAATTAATAAAACTAACCGTACTTTCAAGAGTAAGAAGGAATTAGTATCCATTTTCCAAAAAAAAAAAATTGATACTAATAAAGAAATAGCTTTTACTTGTGGTTCTGGAGTGACTGCGTGTATTTTAGGTCTAGCTAATTCTATTATAAGTGGTAAAAATCCTGTTATCTATGATGGTTCTTGGTCAGAATATGGGCTTATTTAAAAAATGAAAGCGTCAACAAAATTAAAAACTTTTTTAATAATTTTTTTTATTGCTGTATTTGCAGTTATAGCTGCTAGACATTTTATTGGATTG
>MDTB01010110.1_pt1 | contig 31036 bp, 32 predicted proteins | sample 811161 | NCBI WGS metagenome assembly MDTB01 (sample SAMN05326650, study PRJNA326480) | marine metagenome | isolation source: seawater | place: Mediterranean Sea | collected 2009 | reverse complement strand
TAACAGGTACTTTTTTCTTGACCGCTACTGACTTCTTTTTAACTTTTTTCTTGGCAACCACTATCTATCGCTCCCGTTTTTAAATTTGATAAGTACAGCAGTGTACTAAATAAGCTGTTGCAACTCTTCGGCGGTTTCGCTGGCGAAGAACACATCTGCAAACACTCGATCACTAAGTGAAGTTTAGAAAAAAAAAAATTGATTTGCGACACTTTTTATTCGAAAAACAAGAGGAATTTTTGTTACTGTCAAGCAAAACTTCTAACAATTGGGATTCTTCGATCCCCTTAATTGACTCTTATGTAAAATATACTACTCCCTATCTGACTTGTTTGACTCATTCAGCACAACCGCAATTTGCTCCCAAACTGAGTGAGTAGATCCACGTCCATCAATATAATGATACTGGTACCCCAACTCGCTATCACTATAAAATTTAACTAGTGGTTCTGTCTGTTTCTTATAAACTGCTAACCGTTCTTTGACTGTATCCGCTTTATCGTCCTCTCTCTGAATTAAAACCTCTCCGGTTTCATTGTCAAACCCATGATTTTTTGGTGGGTTATAATCGACATGATATACCCTTCCAGAATCTACGTGCACTCTTCGGCCACTCAGACGATTTATGATTTCCTCTTCCGGCACTCCAATTTCCAGAATAATATCGATGTCGATTCCCTCTGAAAGTAGGGCTTCAGCCTGAGGAATCGTTCTGGGAAATCCATCAAATAAAAAGCCGTTTTTACAATCTTCATTGGCTATGCGCTCCTTGACGAGATCGATAATAATTTCGTCTGTAACTAAGGCTCCACTTTCCATTACATCTTTAACACGATCCCCAAGGGAAGTGCCAGCTTTTATAGCCTCACGAAGCATATCTCCTGTTGATATTTGTGGAATTGCATACTTCTCGACAATAAACTGGGCCTGCGTGCCCTTACCAACCCCAGGGGCGCCTAACAGGATAACTTTCACGAAACACTCCTATAGTATGAATAATCTTTAATTTTTTAAATGAATTCATTAATTTCGTCTTTAGCGACGCACAAACACCATTGCAACACCTGCCTGTAAAACCGTTTTATCTTACTGCAGGTTCTAGAAGATACTATCAAGAAGAAAGTGTAACTTATATCTATGTCTTAAATACAATCTGGCTAATTTAAACTATCGTGTTAGGAGTGCTATCGATTCAACATGAGCAGTATGCGGGAACATATCAATTACACCGGCTTTCTCAAAACAAAAGCCTCCCTTAACAAGAATTTCAACGTCACGTGCCAGCGTTTTTGGATTGCATGAAATATAAACTAATCTCCTAACATTACTCGTTATAATGCTTTTAATTAAAGATTCAGCACCGTTTCTAGGTGGATCAAGAAGCAAATGAGATATTGAATTTAAAAAATTGGGTTCAAGAGGATTAAATAGATCAAGAGTAATAAAGTCTGCGTTTTTAATACCATTTTTCGTTGCATTGTATTGGGCTCTTTTTACACTTTCTGAAGATATTTCGGCTCCTGTTACCCACCCGGCAAGACGTGCAATCGGCAAACTGAAGTTTCCGATTCCTGAGAAAGCATCGAAAACATGATCATCCTGATTGACAGATAGTAAGTCCATGGCTAGTTTAATCATAGACCTATTAATACTGTGATTAACTTGTGTGAAATCGTGAGGTTTAAAGTGCATGCGAATACCATATTCTTCAATATCATAATGAAGGTATGGGTGGGAGACTCTCGGCGCTAGCCTATATACCGATTCAATACCCGCAGGCTGCATATATATATGTATATCATGGGTGTCAGAAAACTTTGTCAGGTATTCTAAATCTAATTTAGACACCTGACTTAGATGCCGAACTACTATTGCACTGATAGAATCTCCGCACGCTACTTCAATCTGGGGAATGGATTTCGGATCAGATAACTCCATAATCAAGCATGCGAGAGGTTGAAGTAACTCACCTATCGGTAACCGTAGGGTTTTACAACTTTGCGTATCAGTAATAAATCCTTTCATTTTTTCCCGGAAGCCTACAAGCACTCTTCCCTTTTTTTGAACAAATCTCACCCCTAATCTCGCCTTGCTCCGATAATTTAATGTTGGACCAAGCAGGGGAGGTAAAATTTCATTGGGATGTGTGGAGAAATTTCTTAGCCAATTCGTCTGTTTAAAATTAATCTGAGACGTATGTTCCAAGTGTTGCAGACTGCAGCCACCGCAGACCTCAGCCACTGGACATACCGGTTTTACTCTATACTCAGAAACTTCTTGTATTTTTTCAATCCGGCAGTATGTTCGCTTATGCCTTCGCGCAAAGGGGAGAACTGAGAGAGTCTCTCCGGGTAGCCCCCCTGGGACGACAGTTACTCCATCATTACTTATAGCGTTGCCATCAGCATTGAGCTCAGATACCTTGACATCAAATAACATTTTTGTGATTCCCATCACTAGTCTTAAGAGAATACTCCTGTCGAAAGATATCGATCCCCTCTATCACAAATAATAGCCACAATCGTTGCATTTTCAATTTCTCTACTGATCTGAAGTGCCGCGGCCACATTGCCCCCAGAGGATACTCCACACAGAATACCCTCGAGTTCTGCAAGCTCCCTCATGGTGGACTCTGCTAGACTTTGACTTACATCTATGACCCGGTCTACTTGGGATCTATCATAGATTTTTGGCATATATGCATCTGGCCAACGCCGAATGCCTGGTATCACCGATCCCTCTAAAGGTTGTAATCCAATAATTTCCACCTCTGGCTTTACTTCTCTAAAGAACCTAGACACTCCCATAATCGTCCCGGTAGTGCCCATGGAACTGATGAAGTGAGTAATTTCACCTTCCGTTTGATCTAAAAGCTCTGGGCCAGTACCTTCGTAGTGTGAAACCGGGTTATCTTCGTTTGCAAATTGATCTAAAACGAAACCTTTTCCTTCCTCTTGCATCTGAAGCGCCATATCCCGAGCAGTTTCCATTCCTGCTTCCTTACTCACCAGAATGAGTTCTGCTCCATAGGCAGACATGGCTGCCTTACGCTCATCACTCATATGCGCGGGCATTATCAGTACCATACGATATCCTTTAATCGCAGCTGCCATAGCAAGCGCAATACCAGTATTACCGCTTGTAGCTTCAATCAAGGTATCTCCAGGAGATATTGCTCCTCTTGCTTCTGCGCGCCTAATCATGCTTAGTACGGGCCTATCTTTAACAGACCCTGCAGGGTTATTACCTTCGAGTTTTACCAAAATCTTATTATTAGTAACGCCCTGTATTCTCTGCAAACGAACAAGCGGGGTGTTGCCTACAGTACTCTCAATCGTGGGGTAATCCATAATTTTTTTAAACAACTATATGTCACCAACAATAATATCAGCTTAATGCGCGAAAGGTCTCCCTTCAAAAAATAGCCACGGCATAAGCACTAGTCCTTAAACTCTTATTTAACATTATTTGAAAGGTAATATCTCTCGAGGACTATAGAAATATCGATCCAGTAAATGATTTATAACCTCAACTAACAATGACTACATATGCGATCGCATAGTCTCGTTCATCAGCGATACTAACATGAATTCTATTCACACCAATTGCTGACGCCTCCGAAGCAGCTTTTCCCAATAACTCAACGAAGGGTTTACCTTTTTTATCCCGGAGTACCGTGACATCACTTAAACGTATACCACTCAACCCTGTTCCAAGAGCCTTGGAGACTGCCTCCTTTGCAGCAAATTGTCTCGAAAGCAAATCTGCACGCACTACACTTCCTGAAAAAAAGGAAAGTTCCGCTTCAGAGAATATTCGCAAGGCAAATTTCTCACCCCACTTTTTAATTAGACTTTGGATTCGGTCCACTTCAACGATATCTACACCGACACCAATAATCATGCGAATAGTTTCCGGCTATTCAAGGGCTTCCCTCCCAATAAATGGTCCACTGATTGACGCACTATATCTCGCAAAATTTTATCTCCTTTGATATCAATCTTCCCTTGAGCAATGGCTAAAATATGCTTCCCTTCAATAGGTCTTAGATTACGTTTTCCCTCCAATGCATAGTGAAAGCCATCTTCAATAAAATAAAAATAATATTTATCGGGCATAATCGGATCGCCCGTCAAAGACTCAACATCAAAAGATATGCCATAACCCAGATCGGCCAGTAACGATAATTCGAATAATCTGAGGTTGCTAGTAGCAAAGGCATCTGACTGTAATTTGGCAAGTAAGTCGCCATAGCGATCAAAAATGTTTGGGAAAGGATCAAACTTTCCTAAGACATGAAACAAAAGTTCATTTATATATAAACCAATAAATAAATTCTTACCAGAGAGCTGGTATCCCAAACCATTTGACTCAATTGCAGATGCCGTTTTCAGCTCCCCTCTCCCAAAACTTGACACCATTACGGGAGAAAATAACTGAAGATTAAATTTAGGCTTTTTACCACGAGCCCCTCTTGCAACTAGAGTGTATCTACCTTCATCCCGAGAAAATAATTCAATGAGCAAACTTGTGTCACGATACTTTCGACTATGCAGTATATAAGCAGCGTGAAAATTATCAGATCCTGACATCGTTATAACCCAGACCTTGAAGGGTTCGCTCATTATCAGACCATCCTGATTTCACCTTAACCCAAGTAGTAAGCATTACCTTTAGGTTCAGTAGCTTTTCAATGTCTTTTCGTGCGTCACTTCCAATCTGCTTCAGGCGGCCACCTTTCTTACCAATTAGAATCGCTTTCTGTCCTTCTTTTTCGACAAATATTGTCGCATCTATTTCGGCAGTCTCAACTCCTACCTCAAAGCGGTCCACTTGAATCGTTAACATATACGGGACCTCTTCACCAAGTTGACGAGTAAGCTTCTCCCTGATCATTTCAGCTACCAAAAAACGTTCACTACGATCTGTTATTTGGTTTTCTGGAAAGAAAAATGGCGCCTTTGGTATACTCTCATGTATAAGTGACTCGAGCCGAGTAATATTTTCCCCAGTTGACGCAGAAATAGGAACTAGTTCAGCCTGCGGAAAAGCCTCATGCAGCTTACTTAGCCGGGGTAATAGTTGGTTTAAACTTTTTAACCTATCAATCTTGTTTATTGCAAGTATAAGCCTACCTGAATAATAGTTCAGGGCATCCGCTACTTTTTGATCATCAGTAAGCCACGCCGTTCTGTCGAGTAAAAATAGAACTACATCAACATCATCTAAAATACTCAGAGCAGCACGGTTCATATATCGATTAATCGCCTTCGACTCTCTTCTATGAATGCCTGGAGTATCAACATACACAACCTGACAATTTTTTACTGTCTTTATGCCTAAGAGTTGGTGTCTTGTAGTTTGGGGTTTTCTTGAAGTAATACTGATTTTCTGACCTAGAATCATATTCAATAAAGTGGATTTCCCTACATTAGGACGACCAATTATTGCTACGTAACCACAACGACTTATCATAGGCTTTGTTCCAAGAAAGCTACTGCTAATTTTGCAGCCTCTTGCTCTGCGATCCTACGACTTCCACCTTCTCCTAGAACACTTTCTGGAAGAATCTCCGAGCTGCACGCTACCTTAAATAACTGGTCATGAGCCAGCCCTGAAACATCGATTACTTCGTATCGTGGCAAGGGTAAACCCATTGCTTGTAAATACTCTTGTAGTTTTGACTTAGCATCTCTCTCAGCTTCACTTAATGATAACTCCCCCCATTGGGTTTTATACCAAAGCAATATTTTTTCTTCCGCTACATCAAAGCCTCCATCTATAAATATAGCACCAATAATAGCTTCCACGGTATCTGATAAAATAGAGTCTCTGGCAAAACCCCCGCTCCCTATCTCTCCACGTCCCATAATCATAAAATCTCCCAAGGCAAATTGACGTGCAATATCCGCAAGGGTAGCCCGACGAACTAACTTTGCTCGTAAACGACTCATCTGCCCTTCGGTAGCTCCCGGGAATCGTTCATAGAGAGATCGAGTTATCACTAAGTTGAGTATCGAATCACCCAGAAATTCTAAGCGTTCATTATTTGCTGAACCGAAGCTTCGATGAGTCAGAGCTAACATAAGCAAATCTCCATCTACAAACTGGTAATTTAGGCGGCTCTCTAATTTACTGAGTTGCATCATAACCTTAGCGAATGTCGTATCAGTGCTGCTATCTAAATTTTTAGGTTAGACTTCCCTTGACGATTTCTAAACCAAATGAGATTGCTTATATCACCTTATCCTAAACAGACTGGTTCTCTTCCATAACTAGTTATTCAATCCAACGGTTTTTGTCAATCTCTGGGAACTTTAGTCCAGGTTCTTTATGTAGCCAAACAGCAATAGCCTTTCCCACTATGTTCTTCTCTGGTACGAAACCCCAATACCGACTGTCACTACTTTGGTCTCGATTATCACCCATCATGAAATAGTTTCCTGGTGGGACCCGCCATTCTAAAATCCTTGGATCTACATATGGATTTCGATGAATCCCGTGTTCAGTCTCGCCTAGGGATTCGTTGTACACCAAGTACTCCGGGTTAATGGGTGGATACTGTGAAATAAAATCAAGGTTCTGCTTCTGATCATTTATAAAAAGTGTTTTATTTTGGTATCTAATTTTATCACCCGGTATACCAATAACCCTCTTAATAAAATACTCCTTTTCGTGTGGTGGAATGAATACCATCACATCACCATTTTTTGGTTGACCAATATCTACGACCTTCGTGCCAAAAACGGGTAAACGAAGCCCATATGAATATTTATTAACTAAAATAAAATCTCCTACCTGTAATGTTGGAATCATAGACCCTGTTGGTATTTGAAATGGCTCAAAAAGAAACGATCGCAGAACTAGAACAATTGCGAGCACAGGGAAGAACGATATAGAGTATTCTATCAGCTTGGATTCTTTGAGCTCTTTTCCTATAGCTTCATCGTCACCCCCTAGAATCTTAGTTTCTCTGCCCGACCTTTCCCTACGGGGCCTGAAATACATTATGTCAAGCAACCAAATAACTCCAGTAATCGAAGTTGCTAAAAGCAAAACTAGTGGGAAATTTACGCCCATTTATTTGTCTACCTTTAGCACTGCTAAAAACGCTTCTTGTGGTATCTCTACACTACCCAATTTTTTCATCCGTTTCTTCCCAGCCTTTTGCTTTTCTAGCAACTTTCTTTTGCGAGTTATATCACCCCCATAGCATTTCGCGGTAACATTCTTACGCAAGGCCTTAACGGTCTGCCTGGCGATGACCTGGTTACCAATTGCAGCCTGAATAGCAACATCAAATAACTGCCTGGGAATTAGCTCTTTCATTTTCCTCGTAAGCCCATGGCCTTTACCCCGAGCGTCGTCTCGATGCACTATTAAAGCCAACGCATCCACGTGATCACCATTAATCAGTACATCAAGTCTAACAAGGTCTGAAGACTGAAACTTCAGGAACCCATATTCAAGTGAAGCATATCCTCTGGAGACGGATTTTAGTTTATCAAAAAAATCTAAAACTACTTCATTCATTGGTAATTCGTAGCTTACCGAAACCTGAGAGCCAACAAACTGTAAGTCCTTCTGAATGCCTCGACGCTCGATGCAAAGATTAATGATATTCCCCAGAAACTCAGACGGTACTAGGATATTAGCGAGGGCAATTGGTTCTCGCATCTCAGCCACAGAGGAAGGATCAGGCAATTGGGATGGATTATCTACCCTAACAACATTTCCGTTCTTCAAAGCTATCTCATAAATAACCGTGGGTGCTGATGAGATGAGATCAAGATTATACTCCCTCTCTAATCGTTCCTGAACAATCTCCATGTGTAACATCCCAAGAAAACCGCATCGAAAACCACTCCCTAGCGCGTCTGAACTTTCCGGCTCATAAACCAACGCAGCATCGTTCAGGGTAAGTTTCTCAAGGGCATCCCTAAAGCTGTCAAACTCATCAGAACTAACAGTAAACATACCTGCGTAGACCTGAGGTTTGATTGTTTCAAAACCAGGTAGAGCGGCAACATCCGAGTAAGCTCCAGAAATTGTATCCCCTACTGGTGCTCCCTTTACTTCTTTAATACCTGCTACCACGAAACCAACCTCTCCTGTTCCCAAAGTTTCCGTTTCGGTACGATGAGGAGTAAACACACCTACGGAGTCAACTAGATGCACTTTACCAATGGACTTCGCGATGATCTTATCTTTTGGCGAAATACTTCCTTTGACTACCCGCACTAAGGAAACCACACCAAGATAATTATCAAACCATGAATCTATAATCAGCGCTTGGAGCTCTTCATTTCGATAATCATTGGGGCTAGGGACTACCTCTATAAGAGTCTCCAAAAGATCCTCAACTCCAGCCCCTGTTTTAGCACTAACCCGTAAGGCATCAGAAGCATCAATCCCAATAATCTCTTCTATTTCCTGACAAACAAGGTCTGGATCCGCCTGAGGTAAATCGATTTTATTTAAGACGGGCAATACTTCTAATTCCTGCTCTATTGCGGTGTAACAATTTGCTACTGACTGCGCCTCTACTCCTTGTGCAGCATCAACGACTAATAACGCCCCTTCACAAGCAGCCATAGACCTTGAGACCTCGTAAGAAAAATCAACGTGACCAGGTGTGTCAATAATATTCAACTGATATGTTCGACCATCCTTCGCGTCGTACATCAAGGTTACGCTCTGAGCCTTAATAGTAATACCCCGCTCACGCTCGATATCCATTGAATCGAGTACTTGCTCTTCCATCTCTCTATCCGACAAACCACCACAAAGGTGAATAAATCGATCTGCAAGGGTTGATTTGCCATGATCTATGTGGGCAATAATCGAAAAATTTCGGATATATTTAGGATCAATCACTGAGTCACACTTTTTTAGCAAAGAACAATCGAGAGAAAGAGTATAACTTACAGGAGACCTTTTACGTTTCTAATTATCAAGTTTAAGAGCTATGAATAATGGCTGACTATTTCGGACCAGACGCACTGAAATGGCAACCCCGGAAGGTAGTGATTCCAACAGTGAATCGAAGTTTTGTTTTGAGTCGACCCATTCACCATTTATATGCGTAATCACGTCGCCCTTTCGAATATTTTCATCCTTTGCTGGCCCTTGCATTACACGAGTCACCAAGATGCCCCGGCTCACACCCAATTGCTTTTTGTCCTGGGAATCAAGGTCTTCAACTTCTAAACCCATCCGATTTGTTTCTGGCAAATCTGGTGAGATTCGCGACGAGTTTCGTAAAGATTCCTCTGGCAATGAACCCAAGACGACATCCACAACCTTCCGCTTTTTGTCACGAATTATGACCAACGCCACTTCTGTATCGACGCGCAAACGCCCTACAATATGTGGCAGATCACTAGAGAGATCAATATTTGATCCGTTTAATTCGATGATAATATCCCCAACTTCGAGTTTAGCTTCTTCTGCGGGGCTGTTAGGAAATATGCGCCTCACTAAGGCCCCTCGAGGTCTATCAAGCCCAAAAGATTCAGCAAGATCTTGGTTTAGACTTTGAATTCCTACGCCAAGCCAGCCTCTAGATACCTTTCCGTGCTCTCGGAGCTGATTCACCACCTCCATAGCCACATCCATTGGAATGGCAAACGATAGCCCCATAAAACCGCCAGAACGAGTAAAGATTTGACTATTGATACCTACGACTTCTCCATCCATATTGAATAAGGGTCCACCAGAATTGCCAGGATTAATAGCCACATCTGTTTGGATAAAAGGAACATAATTCCCAAAGGAATTGCCTGGCAGACTTCTTCCTTTAGCACTCACGATGCCAGCCGTCACAGATAGCTCAAAACCAAACGGAGAACCTATAGCTAATACCCACTCACCAACCTCCAGCTGCTTTGAGCTACCTATTTTGGCAGCGGGAAGATCCTTGGAGTCAATTTTTAGTAATGCAAGATCAGAAAGCTCATCCTTACCGACTATCGAAGCCGTTAATTCTCTACGGTCACTAAGAGCAACGCTTATTTCATTGGCCCCATCAATAACATGATAATTAGTCAAGATGTAACCATCACCAGAAATAATAAAACCAGACCCGGCCGATGGACCTCTTGGTCGTTGTCTCTCGTCAAAAAACCGTCGAAAAAACTCCGGCATCTCCTCGCTTTCACGAGCATTATCCTCAACTGGGGCTTCTTTACTCGCGGTTATATTTACCACAGCGGGTGATGCCTGCTTAACTAGATCCGTGAACTGGGGTAACGCTGCAGAGAGAGAGTGGGATAGACATAAAAGAATACTTCCCGCGAGAACCTTTTTAACTATTTTATACTTCATTTAATAGCCACTCCTGGTTCTCAACAAGAACCCCCAAGAAAAAATAAATCATAGCAATTAAGAATCTAGTGATTGCGAGAGATAACTGAGCCACCCTTCTATTGAAAAAACCCACGCCGATAAATGCTTCAATAAAACCAAAGAGAGAATTCATTAACATCTTCGTAAATGATCTAAAGTATTCCTTCGAAAGGATTGCATTTGACTTACTACAGCCGCGGCAAAAACCGTCCCAGCCTATACTGCCCGGTTGAGGTAAGTCTGGATTCGTTTCATTAATAAGTTGTTTATTTATTCTTAAAATCTATTGAAAGCCTCTATTAGTAAATGACGCGCTCAACGGAATCTGCAATCTTCCGAGCGGTATCTATAGGTATCTCGCCAACAACAGTAATCTGTCTCTGTGTCCCATTTAACCTGCGGGTTATGAGAGTAGTGGCGCCTAAATACGTGGTGATTTCAGGGAGAAGAGATCTCTTTCGTTCCACGAACACTGACAAACCGGCTAAACCATCCGTGAAGTGAAGTCGGTCAGATTGCTTCGCTCGGACGGGTTTAAAACCAGCAGGTAACCAAGAAACTCTCCACGACGGGTTCTCAATTACTTCCTCTTCTTGCGGTTCTACAACAACCCTATTTGCAAAAGTATCGTCTTCCATAAAATCTAAATTGCCTTTATCGAGCTGCTGACCCATTTCTAAACTAGAAAACTGAAACACTTCCAGGATACGGTTTCTCTGAAAGAGCTGCGATTGAAGGGGCAAACTGGATTCTTCATCAAGCCATAACCGATAACCGAAACGGTCACCAAAGCGAGGGGTAATTTTTATCTTGACAGCAGATCGCCCGGCTATTCTCTCCCTACCATGCATACTGAATCGATATTGTTCATGATTTATTACAAGATTTTTATTAAATGCAGCACTGAAGGGCCCCAATGATATATTATGATTAGAGCAGTTCGTTTCAGATTTTTGGTTATTACAAACTAAATTGTTATCACGTCTTACTATAACTCTCGGCTCGCCATTCAAATGGGTGAGCCTTTCGAATTCTCGCCCGTTATGAAATTGATGCTCAACATACGCTGTTTCAATAAGGGACCCACGCATATAGATAAAAGTTCCAACATAATTTTGTTCACGTAAAGCGACGCCCATTTTATCGAGCCATTTAAGGGCGTCCGCATTACAGACGCCAAAGCCTATCCAAAGCAGAAAAAATATTAAGAGTCTCATAGTCAATCTCTATTTCGGATTGCTTACAAGCTGACTGGCACGCTTCGTTCTCATAACTCTATCGTGCTCATTAAGATATTGTCGTAAATGTCTTTGTCTCTCTGCATCCAAGTCGCGAAGTTCGGATTCGACCCCATTATCTGATTCAATTGGATTAACATTATCCTCACCAACTACTTTAACAGACTCGGTATTTTCCATATTTAGCGTTACGAAGCTAACTACCACTAGCAGTGATGCCGCAAGTGCAAAGCCTATTACCGGCTTTCTCAAAGAAACACCCACTGATGAAGCATGCTTAGTCGGCTCCTTTCCGATCGCTGAACTAATTCGCTGAAAAAGCGCCTCATGCTCGGCCAACGAAATACGTTGCGAATACGATTGCTGAAGCATAGAGGTGCGAATCGACATAAAAGTAATAAAGCTAGTAATCAGGCTCGGCTGATCTCGAGTCTCTAAATCATGTGATTCATTATCGTTTTTCTCTTTCGCTATACTTCTCAAAAGTCTATGAGTTTCTATCTCATTTGCTTCTTCATCAATAAAAGCTGACATTGTTTCTTTAATATTTGCCACGTCTTTGCCTCAAATCTCTATAATTAATAACTCAATCGTTATCCATTAACGTAATTTTTTGCTCAATCGCCTCTCTCGCCCTAAAAATTCTCGATCTTACTGTACCAACAGGGCAATCCATTATTCTAGCGATTTCTTCATAACTTAGCCCTTCGAACTCCCTGAGTGTGACCGCAACCCTTAATTCTGCGGGCAAATTCTCGATTGCTCGAAAAATAACCTCTTCCATCTGCTTTGTCGCCAGAGAGGCCTGAGGCGACTCGTTATCCCTTAAGACAGCAGAATTATCCTGAAATTCCCCATCATCTATATCAATATCAATATTTGGGGGCCGACGAGATTTCGAAACTAAATGATTTTTTGCCGTATTTATAGCGATTCTGTATAACCAAGTGTAGAAGGCACTTTCGCCGCGAAAATTTGGGATGGCCCTATAAGCTTTAATGAATGTTTCCTGACTGACGTCCTGAACATCATTTCGATCTCCTAAGTATCGTCCGACGATGCTGATTATCTTATGTTGATATTTCAGAATTAAAAGATCGAAGGCACGTTTGTCACCGCGTCTGACACGCTCAACCAATTGTTTATCTACTGAATCCTTCTGGCCAACCATCTAGTTTTACATCCATTTGCTAGTACTTTGTAGAACGGCAGTTTAAATAGAGATTTAACAACCAAGCACTTACAATGATAACCTAACAATATAATGTCCACACCAATGCATTTTTATGACGTGTTAATAATCGGTAGTGGCGCAGCAGGGATGACGCTTGCTTCGCAACTCACCAAGAACTACGACATTGCAATACTAAGTAAAGATGAACCAAATGAAGGTTCTACCTATTATGCCCAGGGTGGCGTCGCTGCGGTTCTGGATGAATATGACTCTATGGAATCGCACATTGAAGATACCCTCGACGCAGGTGCTGGGCTATGCCACAGGGAAATAGTTGAATTCACGGTTAGACGTAGTCCTCAAATTATTAACTGGCTAGTCAAAAAAGGAGTCAACTTTGATAAGAAACCTGGTGCTAGTGGGGCCAATTCGTTTCATCTGACGAAGGAGGGTGGGCACAGCCATCGTAGAGTGCTCCATGCTGCGGATGCTACAGGAAGGGAAATCGCTCTTACTCTTTATGATGCTTTGGATAAATACCCTAATGTGTCATTCTTTAAGCAGTTCGTCGCAGTTGATTTGGTTAAGGCTAATGATATTGGACTGAAAGGGAATGCATGTCTCGGGGCTTACGTACTAAATCTCGAATCTGGTGATGTGGAATTATTCAGAGCAAACCATGTCATTCTCGCAACTGGAGGGGCAAGTAAAGTCTATCTTTACACGAGCAATCCGGATACAGCATCGGGTGATGGTATAGCGATGGCCTGGCGTGCTGGTTGTCGAGTTGCTAATCTTGAGTTTAATCAGTTCCATCCAACCTGCCTATATCACCCAGAAGCCAAATCCTTTCTTATCTCGGAGGCTCTTCGAGGAGAAGGGGCAAAGCTAGTGCTACCCGACGGAAAGCGATTTATGCATCATTTTGACGAGCGTGCTGAGTTAGCACCGAGAGATATAGTTGCTAGAGCTATCGATCACGAGATGAAGCGTTTAGGTTGTGATTGCGTGTACTTAGACATAAGCCAAAAGCCATCAACATTTATCAAGGATCATTTCCCAAATATATATGCGAGATGTGCCGAGTTTGGTATAGATATCACTAATGCTCCAATCCCAATCGTACCCGCAGCGCATTATACTTGTGGTGGAATCGTTACGGATATTAATGGGCAAACAGATGTGCCTAATCTTTACGCTATTGGGGAGTCAAGCTTCACAGGTCTACATGGAGCGAATCGTATGGCAAGTAATTCGCTTCTTGAATGCATGGTATTCGCTAGTGCTGCCGCGGAGAATATAATGGTGAAACCGAAAGAGAAAAAAGATAACTTAAGCGTACCAAAAGTGCCGGCCTGGGATGACTCGCAAGTGACCAATTCTATTGAAGATGTAACCATTTCTCATAATTGGGATGAGCTCCGACGTTTTATGTGGAATTACGTCGGTATAGTCCGCACTGATAAACGTCTTCAACGAGCTAGGCGCAGAGTACAGCTGCTTCAACAAGAGGTTAGTGAGTATTACAGTAATTATAAAATAAACGGCGACCTAGTCGAATTGCGCAACCTTGTTACAGTTGCAGACCTTATCGTTCAAAGTGCGATAAGGCGCAAGGAAAGTCGGGGACTGCATTTTACTCTCGATTATCCAGAAATTCTCAAAGAAGCGAGGGATACCGTCCTAGTTCCATCGAACTTTGGTTAACCTTTCTTTCCTAGTAATTTCTTTTAAAGGTGCGTCCAATGTAGGCGAAACGAGAGTAAAGCGTGATCGGAGACAGACCTTTGGACACGGGGGATTTGTTGATGTAGGAAGCGCCCCTATTGGGCATGATCTAATATTAAAGTTACCAATTGTCGTAGAGGCTCGTCTTCTGCTAACTTCTTTCTGCCGAACCACTCTAATAATTCTGTATCTTCTCGCTTTAACAGCGACGCGTAGGCCTTCCTCTGCTCAGATGAAAGATTTTCATACATGCGCTCAATAAATGGTACAAGCAAAAGGTCCAATTCCAGTAGGCCCCTTCGGGAGCGCCAACACAAACGATTTCTTTCTTCCATGCATAACATTGTAGAATATCCTGATGAACCGGATAACGATATTACCTCAATTTGGCTTTCTCTCTATAAGTGGATCCGATGCGAACAAGTTTATGCAAGGGTATACGACTTGTGACGTAAATAAGATCTCAGAGAAAAACAATCTTGGAGCGATTTGTAACTTGAAAGGCCGGATGGTTACAAACTTTAGAATTGCTACTTTGGGGGAAGAACTCCTTTTAAGAATGCATAAAAGCCGGGTTGAAGATACCATCAAATTTTTATCACCGTACATGATTTTTTCAAGAGTAGAGATCAAAAACGTTAGCTCTGACTGGAATTGTCTTGGTATCACTGGTGAGTTTCCGAAGGTTTTGAAAGAGGGCGAAATTAGAATAAACATTAGTGGTAAGCGTTGGGAAGTATGGACTAAAGGTTCAGCGCGATATGGAGCAGGAACAGTTGATTGGTCAACTCAGGATTGTGCTGAGGGGCTAGCTTGGATAGAAACAAAAACAGCCGAGCAATTCTTACCACAGATGTTTCACTTAGATAGGCTCGGCGGAATTGATTTTAAAAAAGGTTGCTACTTGGGTCAGGAAATAATCGCTCGCACAGAGTATTTGGGTAAACTCAAGCGTAGGCTGCATTTATTTCATGGGAATTTCTCGCTTGATATTGGAGACGAAGTCACATCCGGAAACTCAAAGGGCAACGTTGTTGCCACGGGAGCCAATAATGGTCTTATAGTTATCGCCAATGCACATGAAGAAACGTTAATTGCTAAGGCGCCAAATGGCGATCCTATTGAGCTGAGCCCCATTGAGATTGCTTCTTAACCGATAATCCAGTCTATTGGCTTTTCCCCAAAACGATCAAGATAGGCATTACATCTAGAAAAATGTTTACAACCAAAGAAACCTCTATAGGCCGATAACGGTGAAGGATGAGAGGTCTTGAGCACACAATGCTTTGATTCGTCTATAAAGCGACCCTTCTGCTGAGCATAAGCACCCCACAACAGAAAAACGCATCCTTCTTTGTCTAATGAGAGTCTTTCTATGACTCTATCCGTAAAGGTCTCCCAACCTTTGCCTTGGTGAGATCCGGCCCGATATCTCTCAACCGTCAAAACGCTATTGATAAGCAATACTCCCTGATTTGCCCAATGATCAAGACACCCATGCGCGAACTGATTAGGCACTCCAAGATCAGCACTGATTTCCTTAAATATGTTCAATAAAGATGGTGGGGGCGAAGCTGTTTTGTTCACGGAAAAAGACAAACCGTGGGCTTGATTTGGATTGTGATAAGGATCCTGGCCTAAAATAATAACCTTTACATTGGCAAAAGGGGTTGCATTCAATGCAGCGAAGTATTCTGAACCTCTGGGATAAATAACTTTTCCAGCAACCTTTTGCTCCTGAAGGAAGCAGCGAAGGGATTTCATATATGGTTTAGAAAATTCCTCACGAAGATGCTCCAACCAACTAGGCTCGAGAAGAATGTCAACCACTCTAGCCCTTAGGCCTCATATGGGGAAATAATAATACGTCACGAATTGAAGGAGAATCAGTTAAAAGCATTACTAAACGATCAATGCCAATTCCTTCACCAGCTGTAGGTGGAAGACCGTACTCCAGAGCAGTTATATAATCCTCATCGTAATACATTGCCTCATCATCACCTGACTCCCTTGCAATAACCTGTTGCTGGAAGCGTATCGCTTGATCCTCTGCATCATTCAGTTCAGAAAATCCATTAGCGATTTCTTTACCCATGATAAATAATTCAAATCTGTCAGTAACTTCGGGGTCATTATCGTTACGCCTTGCCAACGGTGATACTTCTGCTGGATGCTTAGTTACGAATAAGGGTTGTTCTATTTTGTCCTCCACAGTGCTCTCGAACAGCTCCATAAGAAGCTTACCCTCCTTCCAATGACTTAATACTTCTATACCTAATTTACCAGCCAGCTTGCTCAGATTTTCCAGTCCTATCAACTGTTCCGTTTCAATGTCCGGATTGAAACGTAAAATAGCTTCCCCCAAAGTTAGACGTGGGATAGGTAATCCAAAATCTATTTTCTTCCCCTGAAATGAGAAACTTGTAGTTCCAAAAACCTCATAGGCTAGATCTCGAAGTAAAGATTCAGTCAATTCCATTAAATCTCGATAATCATGATAAGCCCAATAAAACTCGAGCATGGTAAATTCCGGACTATGTTTAGTGGAGATCCCCTCATTACGAAAATTTCGATTTATCTCAAAAACTTTTTCAAAACCCCCAACAACAAGCCGTTTTAGATTCAGCTCGGGCGCTACTCGAAGATACATATCTTTATCTAAAGCATTATAGTGCGTAACAAAGGGGGCAGCAGCTGCACCACCAGGAGTTATCTGCATCATAGGCGTTTCCACTTCCATGAAATCCCTCTCAGTAAAGAAGTGACGAATCCCTGAAATAATCTTGGCTCGCCGCAAAAAAGTCTCACGAGTTACATCATTTACGATAAGGTCTAAATAGCGTTGTCGATATCTAGCCTCGGTATCGGCTAAACCTTTATACTTTTCTGGCAGCGGCCGCAAAGACTTCGTCAAAAGTCTAATCTCCTTTACTTCCACAGAGAGCTCACCCTTATTGGTGCGCATCAATACCCCAGAGGCGCCGATTATATCTCCTAAATCCCAACGCTTAAAATCTTCATAGACCGTTTCCGAAAGGTGATCCTGTCGAGCATATAACTGTATCCTTCCCGATACATCCTGCAACGTAACGAAGCTAGCTTTCCCCATCAATCGACGCAAAACTATTCGCCCCGCGATGGCAACGGTAAGATCTAAATCACTCAGCGAGTCTTTGGTAGAGTTCCGAAATTTTTCATGCAGATCAGCCGAAAGAAAGGTGCGCCGAAAGTCATTTGGGAATGGTTTCCCTAGTTCACGTAATTCGCTTAGGTATTTTCGCCTTAGGCCAATGATTTGATTTTCGTCCTCATCTATTCCTGTCACTTTACAACCCCTGTTTCAGACTTCCCTCAATAAACAAATCGAGATCCCCATCGAGTACAGCCTGCGTATTACCAGTTTCTATATTAGTCCGGAGATCCTTGATTCTGCCACTATCCAAGACATAAGATCTAATTTGATTACCCCAACTGACATCCGCCTTATTATCCTCGATCTGTCTAAGTTCCGCTCTTCGTGCTGTTTCTTCTACCTCATATAGTCGTGCTCTAAGTTGTTTGATTGCCTGATCTTTATTCTGATGCTGTGATCTTTGATTTTGGCATTGAACAACTATTCCACTTGGCACGTGGGTCAGCCTAATAGCAGAATCTGTCTTATTAACGTGCTGTCCACCGGCACCGCTAGCTCTGTAAGTATCAACACGGACGTCCGACATATCGAGATTAATGTCGATATCATCATCTATTTCTGGTGCCAAAAATACTGCAGCGAATGATGTATGACGACGATTACCTGAATCGAAAGGCGATTTCCTCACCAGTCGATGGACCCCTGTTTCCGTCCTAAGCCAACCAAAGGCATGATCCCCAACGAAACGAACAGTAGCACTTTTAATACCCGCGACTTCACCCTCAGAAAGTTCCATGATTTCAGCAGAAAATCCGTGACGCTCACCCCAGCGCAGATACATACGGAGCAACATTTCTGCCCAGTCCTGTGCTTCTGTGCCACCCGAGCCTGATTGAATCTCCATGTAAGCATTATTTGGATCCATCTGCCCGGAAAACATGCGCTGGAATTCTAGTGATTCTAAACTCCTACCAAGGTTATCTAATTCCTTTGAAGCATCATGCAGAAGAGAATCATCACCCTCTTCCAAACCTAACTCAACAATATCTTTCAAATCTGTTAGGCCTTTTAATAGGGCATCAATCCTTCCAACCACTGCATCTAGAGCTGCTCTTTCTTGCCCCAGCTTTTGAGCTTTTCCTGGGTCATTCCACACGGTCGAGTCAGAAAGCTCTAACTCAACTTCCGAAAGCCGATCTTTCTTTCCACTGTAGTCAAAGGTACCCCCTAAGAACGTCGGTGCGCCTTTGAAGATCTCTGATCCTATTTGCCAGCATGTTCGCTTCCACGAATTTGCTACCTTACGAAATATCTTTAGTCTAACAGATTAGCGGATTTCAGGCGATCAAGAGTTTGTTCACCTTAACCTTTGTTTGCCCTATATTAGTGATGGCACTACGCTTAATAAACGTCAAAAGAATTCAGCAACTCGGATTCTTGTGACGTCGCCTCGAACATCTTCCATACTAGATAACTTCTTTATTGCTAAATCTAGGGATTCCTCAAAGACAGCATTTGTAACAATAACGACGTCCGCATAATCATCTCGAGTGTTCTTTTGGATCAACGATTCAATACTAATCTCGTGCTGGCTAAGAATGGTTGAGATTCTCGCCATCACTCCGGGTTGGTCAGAGACAATTAATCTAAGGTAGGCACTACCAACTACTTTCTCAATACTTACAATTTTTTTTGGGACAAGACGACCATTATCAAAGCCAAGATTACCAGCGGTCTTGCCTTCCGAGGCCCGCATAATATCCAAAACATCACTGACAACTGCGGAGGCGGTTGGACTAGATCCGGCACCAGCACCATAATACATAGTCGACCCTGACGCATCACCACCAACCATCACTGCATTCATCACACCCTTTACCTGAGCTAACATATGATCTTCGGCCACCAGACAAGGATGAACTCTTATTTCGACATTGTCATCTTGGACTCGAGCGATACCTAAGTGTTTTATTACATAGCCCAACTCGCGCGCGTATCCGATATCAGACGCATTAATCTGTGATATTCCCTCTGTATATACAGCATCGAAGCTAAACGGTATTCCAAAAGCAATCGAAGCCAAAATTGTCAACTTATGAGCGGCATCAACACCCTCTACATCAAATGTAGGATCTGCTTCTGCGTACCCAAGTTTTTGAGCGTCCTTGAGCACATCAATAAAACTTAAATCACAACCTACGTCCGACATCTTTGAAAGAATATAATTTGAAGTGCCGTTAATAATTCCTACTATCCATTCAAGTCTGTTTGCAGCAAGGCCTTCTGTGATTGTCTTGACTATGGGAATCCCGCCAGCAATTGCTGCTTCAAATTTTATCTGAACCCCTTTTTCTGCAGCTGCATCCATTATCTCTTGACCATACTCTGCAATAAGAGCTTTGTTCGCTGTAACCACATGTTTACCATTGCGAATAGCTTCAAGCACAAGCGAACGTGCCACATCGAGACCACCTATAACCTCGATCACAATATCAATATCTGGATTACGTACAACATCAAATATATCGTAACTAACGTCGACATTTGACAGGTTACAATCAGGGTGTTCTCTACGACAACCAACCTGAGCAATGTGCACCTTACTTCCAAGACGACGCTCAATCTCTGAATTATTTTTTGAAATCAAATTAAAGGTGCCAGAACCAACAGTCCCCAATCCACAAATACCTACTTTCATTATTTTTGATCCCCGGAGGTCTTAAACATACGCCTCAGGTTTCTTATAGCTTGTCTAGTTCGATGTTCGTTCTCAATCAGCGCAAATCGCACGTGATCATCACCGTACTGACCAAACCCTACACCTGGGGAGACGGCTACTTTTGCCCTCTGCAACATGAGCTTACTAAATTCTAAAGATCCCATTTCCCTGAAGTTTTTTGGTATTTTAGCCCAAACAAACATAGTTGCTTTAGGTGGCGTAACTTCCCATCCGATCGAGTTTAATCCATCGCACAGGACATCACGTCGGCTTTCATACATTTGACGAATTTCTTCCACGCAGGTTTGATCACCCTCTAGTGCCGCGATAGCTGCCACTTGAATCGGCGTAAACATACCGTAATCCAGGTAGGATTTTATCCTACCAAGCGCACCTATAAGGGTCTTATTACCGACGCAGAAACCAACTCGTCAGCCTGGCATATTATAGCTCTTGGACATCGAAAAAAACTCCACCGCAACATCCTTCGCCCCTTTAACTTGGAGTATCGAAGGCACCTTATAGTCGTCGAAAACGAGATCTGCATATGCTAGATCTTGAATAACCCATATTTGGTGTTCCTTCGCGATACGAATGACCTTTTCAAAAAAAGCAAGATCTACGCACTGTGTAGTCGGATTGCCCGGGAAGTTTATCATTAGCACTTTTGGTTTAGGCCAAGTATTCTTAATAGCGATTTCCAGCTCAGAAAAAAAATCTTTTTCCTCGGTGAGGGGCACATGCCGCACATCAGCATCTGCGATTACAAAACCGTAAGGATGAATCGGGTAAGAAGGATTTGGAACAAGTACTGCGTCTCCGGGACCCAATATCGCCATAGCTAAATGTGCAATTCCCTCTTTTGAACCGAGGGTCACAATGGCTTCATCTTCGTAGTCTAAATCAACATTGAAGTTCTTTTTATACCAGTTGCAAATGGCACGCCTCAAGCGAGGAATACCTTTCGACTGCGAGTACCTATGTGTATCGCTTCGCTGCACTGTTTCAACTAGTTTATCAACGATGTGAGTTGGTGTTGCCTGATCTGGATTACCCATACCAAAATCAACAATATCTTCACCCCGCGCTCTCGCCTCACGTTTCAAACTATCAGTAATACTAAAGATGTAGGGAGGAAGCCGTCCAATTCTTGGAAAATCTTCTTCCACTTTTTATTGAATACCAAGTTCGAGGGCTAACTGATTAGCCGTGCGATAACCCATTGTCATACGACCGTCCTCATAAATAATCGCTGGAGTTCCTGCTACGTTCATTTTTTTACCCATCGCATACTGATGCTCCACGTTGGAATTGCAGTCCAACTCGGTAACATTATGTCCAGTTTTAGCCAGAGTGAGATGAAACTGCTGCTTATCAGCGCACCAGACCGACCTTAATTTCCTGAAAGAAGGAGTATACTCAGACTCTCCTTGATTCTCGAAGATTCCAGTACGTGGAAAAGCCATATAACGTACAGTAATACCCAGACTGTTCATCTCTGGCACCTCCTCATGAAATTTTCGACAAAATCCGCAGTCAATATCTGTAAATACGGTAACGGTCGCCAGGGTTTCGTCTGTTGTTGCCGCAAAGACGATCGTTTCGGATTCATCCACACTATTAAGTAAATCTCTCCGACGCTCATTTCGTTTTTCTTCGTCATGATTGTAGAGCTTATCTCCTGCAACCCTATAAAGATCTCCATAAATAAAATATTTACCGTCTTGCGTTGTATGCAATGCGGAACCGTCAGATAATACTACCCTGTAAAAGCCGTCCATAGGCCCTACCGAAACCGATTCTACAGGAACGCCTAAGCCTAAATCCGAAAGTTTTAATAGGAGTTCCTCAGCGCTTAAGGCTAGCGCAGAACCTGAGGTGAAAACCATCATTGATATAAGAACGAAAAATACGGAATTCATTTAATTATCCCTACAATCCACTTCTGGTAATAATACCTCAGAGCTCGTGAACTGTAGAGAATTTCCGAACACTGGCTCTCGAAACAAGCCCCTCAATACAGTATGGTAGCGGTTCTAGTCTGCAAAGGCTTCGCAATTACTAGTGGATAACCTAAAACAAGCTCTCGTAAAAAGTTTTCTCAACAGTTTGTGGTTAGAGAAGGGCTTGAGCCAAAACACTGTAAGCGCTTATCGTTCAGACCTACAAGCCTTCGTATACTGGTTAGAGCAAAAAGAAAAGAAAATAAATGAGGTCAGGCGAGAGCATATCCTAAACTATTTATCCTCGGAAATAGATCGGGGGAAAAAAACAAAAACAATAGCAAGGACACTGTCGTGCTTACGAACATTCTTCAAGTTTCTTAGGCGGGAAAACCATATCTCTAGCGACCCAACACTGCGCGTTGATAGTCCAAAATTAGGTCGAATGCTTCCTAATTCACTATCAGAGACTGAGGTTGATATGCTCCTCGCTGCACCGGATTTATCAAATGCTGTTGGTTTTCGTGATCGTACAATGCTAGAAGTCCTTTATGCTTGCGGCTTACGAGTTAGCGAACTCGTAGCACTCAAACTATCTGACCTAAATCTCAAGCAAGGTGTTATAAGAATTTTAGGTAAGGGTTCTAAGGAACGGCTTATACCCGTGGGAGATGAGGCAATTGCCTGGCTAAATACTTATGTTAGTGATACTAGACTCAATTTGGTCAAAGGAAATCTCTCTGAAGATATAGTTTTCCCTAATAACCGAGGAGTAAAAATGACTAGGCAAGCCTTCTGGCATCGACTAAAGACACATACGAGAAAGGCAGGTATCAGTAAAAAATTATCTCCGCACACACTTCGCCACGCATTTGCCACACATCTACTCAACCATGGCGCTGACCTCAGGGTCGTTCAATTACTCCTAGGGCATACTAATTTATCAACAACGCAGATTTACACGCACGTGGCACAATTTCGATTAACAGAGTTACACGAAAGACACCATCCAAGGGGATGATCTGGATTCAGAAACAAACCGTTTTCTTTAACCGAAAAACCGTTATAACTTTTCTTTAATACGCGCCTTTCGACCGCTGAGCTCACGAAGGTAATACAGTTTGGCCTTTCGCACATCACCTCGACGCTTGACAGTAACGCTATCAATCAACGGACTATGGGTCTGAAAAGATCTCTCTACCCCAACTCCATGTGATTCCTTACGCACAGTAAAGGCGGAATTGAGTCCACGGTTCCTTTTCCGAATAACTACTCCCTCGAACGCCTGGAGCCTCTCTCGGGTACCCTCTCGGACGCGTACTTGCACAATAACCGTATCTCCAGAACCAAAATTTGGAACGTCAGTCTTGAGCTGCGGAGTCTCTACTATAGCGACCGCATTACCCTTACGAGCGCCTCCCAAATGATTTCGCGTGTTCGATTGTTCTTTGCTCATTTTATATCCTTTTCGATATATTCAGCCTAAATTTATTTTTTACAACAACGTTATAGCCATGAGTAATCACATCAATCCGAAGATTGATCTTCAATATATTCTCCTAGTAACTTCTTCTCACTCTCATTTAACGCGTATTTTTTCATTAAATCGGGACGTCTTTCATAAGTTTTTCCTAAGGCCTGCTTATGCCGCCATTTCGCAATTTCTTGATGGTTTCCGCTCAATAAAACCTCGGGCACATATCCTGCTTCGTCATATTCTGATATCTCTGCCGGACGAGTGTATTGCGGATATTCCAAAAGCCCGTCAAAGAAAGAGTCTTTTTTTACCGATTCTTCACAGCCAATCCCACCAGGCAACAGTCTGGTCAGACCGTCCACCAATACCATTGCTGCAAGCTCTCCACCCGAAATCACATAATCACCAATAGACACCTCTAGGTCAACTTCGTGTTCCAATATCCGTTCATCAACACCTTCATAACGGCCCGAAATTAAAATTAAGCTGTTACATAATGCGAGTTTTTTCAAACCTTCCTGATCAAGTCGATAACCTCTCGGGGAAAGACAGATCACTTTACTGGATGACTTTACGTCTCGCGCCGCATTTATTGCAAGTCGCAAAGGATCGACCTTCATGAGCATTCCTGGCCCTCCGCCATAGGGCTTATCATCGACAGTATGTTGCTTATCATCCGCAAAATCTCGAGGATTAAAATAAGCCATTTCAATCATGCCGGCATCAATAGCGCGACCAGTAATTCCAAAATCCGTCACCGCCTTAAATGCCTCCGGGAACAGAGATACCATTCCGAACCACATAGTTAGTAGCTAGTTAACCAGTTAACCAAAATATGCCCACGCCTTAGACTGACCTCTTCTATAAATTCCTCTACATAAGGAATCAAACGTGATTTCTTGTCAGTACTAGCGCAAGTAGGTTCTATAACCAACACGTCATTCGCTCCGGTCTCCATGATATTTGCCACCTTACCCAAGACATCACCTGCAGTATTCAATACCATAAGTCCTTGAAGCTGGAACCAATAAAAATCTTTCTCATCTAGATTAGGTAGTTCTCCCCATATTTCACTGCCTATCAATGCCTCCGCCTCGTCTCGATTCTCTATTTTCGATATTGAAGTCACGATACCTTTACCATGCTTCCTTAAAGCCTTCACCTCAACCTGACTTTCCGTACCTTGGCGCTTGAGGATCCATGGAGAATACTTCAATATTCCATCGAGCGGGTCGGTGTAGGAAAAGACTTTTACCCATCCCTTGATCCCGTAGGCTGCACTAATACGACCAAGGAGAGCCTTATGCCGCGTTCTGATCACCCTTGACACCAGTTACTAAAGACTTTCTAAAGTCCTTAACCAATTTCTTGACTCGCGGAGACATTTGCGCCCCCTGACCAACCCAGAAGTCAACCCTATCGATATCCACTCTTATAGATTGCTCTTGGCCTCTCGCTCCGGGATTAAAAAATCCTAGTCGTTCGATGAAAGCCCCATCACGGGCACGATGGCTTTCTGCGACCGTGAAATGATAAAAAGGCCGTTTCTTACTACCACCTCTTGATAAACGAATAACAACCATCGATCTCTTCCAATATTTAATTTAATACCACACCCAGCGTATAGGGTTCATCTACAGCGGTTACTGTGACCGCTAAAGGGACGCGTATGTTACGGGAAACCGCAACCGCTTTCAATCGAGGCAACGCTTAGAAAATTCTGTTAATTTTCTAACGACCATGAAAACGCCCGGGATGCTGGTTCAGACCGCCTAGACCCCGCATCATGTTGGCCATCCCCCCTTTCTTTGAGAGCTTTTTCATCATTTTCTGCATTTGCTTATACTGCTTCAATAAGCGGTTAATATCTTGAATCTGAGTCCCTGAGCCTCCTGCAATTCTTCTTTTACGGGAACCGTTAATGCTATCTGGATAATGGCGCTCAGCTGGTGTCATCGAACTCATAATAGCCTCCATCTGAATAAACTGCTGTTCATTTACTCGATTTGCCATCGCATTAGAAATGTTTCCCATCCCCGGCATCTTATCTAGCATGCCATCCAAACCACCCAACTTATTCATCTGCGAAATTTGATCTTGAAAATCATCCAAATCAAATTTCTTTCCTTTTTTTAGTTTCTGCTCAAGTTTTTTGGCTTTTTTCTTATCAACCTTTTGCTCGACCTCCTCGATAAAAGAAAGGATGTCGCCCATCCCGAGTATTCTGCTAGCCACTCTCTCCGGATGGAAAGCTTCCAAATCTTCAATACCTTCCCCAACAGCCATGAATTTTATTGGCTTTCCCGTAATTTCTCGAACCGACAGCGCAGCTCCTCCCCTTGCATCCCCATCAACTTTCGTGAGAATGATACCCGTAAGCGGTAGGAGTTCATCGAACGCATTTGCCGTATTTGCCGCGTCTTGGCCCGTCATTGCATCAACGACAAATAATGTCTCGGCAGGAGAAACGTATTGTTGTATTTCTTGAATTTCTTTCATCATCTCGCTATCGACATGCAACCTACCTGCAGAATCAATTATCAAAACATCCGCAAACTGCTTCCTTGCCTCCGCTAATGCGTCTATCGCTATCTCAAGAGGTTTCTTATTCGTGTTAGTCTCTAAAAAGGAAGCATCAGCATCTCGGGCCAACGTTCTTAACTGATCTATGGCGGCAGGACGATATATGTCTGTGCTTACAAGCATAACCTTCTTCTTTTCACGATTTCTTAACCAATGAGCCAACTTTGCTGCAGAAGTTGTTTTACCTGCGCCTTGGAGTCCAGCGAGCAAGACTACTGCTGGTGGCTGGACATTAAGGCTGAGCGACTCTGACTGCTCGCCCATTACCCGAATTAGTTCCTCATTAACAATCTTCACAAAAACCTGGCCTGGCGTAAGGCTGGATGTGACTTCTTGTCCTATGGCTCGATCCCTAACTTCGGATAAGAAGTTCTTGACGACTGAGAGAGATACATCAGCTTCTAACAAAGCAATTCGAACCTCTCTCAAAGAGAGATCAATACTTTCTTCAGTAAGTTTGGCCTTACCACTAATGTTCGCTAAAGAGCTGCGCAGTTTTTCAGTAAGAGAATTAAACACGTTATAAGTTCTTCATATAATCCGACGGGGTTAGTATATCTTAACTAAATAGTCCTATTATGATAAATAATCTAATCTAGATAGTCCTATTATGATAAATAATCTAATCTAGCCTTTTTTGATAGCATTATGCGATAATGAGAATGGTTCTCATTAGTTGCGGTAACCCACATCAAGCTTATGATAATGAATCCGATATTTCCTGGTGCGCTTGCGATAATCCTCTACCTGCTTGGCACAGGGGCGCAAATAGTCACCCAAGGAAATGCAAAAAGATTTATAAATTGCGTTAGCGTTTCAGCGGTAATTGTACATGGGTTCTCCAACTACTTGGCGTTTTTCACCGAAATAGGCCTCAACCTCAGCATTTATACAATGCTTTCGGTGACAGCACTGGCTGTGGTTACCATAATACTTTTCAGTAATATCCACAGACCAGTTGAAAGTTTCTTTGTGGTTATTTTTCCGATTGCAGCGATCTCTATTCTGTTACAGATAAGCTCAGAGAGAGCATATCTGCCGCGAGATGACCTGTCTGCTGGTCTGCTTTTACACATTTTTCTCTCAGTACTCGCGTCCGGCCTACTAACAGTGCTAGCTATCCAAGCTTTAATCTTATCTTTTTGTAACTATGCCTTAAGGCACAGGAAACTTGCATTTGTTAAAAAGTTCCCGCCACTTGAAACGATAGAGAAACTATTATTCGAGATGTTAGCAGCAGGTCTAATAGTACTGAGTCTCTCTATCCTGACCGGCTTTATTTATCTAGAGGATATTTTCAATCCTGGGCTTTTACATCACACCCTAATAACTTTGGCAGCGTGGCTTGTGTTTAGCGTTTTACTTTGGGGACGCATACGAAACGGTTGGCGGGGTAGGACCGCAGCGAGATGGGCCCTGACTGGCTTTGGCCTACTTATCGTTGGGTACTTCGGAAGTAAGTTAGTCCTAGAAGTGATTGTGCGAACGTCGTGATCATAAAACTTGACACTAATCTATAGTATTCGGTACAAAGACCTTCCAGTGGTGGAATAAGGTTCGCCTTTTTTGGAAGAAACTTCAGTAAGCGCCCTGCTTGGAACGCTTACAGTCTTAATACTGCTTTCGGCTTATTTCTCGGGTTCCGAGACAGCTATGATGCGTGTCAACCGTTTCCGGCTGAAGCATCTTGCCAACGAGGGCAATCGCGGCGCGCGTAAGGCAAGTCGACTTCTTAAGAAGCCAGATCGGCTTCTAAGTTTAATACTCATCGGAAACAACTTCGTTAACTTTACCGCTGCATCTATCGCAACAATTTTAGTTATCAACCTATTCGGAGAAGCTAATGTCGCCTGGGCGCCAATTATTTGTACCATAACTTTTCTTCTTTTTGCCGAGGTAGCCCCTAAAACTATCGCTGAGGCCTATCCCGAAAAAATATCTTTACTATCAGCTTATATTTTGCAGCCACTTATGGCGATTTGCTGGATATTAGTTGAACCGGTCATTCGATTGAGTAATAGTTTGCTGCGTATAGCCGGTGTACCAGAAAATGAATCAGAAGATACTGATAACCTAACGCACGAAGAATTGCGCACGGTAGTTAATGAAGGTGTTATTATGGCGGAACGTCCCCAAGGTATGATGCTGGGTGTGCTTGATTTAAACAAAGCAACAGTTAACGATATTATGGTACCGAGAAGTGATATCGAGGGCATTGATCTTACTGACGATATTGAAGTAATCCTAAATCAAATCCGGGCTACCCAACATACACGAGTCCCAGTTTTTAAAGAAGATATAGATAAGGTTTTAGGCGTACTGCATTTGCGTAACGCAGCACGATTTCTAACTGTAGAAAACCCAACGAAGGCTTCCATTTTGCAAGAAACAGACGAAGCTTATTTCGTTCCTGAGAACACACCCCTTCATACTCAACTGGTGAATTTCCAGCAAACCAAAGAACGCATCGGTCTGGTTGTAGATGAGTATGGCGATATTGAGGGGATCGTTACCATGGAAGATATTTTAGAAGAGATCGTCGGGGAATTCACCACTGATGTAGCAGAAACAAGCGTCAATATTCATCCTGAGTCTGAAAACACTTTCCTAATAGACGGTGGGACGCATATTCGGTTAATTAATCGGTCCTTGGGCTGGGAGCTACCCCAGGAGGGACCTAAGACCTTGAGCGGCTTAATCATAGAAGAACTTGAAATGATTCCTGACTCTAGCTGTTGCATCGCCTTGGGTGACTACCAGATTGAAGTTGTGCAGGTTCAGGACAATATGATAAAGACTGCTCGTATAGAGAAACAACTAGCAGCGAATTTTTAGGGATAATTAACAGGCTTTTTCGGCTCCCAAATCATTTAGCCCTCAAAAGTTAGATACTTACCTTTATACCTATAGCATCCACTTTCTATTTATTGCCGCAATGATAGAATTATAGGCAGCGGTAATTGTGTTTTGACTAATTCCAACACCATAGTAACTGCCGTGCTTTTCGTCACTTATCGCAAGAATACAAATCGCTTGGGCCTCCTTGCCTTCCTTGAGAGCATATTCTTGATAATCAATCACGTTTAGGGGCTCATTCAATGTGTGTACCAAGCCGTTCACAAAAGCATCAATTGGTCCGGAGCCCTCACCTTTAATATTGATTTCGTTATCTCCGGCTAAAATATTTGCCTCACAGCGTTGAACGCTAGAACCCTCTGAACGAATTTCATAATCTATCAATTTAAATGGCCCATTAACGTCTATAAATTCCGACGTAAAAACTTGCCAGATATCATTAGGTTGGAGTTCTCCACCTTTTTTTTCCGTCGAAGCTTGAACAATAGGGCTAAACTCAAGCAATAACGCTTTAGGCAGCGATACTCCGAAATAGTTTTCTAAAATGAATGCTATACCACCCTTCCCAGACTGGCTGTTAACCCTTACAGTTTCTCTATAGGAGCCTCCAACGTCTGCTGGATCAATTGGTAAATACGGGACCTCCCAGTTGTCATCACTACCAGACTCGGCAAACGCCATACCTTTTCGGATAGCATCCTGATGTGATCCCGAAAATGCTGTGAAGACCAACTCTCCTGCATATGGTTGACGAACATGTATAGGGATTTTTGTGCACTCCTCCGAGACAGCAACAATATTGGGCATATCCGTCAAATACAGCTTTGGATCTACACCTTGACTGAAAATATTCATAGCCATGGTAATCACATCACAATTTCCTGTGCGCTCTCCATTACCAAATAGTGTACCCTCGATACGCTCTGCTCCTGCCATAAGACCAAACTCAGAGGCAGCAATACCAGTTCCTCTATCATTATGCGTGTGGAGACTAATGACAGCAGTTTCCCTATTTGGCAAATGTCGGATGAACCATTCTACTTGGTCCGCATATATATTCGGCGTAGCCATCTCAACCGTTGCAGGAAGGTTAAGAATGATCTTCTTCTCAATAGAGGGTTTCCAGACATCCATAACAGCAGAGCAAATATTCACCGCAAATTCCATTTCAGTGGCAGTGTAGGATTCTGGGGAGTATTCCAAAGTTACTTGCGTACCGGATTGTTCCAACTCATCGGTAAAACGCTTCACGACTTGAGTTGCTTCGGTCGCTAGTTCGATTATTTCTTCTCTAGTCTTTTTAAATACAACTTTGCGCTGTAGCGTGGAGGTTGAGTTATAAAGATGGAAAATTACTCTTCTCGCTCCGGCTACTGCATCACAAGTTCGTTGAATAAGATCCTCCCTCGCTTGACATAAGACCTGAATGGTCACATCAGCAGGGATCATGTCATCATCAATAATTCGACGCACAAAGTCGAAGTCTGGCTGGGATGCAGCCGGAAAACCGACCTCTATCTCTTTGAATCCAATATCTAACAACAGAGCATACATCTTCTGCTTTTCATCCGGGGTCATCGGATCTACTAGCGCCTGATTACCGTCTCTTAAATCAACACTGCACCAGCGCGGGGCCTTATTTATGGTATTGTCAGGCCATGTTCTGTCGGGCAACAAAACTGGCTTAAACGCTTTGTACTTCTGGAATGGCATCGTTTTTTCAGATGCCAATAAGGAATCATGATCTGCACTCATTTAACTGTTACTCTCTGACTGTGGGACAAGCTGAAACCTAGAAAAACTTGCAATGTAGGTTTTAAATGGCCGCCTACAACGGC
>MDTB01054414.1_pt1 | contig 31049 bp, 29 predicted proteins | sample 811161 | NCBI WGS metagenome assembly MDTB01 (sample SAMN05326650, study PRJNA326480) | marine metagenome | isolation source: seawater | place: Mediterranean Sea | collected 2009 | reverse complement strand
CCGTTTATTTTTCAAAAGGCACTGATGTTAAATTATGTTCAACTGGTGAGCAAAAAGCACTGCTTATTTCGATAATTATTGCGACAGCAAAGATTCAATTGGAGGTCTACAAGGCACCGCCAATACTACTTTTTGACGAAATATCGGCACACTTAGATTCTGAAAGACGATCTATACTTTATGATGAGTTGTATAATTTAAATTTGCAGGTTTTTTTGACTGGAACGGATATTACCTCTTTCAAAGAACTCAAGTCGCGTGCAAAATATTATCAGGTTCTTCTAAACACGAATGAAAGCAAATGTCGGTTAGTAAACGACCCACATTTTTAGAAAAATTTCCTCATTTCATATTGAAAAGCGTGACAAAATGCAGTTTTTCTTGTACGTTTTGAAGAAAAATTAAAGGAAAATATATGAGCAGTGATAATCAAAACATTAATGAAGATTATGGTGCCGACTCAATTAGGGTTTTAAAAGGTCTTGAGGCAGTTCGAAAACGACCTGGCATGTATATAGGTGATACAGATGATGGGTCTGGCTTGCATCATATGGTCTATGAGGTCGTGGACAATGGCATTGATGAAGCTCTTGCAGGACATTGTGATACTGTAGAGGTCAGCTTGAATTCGGATGGATCTGTTTCTGTTTCGGATAACGGTCGTGGAATACCTACGGACATCCACGCTGAGGAAGGTGTATCTGCAGCCGAGGTAATAATGACACAACTTCATGCAGGTGGTAAGTTTGACCAGAATTCATATAAAGTGTCTGGTGGTTTGCATGGTGTAGGAGTATCGGTAGTTAATGCATTGTCAGAATGGCTAGAGTTGAGGATTTGGAGAGACGGCAAAGAGCATTTTGCGAGATTTGAAAATGGCGAAACCATATCGCCATTAAAAATTGTTGGAGATTCAACTGGACGAAAAGGTACGGAAGTGAAGTTTTTAGCTTCGGCTAATACATTCTCAAACCGAGAATTTCAGTTTAAAACCCTCGAAAATCGACTAAGAGAACTAGCATTCTTGAACTCTGGGGTAAGAATAAACATTCAGGATCAACGACTTTCTAATTTTGTTTCAAGTGAATTATATTATGAAGGCGGTGTTAGCGAATTTGTAAAATATCTAGACCGATCTAGAAATGCATTGATTGACAACCCTATTTTTATATCGGGAGAAAGAGATGGTATTAGCCTTGAAATCGCGATGTGGTGGAACGATGGTTACCATGAAAATGTGCTTCCTTTCACTAATAATATACCGCAGAGAGACGGCGGCACGCATCTGGCGGGATTTAGGGGAGCTTTGACTAGATCTTTAAACCTTTATTTTGCAAATAGTGGATTATCAAAAAAAGAAAAAGTTACTTTTTCTGGCGATGATGCCAGAGAAGGTTTGACGTGTGTTCTTTCAGTGAAGGTACCGGACCCTAAATTTTCTTCACAAACAAAGGACAAATTAGTTTCATCTGAAGTAAGACCAGTTATTGAAGGTCTTGTTAACGAAAAACTTTCTGACTGGCTTGAGGAACATCCCGGTGAGTCAAAAATGATAATAAGCAAAGTGATCGAAGCCGCATCTGCTCGAGAAGCGGCCCGAAAAGCACGAGAGCTTACTAGGCGTAAATCGGCAATGGATATTGCAAACTTACCAGGTAAACTTGCTGATTGCCAAGAAAAGGACCCATGTAAATCAGAGATTTTTATAGTTGAAGGTGATAGTGCAGGAGGAAGCGCCAAGCAAGGGCGTTCAAGGTATAATCAAGCCGTTCTTCCGCTTCGTGGAAAGATTTTAAACGTTGAGCGAGCACGTGATGATAGAATGCTTTCAAGCCAAGAGATTGGAACGCTGATAACTGCACTTGGAACTGGTATTGGTAGAGATGAATTCGACATTGAAAAATTACGATACCATAAGATAGTTATTATGACCGATGCCGACGTTGATGGAGCACATATAAGGACGCTTCTGCTAACTTTTTTCTTTAGAAAAATGCGAGAGATTGTTGAGAAAGGTTTTTTATATATTGCTCAACCGCCTCTATATAAAGTGGCACGAGGCAAATCAGAGGTATATTTAAAAGATGAAACGGCCTTAGAAAAGTACCTAGTACAGATGGGTCTTGAAGGTGCAACATTGAAAATGGATAATGGAGTTGTTATCGCGGGATCTGATTTAGAATCTGTTCTTGACGAGACAAGAGGAATAACAAGCGCTCTAGCTTCCTTTCCGGCAAAGTATTCGAAATTTATAATAGAGCAGGCAGCTATTTCAGGTGCTTTTGCGCCAAGTTCTCTGAAAAAAGATTCTTTAAAAATATCAGAACTTTTAGCTTCAAGACTCGATGAGTGTTCGGAAGAATTTGAACGGGGATGGATTGGAACACCTACTGATGATAATGGATTAAGATTAACGAGAACTTTGCGTGGAGTTGAAGAGGTTCACGTTATTGATGGCCAAATGCTTCGATCTGCTGAAGCAGCCAAACTTAACAGTATGTTAAGTGATCAGGCAAATATCTATACAAAATCTGCAACAATCAAAACTAAGTCTAAAGAAACAGTTGTTAACTCGCCATCAGAACTTTTTGCTGCAATAATTGATGATGGAGAGAAGGGGCTTACCTTACAAAGATATAAGGGCCTCGGTGAAATGAATCCAGAGCAATTGTGGGAAACAACTTTAGACCCAGACGCTAGAACATTATTAAGAGTAAAAATTGATAGAGAAGATGATGCTACTGATATTTTCAGTAAATTAATGGGTGATGTAGTTGAACCTCGACGTGAATTTATTCAACAAAATGCCTTAAGTGTTTCAAATTTAGATTTCTAGATTAGCTAAATTTCTTCCTGATGCTGGCCATTTGTAAAGATAAAATTGACACTGTGACTAGTAATACACCAACGAGCTGTTGCCAGCCAAGTTGTTCTAACAAAATGATATGTGCAATTAAAACACCAAAAAAGGGGTTAAGAAAATGAAATGAGGCAGCTCTAATAGGACCAATATGATAAATTAATTTGAACCAAATTAAAGTGGCAATTAACCCGGGAAAAATAGTAGTATACAAAAATGAGATTATCAGCCTTACTGTCCAATTGACTTCCCATACTTCGAAAGTAGCACTTAGTGGGAACAAAGAAAAACTTCCCACTAACATTTGCAAACCAATAATCATAAGTATATTTTCTCCAGTTGAATTCCGGACTATTATTGTTGCAGTGGCGAGGGCCATAACCCCTATAAAGCAGAATATTATTCCCAAAACATTTAAGTTATTTAGAACGCTTGAATTAATTATTAATGCAAGACCCACTACCCCTACAAATAAACCAATTAATCCACCACCACTCAACCGTTCGCTTGAAAAAAACCATAAAAAAATTGTCACAATTAAAGGTAAAAGGCTAGCAATTGTAGCTGCTAAACTTGCCTCAATCCATTGCATAGCAGCAAAGTTAAGACCGAGGTAAATAGTATTTTGGCAGATACCAAAAATTAGAATAGCTATCCACTCAGCCTTAGAGAAACTGATGGATTGACCGATCGCGTAAGCCATAAGAATTGCAATGGTTCCAGATAATAAGAATCTGAAAGATAGCAATAGAAATGGAGGAGCATCCAACATTGATATTTTGGCGGATGTAAAAGCACTTGACCATATCAAAGCAAATGACACACCAAGTATTAAATCCCTAATTTTCATTTTGTAAAATACTAAAAAAAAGGCTACCTATGAGGTAGCCTTATCATTCATTTAGCAAAAATTCTTACGAATTTATCACGTCTTTAAGAGCTTTGGCTATTGTTACTTTTGCTACTCTATCTGCAGCTTTCTTCATTTGCTCACCTGTAGCAGGGTTTCGAACCATTCTTTCCGGTCGTGCTCTACATGCAAATTTACCAAGTCCAGGAAGTGTTACGGCACCGCCACTAGCGACTTCTTTCGTTATTATAGCTGATAATGCTTCCAAAGTTCGATTCGTAGATGCTTTGTCTGCGTTAGTTGCTTCTGCTAACGCCGCTACTAGTTGAGTTTTTGTCATTGGTTTTTGTGTCATTTTTTTACCTATATTGAATTATTTAAAAGCCCAGACTTGTTAGGCTATAACTACGGGTCACACCCATGTTATGAATGAATTACAATCATTATGTCAAAGTATAGTTAAAATTAATTAAAAATAAATAATTAATATGGTAATTTTGCAAAAAAGTTTGTAAAAAGCCCAGAAAGTTACATCTGGGCTCTTTATTACTCAAATATAGACATTTAAGATGATCTTGAAAAATCTAAGATGATCTTGAAAAATCTGGGTAGGCATCCATTCCTAGTTCAGCTACGTCCAATCCTTTTGTTTCATCTTCCTCGCTACTTCGGAGACCCATAGTCGAAGAAATAACGTAGAATACGAGTAAAGATGCAAGAAAACTGAAAACACCAATAACAATTATTCCATAAATTTGAATTCCGAGGCTGGCGTCACCATTAGTAAGAACAACAGCTAATGTCCCCCATATTCCAGCGATTAAATGAACAGGTATAGCACCAACAACATCATCAATTTTGAATTTGTCAAGAAGTGGAACAGAAAAAACAACTATTAAACCACCAATAGCACCAATTAAGGTTGCTGTTCCCAATGATGGGGCTAATGGTTCTGCTGTGATTGATACAAGACCAGCTAAAGCTCCATTTAGCGCCATTGTTAAATCTACCTTTCCGTAATATAACTGCGTTGCAATTATGGAAGCAAGTACACCTCCAGCTGCGGCCGCGTTGGTATTGGCGAAAATTCTTGAAACATCAGCAACATCGCCAACGGTACCCATGGCTAACTGGGAACCACCATTGAACCCAAACCACCCAAGCCAAAGAATAAATGTTCCCAACGTAGCAAGAGGAAGGTTAGCACCTGGCATTGGGACTGTCTTGCCATCGACATAGCGACCAAGTCGAGGGCCAAGAACTATAGCTCCCGCTAAAGCAGCCCACCCGCCACATGAATGCACTATTGTAGAGCCAGCAAAGTCTGAAAATCCAGCTTCACTAAGAAAACCACCACCCCAAGTCCAGCTAGCGCTGAGAGGATAAATAATTGCAGTTAAAAGCAGGGTAAATAATAAAAACGGCCATAGCTTTATTCTTTCAGCAACCGTTCCTGAGACAATTGACGCAGTGGCTGCACAAAACATAAGTTGAAAGAAATAATCAGATCCAGTTGATGCATATGCTAGATCGTCAGCATTTTCAGGCGCCAAACCGACTGCCTCAAGAACAGCAGTATCCTTTATTGGAATGACATACCCCGACAGAAAACCCTCTATTGACCAGTTTCCTAATGGATACATAAGATTATATCCAATTACATAATAACCAACCGCAGCAAGTGAAAATAGTGAGATATTTTTAGTTAACTGCATTGTTGTGTTTTTAGACCTAACTAGTCCGGCTTCCAACATACAAAAACCGCAAGCCATGAACATGACGAGAAAGCCGGCCATTAAGAAGAGTAGTGAATTAAGTATAAAGACGCCATGTTCAGGCACCTCTTGGGCTAAAGCTGGCGAACTAAGAAATGATATTCCTATAGCCAGACTAATAAATTTCATAAATTTAGACATTAATGCCTCCTTATTTAACTTGTAGATTTAATATGAAATCAGAGTGCGTCATTTCCTGTTTCACCAGTTCTGACTCTGATGGCTTCTTCGACGTTTAAAACGAAAATTTTTCCATCACCTATTTTTCCTGTTTTGGCTTTAGCGGACAATTCAGCGACTACTTTAGTCGCGTCTTCGTCTGCGACAGCCATTTCAATTTTTATTTTAGGAACGAAATTTACTACATATTCCGCCCCTCTATAAATCTCAGTATGACCAGCTTGCCTTCCATATCCTTTGACTTCTGAAACCATTAATCCTTGTACTCCAATAGCGGTAAGCGCTTCTCTTACCTCCTCTAATTTGAATGGTTTGATAACGGCAATGATAAGTTTCATAAAACCTCCTTAAAATTAATGAGTAATCACCCCACATGGATGACACTGTGAAACCCTGATCACTTAATTGGAATAAATTTGAAATAACTTGAAGAAATAAATTGATTGAAATACTATAAAAATGGTTAATAAATATGCATATAATTATATTTGCTTAATTTATAGACAGTATGTAATATTATGAAGGCAGGTTTGTCGCGGGCTAGAAGTATTGAAATACAAACAGAAAAAATTAAAACAAAAAAATAAGAATATTCTGAAAAGTTCTTTTTCGACAATTGCGGAAATGACCGTCAAGATTGTCCGATGGGTTATAATTAGAATTTCACTTATTTTTTTTGCTTCTATTTTTACATCGATTATTTATTTTTATTTCATCATTCCGCCATTTGATCTTATTCTCGATGGGCGTCAAGAAGGTTCTGTAACTTTTTTGGATAAAAACGGTGAAGTATTTGCATGGCGAGGTCAGCAATTTGATAGTTTATTACGTTCAGAAAATGCAAGCTCTTATTTAATAAATGCGGTTGTTTCGACTGAAGATAAAAATTTCTACCGACACTTTGGGTTTTCACCACGAGGAATACTCGGTGCTATAATTATCAATATTCGTGAAGGAAGAGGGCCTTTTGAAGGGCATGGTGGATCGACTATTACCCAACAAGTGGCCAAGTTACTGTGTTTAATGAAAACAAACAAGTTAGATTCTGGGTGTAGGCAACAATCACTTGCTAGAAAAATTTTAGAAGTACTTTTTGCAGTTGCTTTGGAGATAAAATTTTCAAAGTCTGAAATACTATCCATTTATATGAACAGGGTCTATCTTGGAGCCAGTACGACTGGATTTGAAGCCGCTTCCAACCGTTATTTTAGCAAGTCTGCAAAGGAGGTTTCGTTGGCAGAATCTGCGATGCTGGCTGCGTTACTGAAGGCTCCTTCAAAGTATGCTCCGACAAATAATTTAAAACTAGCTCAACAACGTGCTAAATTTGTCATAGAGGCGATGGTTCAGGAAAACTACATTTCAAGTTTAGAAGCAACTATTGCAATTAATCAGCCGGCTATATTATCAAATCGTGCTAAACAAGTTATCGGTGTGCATTTTGTTGATTGGATAATGCGAGATGCGCCAAATTCGCTTACCGTTAAGACAACTGAAGATATTGTTATACAGACCACTTTTGATCCAGTAATACAAAAAACGGTTGAGGAGGCTGTAGCAGATGTCTTCGCGTCGTCCGTAAGTCCTAGCTCAAAGTCTGAAGCTGCTGTTGTTGTGATGTCAGCTACTGGCGATGTGTTAGCAATGCTTGGGAGCAGGAAAAATCGTAAGGTTTGGGGTTGGTATAATCGCGCATTTCAAGCTTACAGACAACCTGGATCAGCATTTAAACCTTTCGTTTACGCAGCTGCATTACAGCAAGGCTACTCACCTGATTATTTATTAAGCGATACTAAGGCGCCGCCGCCAAAACTCGCGCACTTGCGTTATTGGCCGAAGAATTACAATCATGATTATATGGGTAATATTACCATGAAAACTGGACTGACAAACTCTGTAAATACAGTTACAGTTCAATTAGCTCACTTGGTTGGGATACAAAATATTATTGATTTGGCTAATCGATTGGGAATTCAATCAAAATTATCTCCGAATTTGTCTTTGGCTTTGGGTTCGTCTGAGGTGTCGCTTTTAAATTTGACCGCAGGATATGCGGGATTTTTAAATCTCGGGCGTCAAATTCATCCACGAGGTTGGACTGAACTTAGACTAAAAACCAGCAATGACGTCATAATTCAATCTTTCAAGAACGAAGGTGACAAGGTTTTGGGAGATGATGTATCAAAAGCATTAATAAAAATGTTGGTTGATGCGGTTGAAGTTGGAACAGGAAAAACGGCAATTATTGATGGATGGCAAGTAGCGGGAAAAACTGGAACAAGTCAAGACGCTCGAGATGCTTGGTTCATTGGTTTTACTTCGAAATATGTTGTAGGGGTTTGGATTGGTTCCGATGACAACACCCCTCTCAAAGGAGTGGTTGGTGGAAATTTGCCATCTAAAATATGGTCCAAGGTCATGCAAAATATACATTCACAAATTCCAAGTAGACTTCCGACCTTATCCACTGACCAGTATAAGCGGTTGAGAAATGCCATTCAAAAAAATGGATCAAACTCCTTAGATTCACAACAAGATTCTAGTGAAAAAGATAACTTTATTCGTCGCTTTTTTGATTATATGCAAAACATAACTAAATAATAAATCTTCAATCTTGCTCCAGGTCATTTATCAAAAGCAGTATTTTACCATTATGAACTTCGAGTCTATTTTTGATTTCTTCTCTTTCCATTGTTAACATTGAAATGTCTTCAATTATAATATCTAATAATTTGTTTTCACTATTTTTTTGCCAGACTTGCCATTTGACTGAAATTGGTGATGTGGCTGGCATAATTAGTCGTGTATAAACCAAAATACCTTTTTTACCGGCATCTACACTTTTTTCGATAACTAGCTTTGCGCCGTTGAATTCTTCAAATTGTTTTCCATACTTTCGCACGAGATAGCGGGTAAAAGAATCGGTAAATTTTTCTTGAATATTTTTGTCAATCACTCTCCACTTTGAACCTAGTGCAGCTCTTGAAATGGTTTTTACACTAGCGTTGTATTCAAACAAATAATGTAACTCATCTTGCTTTTCTTTAACGGTCCAATCATTTTCAACGATTAGGATGATTTTGTCGCTTAAATTCTGTATAAAGATTTCAGCTGATTTTATATCATTTGCATTAGACAGGTTGAAAAAAAAAATAAAAAGTACGGCTGGTGTGATTAGGCCCCTCAATAGAATTAAGTGAAATTTTTTATTTCGCATTGCAGTTACCTTTTTGAACTAAAAGAGATAGCACATTTAAAACCTAATTTGTCGTAATTATCAATAAGTTCAGTTGCTGTTAAAGCATTTAGTTGATTTGAGTTAGGCTAAAGAATATTTAAGAGTTGTAAACTTTACAAAAATAATAAATTAATAACGGTATAAATATTTTCATCAGTGAGGTTAAAATGCCAAGTGAAATTGAATGGAAACTTAAAGAACTTGGTATTGTTTTACCAAATGCCGCAGCTCCAGCTGCTAATTACGTTCCCTTTATTAAGGTAAATAACATGTTATTTGTTTCAGGACAAATTTCCCAGGATTTGGATGGGTTAGTTATTGGAAAACTAGGTTTAGATTTTAGTGTTGATCAGGGTTACAAAGCAGGTCGGCTATGTGGGTTAGCATTGTTAGCGCAAGTTAAATCGGCGTGTGATAATAATTGGGACCGTCTTAAGCAGGTTGTCAGATTAGGGGGTTTTGTAAATTCGACAGCTGATTTTGTCGACCATCCAAAAATAATAAATGGAGCCTCTGATTTGATGGTTGAAGTTCTTGGAAAAAAAGGTACCCATTCTAGGGCTGCTGTTGGGTCCTCCTCGTTACCATTTGGTGTTGCTGTTGAAGTCGATGGTATCTTTGAATTGACAGAGTAAATATGGATAAACCGTTAGTGGCGATACCGTTAGATGATGCTTTTTTTAAAAGTCCTATCGCGCACCGTGGTCTGCATGACTGTGGTATGAAGTTTGGATCGGGTCGTACTGAAAATTCTTTTGCTGCTTTTCGGTCTGCTATTAATCATGGCTATGGGATTGAAGTTGATATTCAATTGTCGGCAGATGGAGTTCCGATTGTTTTCCACGATACATGCTTGAAGCGATTATTGAAAATTGAAAAAAAAGTAAGTGAACTTACGGTGAAGTCCCTTAAAAATCTGAGTTTGATTAATAATGAGGTGATACCAACATTTGACGAGTTATTAAAATTAGTCTCAGGACAAGTTCCACTTTTGGTCGAAATTAAGGACCAAGACGGTTGTCTTGGTAAGAATAACCGAGGTATCGAAGACGCCGTTGCAATTTGCCTCAAAAAATACATTGGACCGATCGCCGTCATGTCGTATAACCCTCACTCCGTTCAAGCCTTTGGAAAAAAATTACCAACTATTCCACGCGGATTAGTAACAGAGGCTTTTAACGAGTGTGATTGGCCAAAATTGACAAAAAGCCATTTAGCAAATCTTCGTTCTTTGAAACGAGTTGCAGAACTGGGTGCGAGTTTTATCTCGCATGAACATTCAGACCTTGCGTCAGAGAATATTCTACGATTACCAATAAAAACTAAAATATTCTCCTGGACGATTCGAAATGAAAGCGATTTGGAAGTTGCACTGACAAAGTGTGATAATATAACTTTTGAGGGGTTTTTTCCGAAGAGAAGTATCAATTAATTCTAAAATATAAATTTGAGTATAAAGATTAATAAATGACTAATGTCGAAGTGACAGCAATAGATAGTTTAAAAGATATAAACTCTTTAGTTTGGGACGAATGTGCGTGTCCTGAGGCAAGAAATGGTATTAGGCCGATAGATCCGTTTACTACATTTAGATTTTTATCTTCATTAGAGGAAAGTAGGTCTGTGGGTCCTGGTACTGGCTGGGTTCCGAATTATTTAATTGCTAAGGAAAGCAATAGTATAACAGGAGTAATGCCGTTTTATATTAAGCAACATTCTCAGGGTGAGTACATTTTTGATCATAATTGGGCTCAAGCGTTTGCACAAGCAGGCGGAAGATATTACCCTAAGTTTCAAATAGCAGTTCCATTTACACCGGTGTCAGGTAGAAGACTTCTACTAAAACCAGGTTATGAGGAGGGTGCAGGTGATGCGTTAATTAGCGCGGCAAAAAAGATCGCTGCTGCCAATCATGTTTCGTCAATTCATTTTACTTTCTGTACTGAAGAGGAAGCAGAAAATTCAAAAAAATGGGGGCTACTGAATAGGAAAAATTTTCAGTATCATTGGTCAAACAATAATTATAGAGATTTTGACGATTTTTTGGATGTGTTGTCTTCCAGGAAACGCAAAGCAATTAAGAAAGAAAGGCTTCAAGCTTTAAAATTTGGTGGAGAAATATCGCAACTTTCTGGCTCTGATATAACGCCTGAAATTTGGGATTCTTTTTGGATGTTTTATCAAGATACGGGGGCTCGAAAATGGGGTGCTCCCTATCTAACCCGATCATTTTTTGATATCATTCAGGATAAAATGCAAGATGATATTTTATTGGTGCTAGCCCATCGAGAGGGAAAGCACGTTGCTGCTGCGCTGAATTTTATAGGCCGTGATAGTTTATTTGGCCGATATTGGGGGTGTTGTGAGGATCACTCGTGCCTCCATTATGAACTATGTTATTATCAGGCCATTGATTATGCATTGTCACAAAAACTCAAAAAAGTGGAAGCTGGAGCGCAGGGTGAGCATAAACTATCAAGAGGTTATTTACCTGTAATTACTCATTCAATGCATTGGTTTTTAAATGATGATTTTGGTTCTGCTGTTGAAAATTATTTAAATCAAGAAAAACTCATTATTCAAGATCAGTGTAATCAGATGATTAGTGAAGGTCCGTTTAAAGGATGAATTGTATTTAATACTTATATTTTGTTAAAAATTGGAGAAAAAATGAAAAAAATAACAAAAATTGAACGAGATAAAAGTTTGCGTCCGTTTTTGAGTAACGGTTGGTTATATGATCTCAACCGTGACGCTATAACTAAAAAGTTCGTATTCTCAAATTTTGTAGAAGCGTTTGGTTGGATGTGTAAAGCGGCAATTGAGGCAGAAAAATTAAATCATCATCCTGAATGGAGCAATGTTTATAAAATTGTTGAAGTGACACTTACAACCCACGATGTTCAAGGATTAAGTAGCCTTGATCTCGATTTGGCGACAAAACTTGATTCTTTGAGTTAATTTACAAGTGTGTTTTCAAATAATGACAATATAGAATCTCCGGATGTAAGTTCACACTTACCCCGATGTTCTTCTAATTGAATATGCTTGATTACATTACCATCCAATATTATTAAAACGCGTTGTAATCTATTAAAAAATCCAACTTTTGGTGCTGAAAAAGAGAGACCTGTTGAGATTGCAAATTTTGATTCTAAATCAGACAATATTTTTATTCCTGCTTTATTTGCGCCGGTTATTTCACTCCACGCTTTAGCAACATGGACATCATTGACTATAACACAGATTATTTCATCCACACCTTTTTTGTATAAAGCTGATGAGTTTTTTATTAGGCTGGGAAGGTGTTGATTATTGCAGGTTTGCGTGAAAGCACCTGGCATACCAATCAGCACAACTTTTTTATCCTTGGTAAGGTCAATAAGGTTTATCGTTTTTGGTCCATCCGCAGTCATTTGAGATAGGCTCGCATCAGGTAGTTCTTGCCCAATAGAAATTTTCATTACGTTATCCCTTTAACATTTAAGTAAATTTTAACTGTATTTACTATACTTCACTATGTTAGTGCCATATATTTTTTAATGAAGTTATTGATAAAATGGAGTCATTATGAGTGGAATGGTGATTGTAGGCGGAGGGCAAGCCGGTTACTCGGTATCAAATAAATTACGATCTATGGGGTTTAATGGTGAGATAGTTATTGTTTGTGCTGAAAATATTTTGCCTTATCAGCGGCCACCATTGTCGAAAAAGTTTCTCATGGGCGATATACCTGAGGAACGTTTATTTTTCAGACCTGCTGATTATTACAAAAAAAATAATATAATGGTTAAGCTGGGAGTAAAAGTTACTAAGATTGATCGCACATCGTGTAAAGTATATTGTAGCGATGGCACTATATTATCATATATAAAACTTTTTTTAGTTACAGGTTCTGAACCCAATAAATTTAAGGAAACACTGGGTGGAAATCTTGCCAAGAATTACTATATCCGGTCGGCACATGATATAAGACTTGTTACGCCAGAATTTCAATTTGGTAAACGAGTTTTAATAATCGGAGGAGGTTATATTGGCCTTGAAATAGCGTCAATTGCTCGTAAGAAGAATCTAGATGTAATTCTAGTTGAATCACAAGATAGAATTTTAAAACGAGTAGCCTGCACTCAAACTGCGACTTTTTTTAAACAGTTACATGAAAAAAATGGAGTCAAAGTTATTGAAGGTAGATCAATAAGAATGTTGGTTGGAAAAAATGGAGTTTTTTCAGGCGCAATTTTAGATAATGAAGAAAAAATAGAGGCAGATTTCTGTATTATTGGCATAGGCATAAAGCCTAATACTGAATTAGCTAGAGAATCTGGCTTAGAATTAGAAAATGGAGTTAAAGTTGATGATTTTTGCCAAACTTCAGATGAAAATATTTTAGCTGCTGGCGATTGTACAAATTTTCCTTATGGATCAGCGAGGTTGCGTTTAGAATCTGTTGGCAATGCTATTGAACAGGCAGAAGTAGCTGCTTTGACGGCATTAGATGTTAAAAAAAAATATGAAGCAAAACCATGGTTTTGGTCTGATCAATATGATGTTAAGTTACAAATAGCGGGCTTAAGTTTTGGTTATGATCAAATAGTAGAAAGGACAGATTTGCTTTCATCGTCGACGTGGTACTTTCAAAGAAATAAATTGATAGCAGTGGATGCAATAAATGATGCCAAAGCATTTATGGTAGGTAAAAAACTTATAGAGTTAGGTAAATCACCAGAAAAAAAATGTATTGCGAATTCAGCTTTAGATTTAAAATTTTTGTTAAAGAGTTCATAATGAGAGTGATCGGCGGTAAGTGGAGAGGCCATAGGTTAGCAGACCTTTCGGATAAAGTTTTATCCTCGCAGTTACGGCCTACGATGGATAGAGTTAGAGAAACGACTTTTAATATTCTTGCGCATGGACTTTTTTTTGAGTTAGATGGAGTTCGAGTATTAGACTTGTTTTGTGGAACAGGTTCTTTAGGATTTGAAGCTTTGTCTAGAGGGGCAAAGCACTGCTGTTTTATCGATATTGCGCCAATGTCGTTAAGGATAGTAAATGAAAACACCAGTTTGTTAAAAGCAAACAATGAAGTTACAATACTTAAACAGGATGCTACAAATTTAACTCAAAACGTTGGAGATGGATATGATTTGATTTTTTTGGATCCACCTTATGGAAAGGGATTTGGAGCATTAGCGCTAAAAATTGCCATAAAACGTGGCTGGGTTTCCACAGAGGCTGTGGTTATTTGGGAAGAACGCGATGAAGTTGCTTTACCTGACGAATTAAATCTGATTAGACGAAAACCAATTGGCAATGTCTGTTTAAATTTTTTTAGAAGATCACATTAACTTATATTTTAAATTATTAAACGTTTTAAAAACTGTGAGGCATACCTGATGAATAAAAGAAAAACAACGCACTTTGGCTTTAATACTGTTTTGGAGAGTCAAAAAGTTGATTTAGTTCACAATGTGTTTTCCAATGTAGCATCTAAGTACGATATTATGAATGATGTGATGAGTTTTGGCGTTCACAGACTATGGAAAGATGCGTTAATTAATTGGCTTAATCCTCAACCAGGACAAAGCTTGTTAGATGTTGCTGGTGGAACAGGCGATATTTCATTCAGATTTATAGATAGAGCCAATGGAATGGCTAGCGCTACTGTTCTTGATATGACTGAAGCGATGCTTTTAGAGGGCCAAAAAAGGAGCGAGTCAAAAAATTTTAAAGAAAAGTTAAATTGGGTATGTGGAGACGCTATGTCGTTGCCATTTGAAGGGAACTCCTTTGATGTTTATACTATCTCATTCGGAATTAGGAATGTTGTTGATATTGAAAAGGCAGTGGAGGAGGCTTACCGGGTTCTAAAGGTAGGTGGTAGGATAACGGTATTGGAGTTTGGGTTTATACCCGACGGATTATTGCAAAAAATGTATGATCAATATTCCTTTAAAATCATTCCTGGGCTTGGTGAACTAATCGCTGGGGATAGGGATAGTTACCAATATTTGGTAGAAAGTATAAGAAAGTTTCCAGAACAAGACCAATTCTCGAAAGTTTTGTCTTCTAAGGGTTTTGATAACGTAAAGTATAGAAATCTCACTTTTGGGATCGCAGCAATTCATTCGGGTTGGAAAATTTAAATGAAAGGACCTCATAATTTTTGGCGACTAATAAAAACAGGAGCAACTTTTGACAGGTCCGGTTCGATGGATGTTGCGCTTAATGCGCTGAGCGCCCCTAAGTCTTTAAAGATTTTATCAAAAGTACTAGTTTTCCCATTTAAGTTTTTTGGCCTAAAAGGTGATCTAAAACAACCTCCAATTTTGCGATCATTAACAGCTTTAGGTCCAGCTTACATAAAATTTGGACAACTTTTGTCCACAAGACCTGACGTAGTTGGACAAGAGTTAGCAGATGAGCTTAAAGTTTTACAAGATGCGTTGCCGCCTTTTAGCCAAAAATTAGCGATTAAAATTATTGAAAAAGAACTTGGGTCTGACTTAAGTAATTTTTTTTCCAGCTTTAGTCATCCAATTGCCGCTGCGTCGCTTGCTCAAGTACATAAAGCTACACTTTGTGGTAGCGATCAAGTCGTAGCTGTTAAAGTGTTAAGACCCGGTATTGAAAAAGCTTTTTTGAGAGATGTCGATGCTTTTTATCTTTTGGCAAGAATAATAGAAATATTTTCCAAGTCGTCACGTCGTTTGAAGCCTGTCGCTGTCATAGAGCACTTTGACGGCATTGTTCGCGAAGAACTAGATTTGAGAATGGAGGTTTCAGCTGCCGCGGAGTTTAAGTCAAACACGCTGAAGGATGATCGGTTTCAGGTTCCCTCAGTATTTTGGGACTTATCAAGCCGAAGAGTTTTAACTACAGAGTGGGTGTCAGGGATTCCTATTGGAAATATCGATGAGATAAGTGCAAGTGGTGCAAATATGGAGTCTATTGCGACTTTAATAATGCAATCTTTTCTTAGACAAGCTTTGAGAGATGGTTTTTTTCACGGTGATATGCATCAAGGTAATTTAAAATTAGGGTCTGATGGAACCCTTTTCGTCATGGACTTTGGAATAATGGGTCGAATTGATTCGTTTACTAGACGCGTTTATGCTGAAATTCTGATGGGTTTTTTGCAAAAAGACTATAGGCGAGTCGCTGAAGTTCATTTTGAAGCCGGCTACGTTCCGCAAAGTGAAGATGTTGAAGCGTTTGCTCAGGCTTTGCGGGCAGTAGGTGAGCCAATTTTTGGTGTTGAGGCTAAGCAAATTTCCATGGCTAGGCTCTTAGCTCATCTTTTCGATGTGACTGAAAGGTTTGGCATGGTTACAAGAACTGAATTGATACTACTTCAGCGCTCAATGGTAGTTGTAGAGGGTGTATCACGAAGTCTTGATCCCCATATGAATATGTGGGAAACAGCTAGACCTATAGTTGAAAGCTACATCAAAGAAAATCTTGGCCCAAAAGCAATTCTGAATGACGCGATAAGTACTGTTAGGGCACTATCAAGATATGGACCTCACTTGCCTTTTATAATAGAGCGTAATCTTCATTACTCGTTAAATAAAGACCCGGTGCCAATCCGGCGTCGTCGGCTACCTGCTTTAATTGGTGGATTATTCTTAGGTGGAATTCTAGGGAGTATCATTACAATCTTGTTTGCATTTCTAGCCGGTTGAGCTACCATGTGACGTGGTCTCGTGGCTCAACTGGATAGAGCAGCCCCCTCCTAAGGGGCAGGTTATTGGTTCGAATCCAATCGGGATCACCACATGTATTTTATTAAAAAAGTAATAAGCATTCTTTCTGTATAGTTGCTCAGGGCAGTGCTTTATGAAAAAATAATTGGTCTCGATTTATAGTATGGGACTCCATGGTTCTAAATACTATTTCAAATTCCAGTAATGCAGAACTAAAATTAATTTTGATTATCTATTATAGTAGCGGCTCCTGTTACCGCAGCCCCAGCTTTACAATCATCAAAAAATACCTTACCAAAAATGCACCCAGATGCAATATTACCCACGAGTCTTTCTCCTTCGCTTGTTAGATATGATGTTTGGCATGAAGATAAACTTAAGTATAATATACAAATTGTTACAATTTTTTTCATTTTGTTTCCTTACTATCTGTTTATATTTCTTTTTAAATTATTAATCTAGACTTGTCTCAAATTCATAATTAATTTGAACGTAAAATGAAAGTAAATCTTTAATTTATCAAAAGCAAGTTGAGGAAAGTTGCGGATTTTTTGGGATGAGAGATTAGGTTTGGATTGTGGGATCGATGAGGCTGGAAGAGGTCCTTGGGCTGGACCAGTTGTTTCGGCGGCAGTGATTTTGCCCGAAGACTTTGCGGTTGAACAGCTCGATGACTCAAAAAGGTTATCAAAAAAAAAACGTGAATTACTTTTTGAGGTGATAGTTGATAATGCTGAAGTTGGTATAGGGTTTGGAACTGTTCGTGAAATAGATAATTATAATATTCTTCAAGCAACTTTTTTATCCATGAAAAGGGCGGTGGCCAATCTAAAATATGTACCGAAAAGACTGTTAATTGATGGTAATGCTGTTCCACAGGGAATGCCAACTTTAGTAAAATGTATTGTGAAGGGTGATAAAAAAGTAGCCTCGATAGCAGCGGCTTCTATTATTGCGAAAGTAACAAGAGATAGATTAATGAAAGATTTGGCAAAAAAATATCCAGGTTACGGTTGGGAAACAAATTTTGGATATGGAGTAAAAGAGCATAAAGAAGCTCTAAAATTACTTGGTGTAACTGCTGAGCATAGGTATTCTTTTAAACCCATACACAATATGTTGTGTTAAGTAAGTAAAATAAGTCATTGATAAAAAATATTAATTGACGTCGAATCACTTTTGAATCATGGTCCTATCGAACTTTAGACGATGAGGTAAAAATGAACATTCATGCAGTACCATTAAGACGTATTCCTAGGAATAAAATTTTACAGGGAAATTGTGTTGATCTAATGAATGATCTTCCAGCTGAATCAATAGATTTAATTTTTGCTGATCCACCATACAATTTGCAATTAGGCGGTGATTTACATCGACCAGATAATTCAAAAGTTAGCGCGGTGAATGATGATTGGGACAAATTTAAAAATTTTGATCATTACGACAAATTTACTCACGACTGGTTGACAGCTGCTAGAAGGGTTTTAAAACCAAACGGCGCTCTTTGGGTTATTGGGTCATACCATAATATATTTAGGGTAGGTTCAATATTGCAAGATTTGCAATACTGGATACTTAATGACGTGATTTGGCGTAAATCGAATCCGATGCCAAATTTTAGAGGCAAACGCTTTACAAATGCACATGAGACTTTAATTTGGGCCGCAAGGTCAGCTCGTTCAAAATATACTTTTAATTACGAGGCTTTGAAAGAGTTAAATGATGGTATTCAAATGAGATCAGACTGGTTGTTTCCAATTTGTAACGGAGCTGAAAGGTTAAAAAGGCCTGATGGTACAAAAGTTCATCCAACCCAAAAACCAGAGTCGATTTTGCATAGGTTAATAGTTGCTACCACGAAACCAGGAGATTTCATTTTAGATCCCTTTTTTGGTTCGGGTACGACAGGCGCAGTAGCAAAAAGATTACGACGCTTTTACGTTGGAATAGAGCAAGACATCAACTATATCGAGGAGGCAGAAATGCGACTTTCCAAGATTGATGTTCTTGATAAAGACAGTGTAAGCACCACACCAGCAAAAAGATCTGAGCCGAGGATCCCTTTTGGGGTTTTAATTGAACGCGGATTACTGAATCCTGGTGAAAAATTATATTCTCAAAACGGCAGGCATGTGGCTAAAGTTAGAGCTGATGGAACTTTGATCGCACATGATGCTCGAGGGTCAATTCATCAGGTTGGTTCAATACTAGAGGGTGCACCTTCGTGCAATGGATGGACTTATTGGTGCTTTAAAAGAGATAATGCTAAACTTCCAATTGATGTCCTTCGGCAAAAAGTTAGAGCTGATAATTCATTTTTTGCAAAAAATTACTAAGCATTAATTGGATTGGTTAGACCAAATATCAAAGACTTTTCTCATTAAAGATGGCAAGGCGGTCCGATTAAAACCTTTCATTGGAACAATTACTTGTTGTGAAGGTTGATATTTAGTTATGCAGTGCGCTATTTTTAGGGTTAGTTTGAAATGGCTAAAAGTATGGGTTACAGCTTTGTTTAAAATATCCCATTCAGCGTCAAAAGGTGGATTAAAGATAATATTATCCGACTCTGTCCATTCAGAGCTAGGGAAGCAAAGCGTTCCTCCAAGTAAGCCGTTGCTTGGCCGTCTTTCCAATATTATGTTGTTAGTTGTTGTCAGTGCGATGAATGCATAACCATATCTTGATGGTAGAATTTTTTTTGGTATTTTTTTTGGTATTTTTTGGGTAATTCCGAGATTGTCAGATTTGCAGAATTCCTTAATAGGACATTTTTTACAGTTAGGGTTTCCGGGTGTACATATTTGGGACCCAAGATCCATTAGGGCCTGTGCATAGTCGCCAAATCTGTCCCCGGGAAGAACACTATGAGCAAAACATTTAATTTTTTTTTTGGATAATGAAATTGGTGTAGAAATTGCGAATAGTCGACAAATTACCCGCGAAACATTACCGTCTACTACGGTTGCCTTCTTATTAAAGCCGATTGATTTTATAGCCGCCGATGTGTAAGTCCCAATGCCAGGTAGATCTAGTAATAATTTTTCTTTATCAGGAAATACGCCATTATATTTGGCCGCAACTACCTTCGCGCAGCTAATAAGGTTACGAGCTCGTCGATAATAACCTAAACCAGCCCACGCCTCCATGATTTCTTCATCGCTGGCAGCTGCTAAATGCATAACTGTCGGCCATTTAATTACAAAAAATTTGAAATATGGCTTTACTACTGTTACCGTTGTTTGTTGCAACATTATTTCTGAAAGCCATACCCAATATGGATCAGGTCTACAACCTGCTTTAGATTTGTCGGGGGGTGTTCTCCACGGAAGAACACGTGCATTTTTATCATACCATTTTAATAGTTCTGATGCTAAATAATTATTATTTCTCATAATTCATTTTTGACAGTGTTCAAAGTTAGTTTGTTGCTTTATATTGCGATAGGCTAACATTGACTTGAAACAATTGCTACATTAGGTGTCGAAATGCGGTGAAAATAGAGATTACCATATAATTTGGTTGAAAAAAATGGACAAGATTATTAACAATTAATGAAAATGAAAAGATCAAAAAAAGGGTTCAGAAGAGCATCAACTTTTATTCAACAACTTACAAAGGAAAGTCTTGAGAAAAGAGGATTTGCTCAATCCAAATTAATAACAAATTGGAATGAGATTGTTGGTTCGGAGCTATTTAAAATATCTAGGCCTATTAAAATGTCTTTTCCGAAAAATGGGTTAGGGGCAACTTTGACCATTGAAATTGATGGAGCCGTTGGTCCAGAAATCGATATGCAGAGACATATTATACAACAAAAAATAAATCGTGTGTATGGATATAGAGCAATAACTAAAATTAAATTTAAAGTTTCGGCTGAAATTGGCTATGATATAATTAGAAAAGACAATTTACTGTTTGATCAAAATGACTACAATTTTGAAAAAAATAAAATTGTTCGGAACGATATGGCTAGGCAGGATTTAACGTTTAAATTAGAAAAAACAAAAAATCAAAAATTGCGACAAACCTTACAAAATATATGTAGTAGTTTTTTAAACTCTAGCAAACACTGATCTTTATTTAAACAAGGAAAAAAATGTTAAATATTAAGCATCTAAATTTAAAAGTAATTTTGGCGTTTCTTCTTTTACTGATACCAACAATGCTATTCTCTGAGAATAAAGGTTCTGGGGAGTATTTAGAAATGTTCAAAGGAAATCCAAATTCTGACGTAACGATAGTTGAGTACGCGTCATTTACTTGTCCACATTGCGCCACCTTTCATCATGAAGTTATTCCTCTCTTAGAACAAGAATATATAGTTTCTGGAAAAGTTAAATTTGTATATAGAGAGGTTTATTTTGATGCTCCGGGTCTTTGGGCAGGCCTTTTAGCGAGATGCGCTGGACCTGAAAAATATTTTGGTATTGTAGATTTACTTTATAAAAAACAAAGTAAATGGGCTTCTGGAAATTCTGAGAAGGAAATTTTAAGGGAGCTTTTTCTTTTAGGTCGTCAAGTTGGAATTGAAAAAGAACGTCTCAATCTATGTCTCCAGGATAAAAAGAAATCACTGACTTTAATTGATGCTTATTTGAAAAATAGTAAATTGGATGGTGTAACTTCGACACCAAGTTTGGTGGTAAACGGAAAATTAATTAAATACACGAATTTTGATAATCTAAGAACCATACTTGACGAAACGATTGCAAAATTGACTAAAGAATAGCCATAATTTTTTTTAACAGAAAATCTTGGTTTTGGAGTTCTAATTCAACTCTTAAAACGTGAATCTTGCGTCGCAAGTATTTTGGTATTCGAACGAAGTCTTTTTCAGTAGTGATGAGTAATGCTTTTTGTTTTTCAGCTGCATTTACTAAGTCAGTTAAATCTTTATTTTTAAACGGTTTGTGGTTGGTAAATGCCTTAAATTTTATAATATTTGCTCCTAATTTTTCTAACGTATTTTTAAATTTCATAGGATGCGAAATACCAGCAAATCCGATAACGTTCTGTTTTTTTAAATCAAATTTATCGCATTGGGCTACCAACCTTCCTTGTAGGTTAGGAATTTTATTTATAAATGAATTGTCTTTTCTGAAATTGTATTGGTCGGTTCGATCCCCAATAGTCACTGTAAAGTCAGCCTTTTTAAAACCACTTGATATTTGTTCTCTCAGAGGTCCAGCTGGAATTGCATAGCCATTGCCAAAGCCAATTGATGTTTCGATGATTAATAAAGAAAAATCTTTTTTAATCGTGCTATTTTGAAAACCATCATCCATAATAATAACATTAGCACCTGAGGCGACGGCTGCTTTTATGCCGGAATAACGGTTTCTTGCTATCCACGTAGGTCCATAAAATGCCATCATTAAAGCTTCATCCCCTACTGAAATAAAAGAGTCTTTTTTAGGGTTAACCAAGTGGGGACCTTTCAGGTTAGCTAAATAGCCATGGCTTAAAATATGCGGCTTATAACCTAAATTTTGAAGTAAAGATCTCAGTTTTAAAGCTGTTGGTGTTTTTCCATTTCCGCCTATTGTTATATTGCCGACGCAAATGATAGGTATAGGACATTTTTTTGATGGTGTACATTTTTGGTGGAGTTTACCTAAAACTAGCCAGATAATAGAAATTGGATATAGAATATATGTTAAGAGGGATGGGTTTGATTTTGAATTTAACCAAAATTTAGGGAACAGCATTTTATTTTTTTCACTTTGTTCTATCCACCCGCTATAGTCATATTTTCGACTAGAAGGCTTGGTATAACCTTTGACAAATGCGGTTTCCCATCATTAGCTGCAATGATATTTGACAGCATTTCGGTCAAATTTCCTGCTATCGTACACTCATTGACTGGAAAAACAACTTCACCATTTTCAATCCAGAATCCATTGGCTCCCCTTGAATAATCGCCAGTGTTTTGATTAATTGTTGACCCTATTAAAGAAGTTACTAACAAGCCACTTTTAATACTACGGATTAGCTGTTCCAAGCTATTGCTTCCTGGCGAAAGCTCGAGATTACCTATTCCAGGTTGCGGTGCTGATGATAAGGATCTGTAAGCGTTACCTAAGGGCGCAAGTTTTAATTTCCTGGAAGATCGAAGGTCCAGAATATATCGTTTTAAAACTCCACGTTCAATAAAGATTTGACGGTTGGTTGGCAGACCTTCGCTATCGAAAGGTCTGGACCCAGCGATTTTTGGTCTCATAGGATTTTCTGATAATGTTAAGTTTTCAGACAATACTTTTTTGTTGAGACTGTTCAGTAGCCAGCTTGATCCTCTACAAATAGAAGCGCCATTCATCGCTGAAGTTAAATGTCCAATCAAGGTAGAGGAAATTCTTTGATCAAAAAGTACTGGATATGAACCTGTGGGAGGCCGTCTTGGGTTCAACCGAGCCTTTGCTCTTGTTGCAGCGAGTTGACCTACTGAAGCCGCGGATGGCAAGTCATTTAAGAAAGTCCTGCTTTCTGATGCATAGTCACGTTCCATTGAGGAACCATAGCCTGCTATAGCACTGCAAAATAATTGAAATGATGTCTTTTTATACCCATTTGAGAAGCCATTTGATGTTGTCATATAAAAGTCAGAAAAATTCGAAACAAATCCTGCGCTTTCACATTGTGAGATTTCCTTTGTTTCCAAAGCGGTATCTTCTATTTCCATACTCAAATTCTTTAGCTCTTCAAAATTCTGACTTTTATAATTTTTATCTGAAAGGTTGAAATCTTTTTCAGCCCAGTTTTTCAACATTTGACTATTTTCCGCTGGTAAACTTAATGCGTCATGGGTTGAAGCTTTTGCCATTTCAACAGCTCTAATAATCATCTCATTCATTGTTTTATCGTTAACATTTGATATTGATGAACAGGCTGATTGTGAATTTACGAAAACTCTTATACCTAAATCTACGGTTTCGGATGTTTCGATTTTTTCAAGGTTTTGATTTTTAACTTCAATGGATAAGCCTTTATTTTTTAAAGCGATAGCTTCGGAAGCTGTCGCACCGAAACTTTTGGCTCTTTTTATTAAATGCTCTGATAGTTGTTTTAAGTTTTTTGACATTTTTAACTTTTTTGTTTGGACAATTAAATGTTATTCATTTGATCATATTGCAAATTTACTATGAAAGGTAAATATATGGTTAAATTTAATTTACAAGCACCGATCAAATCATCGGTATGAATAATCAACCACTAAATCAAATTTTTGATGTTCTAATTATAGGCGGAGGGCCTTCAGGATTGATGGCAGCTACGGAATTAATTGAGTATGACTGTTCTATTTGCCTTATTGAGGCTATGCCCACTATTGGAAGAAAATTTTTGATGGCTGGCAAATCAGGTCTCAACATTACAACCTCCAAGAAAAACTTTGTAGCTGAGTATGGTGAGTCAGCTCGATGGATTTTGCCATTAATCAAGAAATATGGACCCAAAGAAATTATCAAACTCTGTGAATCACTTGGACAAACTTTATTTATCGGCAGTTCTGGAAAGGTATTTCCTAAAGTAATGAAAAGTTCGCCACTTTTACGATCGTGGTTGGTTCGGCTAACTGATGCGGGCGTGGTAATTCGGACTTCGTCGAGGTGGGTTGACCTTAATCAAGTTTATAAAAAGGATGCTGTCCAAGGAACGAGTAAGCAATTTGTGCATGAAATAAAATCAAATGGAAAAAGTTACTTAATACAGGCTCGGGCTACTATCTTGGCATTAGGTGGTGCTAGCTGGAGTAAACTTGGTTCAGATGGCAAGTGGAAAAATATTTTGAAACGACACTTTTTCGACTCAAAAAAATCCCTCATTCCTTTTGCCCCTTCCAATATGGGCATTATTATACCTTGGTCAAACCACATGTTAAAATTCGAAGGTCATCCAGTAAAGTCTATTGCTATTAAAGTTAATGGTAAAACAAAAAAAGGTGAGTTCGTTGTGACTCGTAATGGTGTTGAGGGTGGAATAATTTACTTATTTTCCACAACAGAACTGGGAACTCCCAAAGAGCTTGAAATCGATCTATTACCTAATTTTTCAATATTACAGATTTGTAAAAAATTAGAACGGGAGCAACGAAAATTAAGTATATCAAACTTTCTTCGAAAATCTTTGGGTTTGAAGGGGGTTAAATTTGGTCTGCTTTGTGAGTATGCATTTCCTTTTCCAAAAGTAAATTTAGAGTTTGCAATCGCCATCAAAAATCTGAAAATCAAGGTAAAGGGCGGCTACCCTATGGATTATGCAATATCTACTAGGGGAGGTATTGCGAAAGAAGCTGTCAATCAAGATTTGATGTTAAATGACCTTCCTGGCATTTTTTGTGCTGGTGAAATGCTAGATTGGACAGCTCCAACAGGAGGATTTCTTCTAACAGGTTGTTTTTCTACTGGTTCCCGGGCAGGTAAATCTGTAGCAAGATATCTCAGCTTGAAACTGCCGAGTTAATTTATTGGTTTTATGAGGTGTCCAATTCTTAAAAAAGAACGTTCTAAATAAAAATTTATTCCAAGTTTTGGTGAAGATCGAATATCTTTTTCAACTTTATAAATTATTTCCAAGGCCCGCTCTAATAGCTTAGTTGACCATGAACGAGATTGTAAAAGAATCTGGTGCCGTCTAGAACCAAATATTGGAGGATAAATTTTTTTCAAAACAAGGTCTGGGTTGTTAGGATTTAAAGAAAGTTTATAAAGCAATTTGAAATGTCGATGCGTGGAATTTATTATTTGGTTAGGTTGCATTCCAGAATTGAATAAGTTTTTAAGTAACAGAACCATTGGAGCAATGTCGCCTTTTGCTAGGTAATCTATCATTTCAAATTCTCTAGTATTATTCTCATCTATCAAAATTAACTCAATATCTGCCATTGTTACTGGGCTCTTATCTGAGTACTTAAAAGCTTCTAACTTTCTCATGAATCCGATGAATGCCGGTAGTGATGAAAAACTGCCTGGTTCTTTAACAAAAGCCAAAATTTCTTTATCTACTATTTTTACTGAAAATGAATCGATTAGTGTTTCAATTTTTTTTAGATTTATTTGATCGTCGTATACTGCGAGGCAAATAGCGATAGGATGATTTTCTATCAGTTTACGTAACGCTGAATTAGATTTTAGTTGATTTGCTAAAAGAATGATAGTGGCATCATCTGAGTTCCAATTATCAAGTTCCTTTGCTATCAATTTTAAACTTTTTTCAGTGACTCCCTCGATAATTATAACTCTTTTTCCTGGAAAAAACCCAATGGTTCGAATTTTTGTGTGCAAACTATCAGGTTGTTTCAAAAGTGCGTTTTCTGTTAATTTGTCCACACGCATTTCTGTTTGACCTGATGGACCGCATAACAATTCTGTTGCTTCTTTACACTTTTCTTGAATTTCAGACTGGTTGGGACCGTATAAAAGAATAAGTGGAAGTGAATTTATATTTTGTTCTATGAAAAAATTAAATTGTTTAAAATTTATTTTCATTTCCTCCACTTCTCCGATAAAACTGACATCCTAGTACTAATTTTGTCACCAATCGTCACCGCTAATCTTTTTCTTGCGGCGTCCTCTGCTACTAGTGTGGCGTAACCCGTTGAATTGCTCGCAGAGCTGAATCTGGTTCTAGCAATGGATTTTTGCATAGGTAGAATCACGTTGCCGCTTTTATCCATCACAGTATAATTAGCTGTCATTACTAGTTTATAGCTTGTTATTTCATTATTTGGTGTTATCACTTCGTCTGTTTTAATGGTCTCGAGAGTAATACTTAAAAAGTGAGATTCATTATTGGGTTCGCCAAAGTGCCTAATTAGTTCTTCTCGTAATTGATAACCTTCTTTCCCAACTATTTCTTTTATTGCTAAGCTGTTATCTATTTGGGGGTTTCCGCTTGATTGATTGTAAAGTGGTTTAAAACCGCAGGACGTATTCAAAACCAATAATAGTATTACAAATAATTGATAAGGCTTTTTAAGTGACCACATTTACGATTCTACCGGGTACAACTATGATTTTTGAAGGCGTTTTTCCGTTGATAAATGATATAATTTTCTTATTCTCTAAAACGACTTTTTCTATTTCTTCTTTACTTGCATCTCTAAGAATTAAAAGCTCCATTTTTTTCTTTCCATTTATTTGAATTGGTATGTTTATGTGCTCATCTATTAATAGAGACTCATCTACTTTTGGCCAATCTTGCGCTGTTATTGATTGCGAGTATCCAAGTGCGGCCCAAATTTCTTCTGCGATATGTGGTGTCATAGGTTGCATTAAAAGGGCCATAGTCGACAGCGCCTTTAATTTTTGTTGTTTGGGCGCGCTTGATCTAGAGATTACTGTCGTGAATTCATATAATTTAGCGATAGCCTTATTAAATGCAAATCCTTCAATGCCATCGGATACACCTTTGATCGCCAAATTGATTGCTTTTTCTAAATCTTCTATACTTTTTTTTTCGTCATCATGATCAAGTCTAAGCGCATCTGAATTCTGGCATAGAATATCATGCGCTATTTTCCAGACTTTTTGAATGTGTCGCCACGCGCCTTCTATCCCTGCTTCCGTCCATTCGACATCTCTATCTGGTGGACTATCAGACATAACAAACCACCTGGCAGTATCAGCCCCATATTGGTCGATTATGTCAATAGGATCAACAACATTTTTTTTTGATTTAGACATTTTAACAGATCCACCAATTTCGATAGGCATCCCTGTTTTTTTTACAGTGTGAACAGTGTCTGATCTGTCAGAATTAGTACTCATGATTTCCTCAGGAGAGAACCATTCAATATTACTAGCTGTAATTGTAGCGATTACAGGCGAGTTTGGTGAAAAAATTTTTTCATTTACTTGAAAAGATTTTGATGGTTTGCTCACTATAATTTTGTTGTTGGTTTCAATGCCTTTTATCCATGCTCGAGCACCACTCGTTTTACCAATAAGCTCTAAACCCAGTTCAAACGTTCCATTATTTTTCGTAATATTTAGTGAATGATTATTATATGTCTCGTGACATACCATCCCCTGAGTAAAAAGAGCAGAAAAAGGTTCAGTTGACTTCTGAGGAAGGTGATGAGTGGCGTGCATTGCTCTCGCAAAAAATCTTGAGTAAAGCAGATGTAATATAGCGTGCTCTACACCCCCAATATATTGATCCACATTCATCCAATAATTGGTAGCAGTTTCACTGGTAGGTGCTTTAGATTGTGGATCAGTAAATCTTGCGTAATACCATGAACTGTCTACAAAAGTATCCATTGTATCCGTCTCTCGGTTACTAACTTTCCCGCATTGAGGACATTCTGCTTGTTTCCACTTTTTATTTCGATTTAATGGATTTCCAGGTTTAGAGAAATCAGCCTTTTTAGGTAAAGTCACTGGTAAATTTTTTTTATCCTCTGGTACAACTCCACATTTTTCACAATAAATTATCGGGATAGGACAACCCCAATAGCGTTGTCTAGAGATACCCCAATCACGGAGACGGAAATTCACTTTTGGTTTTGCTAAATTTAGCGACTCTAAATGTTTTATTATGGTCTTTTTTGCATCTTCAATTGCTTTACCGTTTAGAAAATCTGAATTTATTATTCTACCAATACCAGTAAATGCTTCAGAAGTGATTTTGAATGTATTTTCATCTTGATCTGATGGACAAACGACAGGCTTGACCTCTAGACCGTACTTATTAGCAAAATCTAAATCCCTCTGATCATGTGCAGGGCAGCCAAAGATTGCACCAGTTCCATAGTCCATTAAAATGAAATTCGCTATATATAGTGGCACACATTTCCCTGGAATAACAGGAGACATGACTTTAATACCAGTGTCCACTCCCAATTTTTCAGCAGTTTCTATTGCTTCCTCTGTGTTTCCCAGTTTAGCACATTTTTTTAAAAAATGTGCTATCTCAGGATTTTTTTTCCCCAAAAGTTCTGCAAGGGGGTGGTTTGGAGAAATTCCGCAAAAACTCATTCCAAATATTGTGTCTGGTCGTGTGGTATACACTTTTAGCTCTGAAAGACTTTTTGGAGCATTTTTAAGTTTAAATTTGATTTCACATCCGATGGATTTACCGATCCAATTCTTTTGCATCAGTTTCACTTTTTCAGGCCAATGGTCTAACTTTTCAACAGATGAGAGTAATTCATCTGAATATTTTGAGATTTTAAAAAACCATTGAGTTAATTCTTTTCGTTCCACAATGGCGCCAGACCGCCAGCCCCGACCGTCCTCAACTTGCTCATTAGCTAGAACTGTCATGTCAACTGGGTCCCAATTGACCACTGCGTTTTTCCTATAAACCAAGCCAGCCTCAAGCATATCCAAAAACATTGCTTGTTGTTTTCCGTAATAATCCTCGTCGCACGTAGCGAACTCTCTTGACCAATCAATCGACAATCCCATCGGTTTTAATTGTTCTCGCATTATCGCTATGTTTTGGTACGTCCAAGTTGCCGGGTGAATATTCTGGTCTATTGCGGCGTTTTCTGCTGGCATTCCAAAGGCATCCCAGCCCATAGGGTGCAAAACATTAAACCCTTTTGCTCTTTTGTATCTTGCCACAACATCCCCCATGGTATAATTGCGGACATGACCCATATGGATCCGGCCGGATGGGTAAGGAAACATTTCAAGTACGTAATATTTTTTCTTTTTAGGATCAATGGAAGCTTCGAATATGCGTTGGGTGTTCCATAACTTTTGCCATTTGGGCTCTACTTCACTCGCATTATATTTAGACATCGTTTATTCCTTAGGGTTTCCTAAAACTCAATATGATTAAATTAGCTGTCAATTACTTTATTTCTATTGTAAATAATACGGAAAGGTTTTGTAAGTGTAAAAAAGTACTAACGAAGACCTGAGGCATGGACAAGCCTTAATCAGCAAAAATGAGTGGTCACAAACTGTGGCAGTATTGCACCACACTTAAAAACAAAGTTTGACGAGTGACAAGGAGGCTTGATCCATGGGCATAATTGGGTATTTAACATTTATACATTCCGCATTCTTTAGGATGAGGTTAACCTTTAATTAAACAAAAAGAGGCAAGAACATGAAACACGTTCTCTTCACTACTACGGCTCTAGTGGCATTTTCTGGTGCAGCTATGGCTGATGTGACTTGGTCAGGCTCAGCAAGCCTTGGCTACAATGATGGTACTGGCGTAATGGCTGAAGGTATCAATACGGATATCGATTTAGACGTGACTATGTCAAATGCGGGTGGATACTCCGCATCAATTAGTGCTGCTATGGAAGGTGGCGAAGCTATTACTGGCGAAGACATTGCGATTACAACGCCAGTAGTTTCTATTAATTACGGCGAAGTCGTCGAAGCTGCGAATTCAGCCTACTCTGATACGGATGGTTTATCCGGTCTCGGGTCCGATGAATTTTCATCCCCAGATGGTTCTGGCGCGGCTGTTTTGATTAGTGCTTCAACAGGTGGCATGACAGTAGGATTCTCCGACGATTCATCTGTTGACGGTAGTGAGTCTTCCTTCGGTATCAGTGGTGATCTTGGCGGAGTAAGTTTCGGAATCGGGTCCAAAGGTGATGACTGGGGTATTTCTGCGTCAGGCAGTGCCATGGGAGGTTCAATTTCCGTAGCGAGCGAAGAAGTCGATGGAACTTCGGGAACTGGTGCGAGCTTGACGATGCCGCTAGGTGATATGTCATTGACAGTATCAGCAACAGATGGTGACTTCTGGGGTGCGTCAGTAAGTACTGCTCTCGCTGGAGCGACAATATCAGCTGGTACAGATAGTGACGATGATACGCAATTTGGGCTGTCAACGACTATCGCAGGTGGTTTTGGTCTAGCTGCTGATTTCGATACAGATAATGGAACAGAGCTGGCATTGTCGTACTCGTTGTCTGACTCAGCAACATTGACTGTATCATATAACGAAGATCTAGATGAAGATGATGATGATGATTACGAACCAGGAACTGAAGCAAAGATAGCATTCACATTCTAATAGTTTAGTAATTAAATCAATAAAATTAAGAGGCATTGCGTCTGCAGTGTCTCTTATTGTATATAAATGGTAGGAGTTTTAAAAAAAATATTAAGGACTTAGCGTGAACGGATTTTTGGCAGCACTATTTTGGACTTCGACGGTCGTTACTCCTGACAATTCCATCTTAAACGGTGTTGAAAAAAAAGTCACGCCACCGTACCAGTCGTTGTCTTATAATACGGTCGAATATCAGAAAGAAATAGTTGGTCAGGAAATACAGTATTCTCGACACTCTGGTTTGTCAGTAGGTCCTTTGAAAGTAGTAGCGTCTAGTTCGCTAACAGATGATAATGGGTTGTGGTTTGGATACGGTTTTTACAACGAGTTTAAGTTATCAAAGGAATTTGGATTCGGATTTAGTTTCTTGCCTGGAGTTTATTCTCGAGGCAGTGAGGTCGATCTTGGTGGGTGG
>MDTB01208928.1_pt1 | contig 31069 bp, 31 predicted proteins | sample 811161 | NCBI WGS metagenome assembly MDTB01 (sample SAMN05326650, study PRJNA326480) | marine metagenome | isolation source: seawater | place: Mediterranean Sea | collected 2009 | reverse complement strand
TTCTCAAAATTTAGTCTTATATTCAAAAATGTTGGTGCACCTATATCTATTATATTTTGAGATTTTATTATTTCTAAGATTTCTTTTTTTAATAAAAATAATAAGTTTTGATAATCAAATGTTTCAATATTTTGGTCTGATATTATTAAATTTTTAACAATAAGTTTTGCCGAAATATTTCCCTTTAAAAATATTCTTGTTTTTTTTTTATTATAATCAATTATTACCAGTAAATTATCCTTCTCTAAATTTTGATCAAAAATTTCACTTAAATTTATTTGATCTAAATCATTTTGATTTTTTTTTATTTTTTCTATTACTTCTAAATTTTCTAAAGGAAGCGTATACTCGATTATTTCGTTGTCTATCTTTTCTTTATCGTTATTTTTTGTCCAATTTTCATAAAAAAAATTATTTTCATAAATGAAAATTTCTTCATTTTTTATTAATACTGGTAAAATTTTAATATTCTTTCCTCTTACATCGCTATACTTAATATTATTTATACTATAAAAATTATACATTTTATCTCTCTTAAAGAACAAGTTCATCATAATAGAATTTTCAGATAATTCAGAATCATTTGTCATTTGGTAGTGTGAGACTAAATTTTTTATAGCACCTAGATTTGTGTTTTTTAATTTGTTAAAGTCCTTCTCTAGCAAAATTTTTTTATTTAATTTTTCAAAGCCTTGCTTAAAAGCAATATCAATTAATTCTGCTTTATTTTTGAAGGAATTTTTATTAACTTCAATATTATTAACAGTAAAAACACTATCATTAGATAAAACATTTCCAGTTTGGGATAAAATCATTATTATCAGTATTATAAATTTAAAATTTTTCATTTTTTTATAATTATCATTATTATTCATGAAAAAAAAACTCTATAGTTACAAAAATAGCGGCGTTGATATCTCGCTTGGAAATAAATTTGTAAGTCATATCAATAAATTAACAAAAAAAAATGTCAAAAAAGCGAAAAATAAGACTGTTCAAAACAACATAGGCTCATTTGGTTCCTTATATGATATTAATGCATTAAATTTAAAAAGTCCCCTGCTTGTATCTTGCACAGATGGTGTTGGTACTAAACTTGAACTTTCAGATAAACTTAATCAACTTAACACTATAGGAATTGACCTTGTGGCAATGTGTGTAAATGATTTAATTGTGCAAGGAGCAAAACCATTATTTTTTTTAGATTACATTGCTATTGATAAAATTAAATTACCAAAATTAAAAAAAATTTTGATTGGAATTATTAAAGGATGTAATTTATCAAATTGTGAATTGATCGGAGGTGAAACTGCTGAGATGCCAGGAATTTATAAAAAAAATAAATTTGATTTAGCTGGTTTTAGTGTCGGTATAGTTTCAAGAGAAAAACTTCTAAAAAAAGAAAACGTTAAAAAAGGGTTCTCAATATTTGCTGTACCCTCCTCTGGAATCCATTCAAATGGTTATTCTTTGGTAAGAAATATTTTAAAAAAGAATAAGTTACCAAGTAATCTTAAAAAAAAATTACTTCAACCAACAAAAATTTATGTTAACGAAATTTTAAATTTATGTAATAATAATTTAATACATTCTGCTGCTAATATAACTGGTGGTGGATTAGTTGAAAATATTATTAGATCAGTTCCAAAAAATCTTTCGGTCAATATTGATTTATCTAAAATTAAAACTCAAAAAATTTTTTCTTGGATAAAATCTAAAAATGTCTCAGATAAAGAAATGCTTAGAACATTTAATTGTGGTGTGGGATTTTGCATCATTACGAAAAAAAATAATTTTGGAAAAATTAAAAAATATTTTAAAAAAGATTTTATGCCTTATGAGATAGGTTATATTTCAGAAAATAATAAAAAATTTAATTTATTAAATAAAATGAGATGGTAAAAGTTAATACTTGTATTTTTATTTCTGGAAAGGGTACAAATTTAAAAAAACTTATTTTAAATTCAAAAAATTATCATTTTCCAATAAATATAAAATTAATTATATGTAATAATAAAAATGCTGAGGGTCTTAATTTTGCAAAAAAGTGGTCAATTCCTTATTTAATTTTGAAAACAAATGATAATCTCTCTGAAAATAAAATATTAATAAAATTAAAAAATTATAAGATCGATTTAATTTTATTAGCTGGTTATATGAAAATTTTAACTAAAAAGTTTATTCGCACTTTTGGTAAATCTATAATTAACATTCATCCATCACTTTTACCAAAGTTTAAGGGTTTAAACACCTTCGAAAAAGTTTTGTTAAAAAGAGAGAGGAAAACAGGATGCACAGTACATTTTGTGACGGAAAAACTTGACTCTGGTCAAATTATCTTAAAAAAATTTTTCTACATAAATGAAAAAGATAATATTGATTCAATTAAAAGAAAAACACAAAATCTAGAATATAATGCTTTTTCTGAGGCAATTATTAAAGTTTTAAAATAAGTTATTTATTAAAGAAAAAATTAATTTCTATTTTAGCATTAGAAACTGAGTCAGAGCCGTGAACAGAGTTTTTATCTATTGAAATACCATACAGTTTCCTAATCGTTCCATCATTAGCATTCTTAGGGTCGGTAGCGCCCATTAATTCTCTATTTTTTAAAACTGCGTTATCACCCTCTAATATTATTACTTCTATAGGCCCTGAGGATAAATAGTTGCAAAGTTGATCATAAAACGGCTTGGATTGATGGACTTTATAAAATTCAGCAGCCTCATCTTTTGAAATATGAAGTTTTTTTGTATCTAAGATTGATAAATTATTTTTTGAAAAAATTGATTTAATTTTTTCTGACAAATTTCTTTCAACTGCATCAGGTTTTATTATTGAAAGCGTTTGCTCTCTATTACTCATAATTTTCTTCTATTAGTTGGTTCAATAACCTAACGCCAAATCCAGTTGCTCCTCCAGAATTTAAAGCTCCTCCATATTTGGAGAAAGCCATTCCAGCAATATCTAAATGAGCCCAAGGAGTTTTATTTAAAATGAATCTTTGTAAAAACTGAGCTGCTGTTGTTGAACCAGCTCCTCCTACATAATTTATATTTTGCATATCAGCATTTTTTGAATTAATAAGTTTATCATAATTTTTATGAAGAGGCATTCTCCAAAGTTTCTCTTCAACTTTTTCACCTGCATTTAAAATTTGTTCAGACAATTTATCATCATTTGAAAAAAGCCCAGCATATTCTGAACCTAAACAAACTATAATTGCTCCTGTTAAGGTTGCTAAATCAATCATAAATTTTGGTTTAAACTTTTTTTCTGTAAAAGTTAATGCGTCAGCTAAAACTAACCGACCCTCTGCATCTGTATTTAATACTTCAATAGTTTTACCACTATAAGATTTCACAATATCTCCTGGTCTTTGTGCTACGCCGCTTACCATGTTTTCAACCAGTCCTACTACGCCCACTGCATTTACTTTTGCTTTTCTTAGTGCCAAACTTTTCATTAAACCAACCACTGCTGCTGAACCTGCCATATCATAAGTCATGTCCTCCATAAATCTTGCAGGTTTTAATGAGTATCCACCTGTATCAAAAGTAACTCCTTTTCCAACAAATGCTAAAGGTTTAGAATTGTTTTTTGCTCCATTCCATTCCATAGTAACAAGATAAGATCCTCTAATACTTCCCATCCCTACTCCAAGTAAGGCATTCATGCCAAGTTTTTTTAATTTTTTTTCATCATAGATATTTACTTTCAAACCATCTTTTCGAAGAGAGTTGATTCTTTTTGCATATTCATCTGGATGCAAGATATTTCCAGGTTCAGATACTAAGTCCCTAGCATAGAATGTTCCTTCCTCTAAAGCTTTAAATTTTAATTGATTTTGTATTGAAAGTTTATTTTTATTTCCAATTATATTTACAGTAATAAGTCTTGTGTCTTTTTTTGTTTTATATTTTTTAAATTCGTAAGATTTTAATTTAAGTCCATGCAGAAAATGACCTAAAAAATTATTAAGCTTAGTTGCTATGCTGTCAGAAATTACAAAATATTCACTATTTTTTCCATAGTTTATACGACCAAAAAATTCTGCACCCAAATTTTCTATATCTGATGTTTTAATGTCATTTTTAATAGATATTAAAATTATCTTTTTTTTAGAATTAACTTCAAACACAAAAAGATTTTTTTTCAAATCACTAGTTTTTAATAAATCATTTATATAAGAAAACTCTGCGTTAGACAGATATCTTTTTAACCCGTTAATGTTAAATTTATCATTTGAGAATAAAACAAGATTAGCTGAAAGTTTTTCACTTGTTTTTTTGGTATGGTTAATTTTTATAGACATAAGTTTTAAATTAATCTGGTTTATTGGTATATATGTTCGAATATATCATATTTCAATGGAATATTATTCATAGTGTACTATCATAGGTTGAGTTTTAATTAAAGTTGCATTATTTATATACAACAAATTCTCATGCTTAAAAACAAAATTTATAAATATATATCTGTAGAGTTAATCAAGTCTTTTATCCTTATTTTATTCTCTTTAACACTGATAGCCTGGACTGTAAGAGCGGTTAATTTTCTAGACTTGATTGTTGATAGTGGGTATTCGACATCTACTTACTTTATTTATTCTTTTCTAAATTTAACTAATATTTTAACAAAATTTATACCTTTAAGTTTCTTGCTCGCTTTAGTAATTACTATAATAAGATTAGAACGACAAAATGAATTTTTAGTTTTATGGACCTCAGGTGTCTCCAAGTCACAGATAACAAATTTATTTTTTAGAGTATCTTTAATAGTTTTAATTTTTTATATTTTATTTTCTACTGTAATTACGCCTACAGCTCTTAATAAATCTAGAAATATCATAAAAAAATCAGGGGTAGATACAATTACAAGTCTTATAAAACCTAACGTGTTCGCTGACACATTCAAAGGATTAACATTTTATATCGGTCAAAAAGAAAAAAATATTGTTAAAAATATTTTTATTAAAGATGAAGGAAATACTTTAAATAATTTACTACCTAATAAAAAAGCAACAAAGAATAAGACAATAATTGCAGAAAGGGGAATTATAAACAAAAATAAAATTATTTTAGAAAAAGGTTTTATTCAAACTTTTGAAGAAAATAATACAGTGAAAATTGTTCAATTTAACAAAACATTACTTAACTTTGAAAATTTAGATAATAGAGTAATAAAAGTTGCAAAAATTCAAGAAACTTCGACTGGTAAAGTTTTAAGTTGCTTAAAAAACTATTATTACAAAAATTTTTCAAATGAAATTATAAAAAATTGTCCCAAAAATAATATATCTATAGTTATTGAAACATTTTCAAGACGAGTAGTAATGCCTCTTTACATACCTTTAATATCAATAATTGTATCATTTCTATTGATTCATAAAAAAAATAAAAAATTAAAAATTTTTAATAGGTATATTTTTTTTTCGATAGGTTTTTTTCTACTGGTAATGGCAGAACTTTTAGTAAGATACTCAGGCATGTCTAGTATAAATTTTTATATTTATTTATTTACTCCTTTTATTTTAATGCCAGTTACTTATTTTATTCTTTTAAAAAATTTTAAAAGGGAACTTCAATGAATAATAAAATTAACAATTACCTATTATATGGTTATAGTAAAGTTCTTTTAAATTTTATCTTTGTCTTTTTTTGTTTAGGACTTATTTTAAATTTATTTGAAGAAATAGAATTTTTTAAAAATTCTGGTGAAAGTTTAATCTTGCCATTTACATTGACCCTATCTTACATTCCTAATTTAATTTTTATTAATTTAATGCCTTTTATAATCTTTCTTTCAGGAATGTGGTTTTTTATTTCTATTAAACAAAATAATGAGCTATTAACTTTAAAAGTATTTGGATACTCTAACTTAAAAATAATTCTTATTATAAGTATTTTGTCATTTCTTTGGGGTTTATTTATTCTAACTTTTATAAATCCTGTTACGGCTAATATGGTTAAGTACTATGAAAAGACCAAGTCTAATTACTCTAAAGATACTGACCATTTAGTAACTATTAATAGAAACGGAGTATGGATAAAAGAAATTAGAAATAATGAACTATACATAATAAACGCTAAAAGATTAGAAGATAACAATCTTATAAAGGTTTCTATACATATCCTATCTAAAGATAATTTAATTAAAAAGAGAATAGAAGCATCCAAAGCTAATATTTCAAATAATACTTGGATACTTCAAAAACCAAAGTTGTTTAATTTTGACAAAGAGATCAATATAGAAGTTGAGGAAAAGGAAAAGTTAGAATTTATATCTTTTTATAATGTCACTAAACTCAATAATCTTTTTAAAAATTTAGATACTATCTCCTTTTTAGAGCTTGTCACAGAACATGAGGAACTAATTATAAGAGGATATGAAAAGTCTACTATTTCCGAAAAAATAAATACTTTTTTTGCTTTGCCATTTTTTCTATTTTTAATGACTGTTCTTTCTGCAATATTTACTGTTAACAATAAGGTATCAAATAATATCAATTATTTATTGATAGCGGTGCTTTCTTGTGCCTTAATTTATTACATGAAAGATCTGTCGGTTGCTTTGGGAAAGTCTGATAGACTTTCTGCAGAAATGTCTGTTTGGATACCCGTAATAATTATTAGTCTGATAAATAGTGTAGGATTGCTACAAATAAATGAAAGATAAAATTTTAATACTAAGTAAATTTATATTCCTATTTTTTATAACAAGTAATTTGTGCGCCGATGAATTAAAAATAAATTCTACGGAAGTAAAGATTGATAAAAAAAGTTCAAATATTATATTTCAAGGCAATATCAAGGCTATAGATGAAAATAAAAATATTCTAGAAGCTGATAAAGCTATATATACAAAAAGTCGGGACGTGCTTACTAGTATCGGTCCCACTAAAATAATTACAAGTAATAACTATTTGTTTGAGAGTAAAGACGTAATTTTTGACAACGAAAATAAAATTATAAAATCAAACTTTCCAACTAAAATTATTGATCCTGAGGGTAACACGATTTTGGTAAATATGTTTAATTACAATTCTATTAAAAATATTCTCTTTTCGAAGGGAAAAATAGAACTTTCAGATAAAAATAAAAATATATATAAATTTAGTGAAATATATATTGATGAAAAAAAAAGAAAGATAATTGGATCAGATGCAAAAATTTATCTTAATGATGATGGTCTCAAGGCAGACTCTAGAAATAATCCAAGAATATTCGCTAATAGTATAGCGATTAACGATGATATAACTTCAGTTCAAAAAGGAGCATTTACATATTGTGCTTTTAGAGAAAATAAAAAATGTCCTCCTTGGGAGCTTAGAGCAAAAAAAATTCAACATAATAGTTCAAAAAAAACAATTTATTATGATAGTGCTTTTTTAAAAATATACGACTTTCCAATTTTTTATTTTCCTAAATTTTCTCATCCAGATCCTACAGTAGATAGAAGGTCAGGTTTCCTTATTCCTACTTTTACTAACAGTACTAATATTGGTTCAGGCATAGACATTCCGTATTTTTGGAACATTGCTAAAGATAAAGATTTAACATTTACACCCAGGCTTCACGCAAGCAATAAACCACTTTTTCTCACAGAATACAGACAGGATTTTGCAAGATCCTCATTTATAATTGATGCTGGATATACTGAAGGTTACAAAAATACAACTAATAAAAAATCTCCAGGGGCTAGAACACATTTATTTTCAAGGCTATATAAATCCTTTTCTGAAGAAGAGGAAAATACAAGTGATATAGAAATTAATTTTCAACATGTCTCTAATAGAACATATCCAACAGTAAACAAATTGCAAACTTCTTTAGTTGATTACTTAGATAACACTCTTAAAAATACAGTTGATTATAGTTTACAGAAGGACGATATGTTTTTTAATGCAAAGGTATCAGCGTTTGAAAATCTCTCAAAAACCGGTAATGATAAATATGAATTTATTTATCCAGAGGCCTCATTTGAAAAGAATTTATTAATAAGTGAAAATTTGGGTATTGTAGATTTTAAATCTGAGATGATAGTAAGAAACTACGATGTAGATAAACAAACTGATGTAGTATCTAATGAATTAAATTGGATCTCCAATAGCTGGGTAAATAAATTTGGATTTGAAAATGAAATTTTAGGATTATTAAAAAACGTAAACTATAATGCTAAAAATGCAGAAAATTATAAAACTGATGGCCAAGTGACAGAGTTCTATGGTGCATTAGGATTTAAGTCAGAGTTAGGTTTGTTCCAATCGAAAGGAAATAATTATCTAAATGTTTTCAAACCAAAATTGTTAGTAAAAGTTTCTCCAAATCATTCAAGAAATATATCCAATAATACAACAACTTTAAATTATTCTAACTTATTTAATCTAAACAAAGTAAATACTATAGATGAAATTGATACTGGATCTAGTATCAGTTTTGGATTTGATTTTAAAAAAAATATAGTTGATTCTAATAATGAAATAAAAAATGAGAAGTTTAAATTTAGTTTAGGACAAATTTTAAGTGCAAAAGAAAATCGTGATATGCCATCTAAATCAACGTTAAATGAAAAACTTTCTGACGTAATCGGAGAAGCGTCTTTCAGTTTGAATGAAAACTTAAAAATTTCTAATAATTTTCTTTTAGATCAAAATTTAAAAGAATTTAATAAAAATAAAGTAGATTTAGACTTAATATATCCTAAAACAACTTTTAATGTAGGGTATTTGGAAGAGAGTGAACACATAGGAAATCAGAAATACATTCAGTCTAAAGCCAGTTTTAATTTTGAAAGTGGAATAATTTCATTCAATGCAAAACGTAATTTATTATCTAATTCAGCAGAGTTTTATGATTTAAGTTATCAATATATAAATGACTGCTTAAAAGCGGGAGTAGCTTTTAGAAGAGAGTTTTATAAAGATAAAGACTTAGAGCCAGAAGACTCTCTAATCTTCAAAGTGACATTTTCACCTTTAGGAACAGTTACAACTCCATCTAATTAATGAGAAAAAAATATTTTGTTTTTTTTATAATTGTTTTTATTTTTGTATATAATAATTCTTATTCAAATATTGAAGAGAGAATAGTAGCAAAAATTGGTAACAATATAATCACAAAATATGACATTATGAATGAAGTAAATACTATCTTGGCACTATCTAATAAACAAGCAAATCAGAATGAATTAAGTTATTTACAAAATATTGCCTTTAACAAATTAAAAAAAAAACTAATAAAAGAAAATGAGATTAATAAATATAAAATTACAAAATATAACAAGGGAGATTTAAATAATTATATTTTAAAATTAGAAAACAATATGGGTGTAAAGAACATTGGTTTAGAGAAGCATTTTGAAAAATATAAAGCAAATTATGAAGAATTTATTAAAAGCGTTATTATAAACTTAAAATGGAATACTCTAATATATTCTTTGTATCAAAAACAATTAGATGTAGATAAAGACTTAATTAAATCTGAAATTAGTAATCAACTTAAGAAAGAAAGAAAAATTATTGAATACAACTTATCAGAAATTGTTATAGAAAATTATGATGATAATAAACTTAATAAGGTTATAGAAAATATTAAAAATAATGGTTTTGAAAAAACAGCTACTTTGTTTAGTGACTCTATATCTTCTTCACAAGGAGGGTCGATAGGGTGGATAGAATCTAAATCTATTTCTTCTGCTTATCTTAATGAAATTTCAAATTTAAAAGTTAATCAAATATCAAATCCAATTAAAATGAATAATAATATTGTCATTATCAAACTAAATGATAAAAGAACTTTTAATAAAAATGATATTGATTTGGATGCAATAGAAAAAAATATTGTAAACAAAAGAAAAGAAGAGAAACTTAATATATTTTCTAATTCACATTTGCTAGATTTAGAAAAGAAGACTTATGTGGAAATAAATGAGTAAATTTGCAATCATTTTAGGTGAACCAAATAGTATAAATTCTGAAATTTTAGCAAAATCTATTGCTTTTAAAAAAAAATGTCTGATTATTGGTAATTATAAGTTGCTTCAGGCTCAACTTAAAGTTTTGAAAATAAGAAGAAAAATTAAAAAAATTCAATCTGTAAAAGATTTGAATAAATTAGAAAAAAAATTAAATATTTTAGATGTACCATTAAAATTTAATAAACCTTTTTTAGTTAATGTTAATGATAGTACAACCTATATTAAAAAAAGTTTCAACATAGCTCATAAACTGTGTCTACAAAAAAAAATCAAAGGATTTATTAATTGTGCGATAGATAAAAAAAATCTTTTTAAAAAAAGAAATATTGGAATAACAGAGTTTCTAGCCAAAAAGAATGGCATTCATAATTCAGAGGTAATGATGATTTATAACAAAAGACTATCAGTAGTTCCATTGACTACCCATATTAAAATAAAGAATATTTCAAAACTTTTGAATAAAGAAATAATAAAAAAAAAAATTAAAACTCTTAACGATTATTTTCTTAAATATTTTAAATTTAGACCTAAAATAGCGGTCCTGGGACTAAATCCTCATAATCTAGAGTTGAAAAATAACTCTGAAGAGGTAAAGATAATTTTACCATCCATTAAAAGTTTGAAGAAAAAATATAAGATTTCAGGACCATTATCAGCAGATACTGTATTTTTAAAAAATAACCTTAAAAAGTATAATGTTGTGGTTGGAATGTATCATGACCAAGTACTAACTCCTTTTAAAGCTTTATTTGAATTTGATGCAGTTAATATAACATTAGGATTACCTTATATTAGAATTTCACCTGATCATGGCACAGCAAAAGATAAAATAATGTTGAATAAGTCTAATCCAAAAAGTCTTAATAAATGTATCAAAATGATTTCAAGTTTAGTCAAATGAAATTCAAAAAATCTTTAGGACAAAATCTCTTAATTGATAAAAATATACTTAGAAAAATAGTTTCAGTTACATCTTTAAATAAAAAAAATGTTTTAGAAATTGGTTCAGGAACAGGAAATTTAAGCAATGAAATCTTAAAATGTAATCCAAAAAAATTAATATGTATTGAAAAAGATAAAAACTTTTCAATTAATTTGAAAGAAAAATTTAAAGCTAAAAAAAACTTTACTATTATTAATGACGATATATTGAAAATAAATCTTAAACGAATTCTTTTAAAAGATATGATTATCGTTGGAAATTTACCTTATAATATTTCTTCTCAAATTTTAATAAAATTTATAAGAGTTTATCCTTGGCCTCCGAAGTTTTCTAAACTTATTTTAATGTTCCAAAAAGAGATGGGAGAAAAAATCATAGCTAAAATAGGAAATTCAGATTATTCAAGAATTTCAATAATAACTAATTCAAGATTTAAAATTTTGAGATATTTTTATGTTTCAAAAAGTAGCTTTTTTCCTAAACCAAAAGTTGACTCAATAGTAATAGAATTCGAACCGATAATTAAAAAAACCTTAAAATTAAAATCAATTAAAACTTTAGAATTTATAACTAATACTTTTTTTTCTAATAGAAGAAAGATGGTTAACAAGGTATTTAAAAAACTTAAAATTGATGACAAAGATTTTATTAAAAGTCAAAAAATTGATCTATCTTTAAGACCTGAAAAGTTGACAATAGAGCAATATTTTAAAATTTCGGAATATTATGAAAAGCTTAAACTTAAATAGAGGGCATTTTTACTTTTTTATAATTTTCTATAATTTTTTCAATTTGGCCAAAACAGCTCTCTAAATCATTATTTATAACTACATAATCATAATCAGACCAATGCTTAATATCATTTTCAAATTGCTGTAAACGTTTTTCAACTATTTGATTATTATCTTGATTTCTTTTTATTAATCTTTTTTTAAGTTCTTCTTTGCTAGGTGGTAAAATAAATATTTTTATTAGATTTAACTCTTCGTATTGTGATAGCTTTTTAGTACCCTGCCAATCTATATCAAAAACAACATCATAATTTTGTTCATGAAGTTTATTTACAAACTTTTTTGATGTTCCATAATAATTGTCAAATATTTTTGCGTGCTCATAAAAATTTTTTTTTTTGATTAACTCCTCAAACTCACTATTGCTAACAAAATAATAGTCAACCCCATCAATTTCATTTGGTCGTGGTTTTCTGGTAGTATGAGATATTGAGACTTTTATATTAGGATATTTTTGACTTAATTTTTTTGTGATAGTGGTTTTACCAGCACCAGATGGTGAGGACAATACAATGTTGAAACCCAAAACTAATCCTTTTTAATTTATTGAGAAGATTTACTCTCAATAAATTTTATTGCATCGCCTACTGTTAATATTTTTTCGGCTTCACTATCTGATATTTCAGAACCAAACTCTTCTTCGAAGGCCATCACTAGTTCAACAGTGTCTAAACTATCAGCACCTAGATCGTCTATAAAGCTAGCTTCATCCACGACCTTCTCTTCGTCAACACCAAGATGATCTGCAACTATTTTTTTAACTTTTGGACTTATTTCTTTTGACATGAATTTTCCTTATTTAAATTAATATAATCTTACTAAGATTATTAATACAAATTGTCAAGACATATACATTCCGCCGTTAACATGTATAGTCTCCCCTGTTATATAGGAAGCTTCATCAGAACTTAAGAATGCAGCACAATTTGAGACGTCTTCCCCAGAACCCATTTTGCCCATAGGTATTTTTGATAATAGAATTATCTTTATTTTTTCAGGGATATTTTTTGTCATATCTGAGACTATAAATCCTGGTGAAACACAATTAATAGTAATATTTTTTTTTGCATACTCAATTGATAAACTTTTTGACATACCTATTATTCCAGCTTTAGAAGCAGCATAATTCGATTGTCCAATATTACCAGTATGGCCCACTATAGAAGTTATGTTTACAACTCTTCCAAAATTACTTTTTAACATTCTTTTAATTGCGTATTTTGAAAGTAAAAATGTTGAAGAAAGATTTACATCGATAACTTTCTTCCATTCATCTTCTTTCATTCTCAGGGATAAGTTATCTCTGTTTATACCCGCATTGTTAATTAAAACGTCTAATCCACCTAAATCTTTAGTTGCTTCATCTATAAATTCTTCGATTTTAGTATGATCTGATATATCAAATTTTTTAAATTTACACGAAGAGTAATTTTTTTTTAGATTTTCTATTTTTTGATTATTTGAACCTGTTCCAAGAACACTTGCTCCTAATGAAATAAATTTTTTTATAAGGGCTCCACCGATGCCTCCTGTTGCTCCAGTTATTAATACTTTTTTATTTTTTAAATCAATCATCTTAGTTTTTAATATCTTCTATGTTGTTAATACTTTTTGTTAGCACTTTATCATTTGTTCTTTTAACTAGTCCACTTAATACTTTTCCAGGTCCAATTTCAATAAATTCATTAACGCTATTGTTTATCATATATTCAATACTTTCCCTCCATCTTACAGGAGAAAAAATTTGTTTATAAAGTAAATCTTTGATTTTATCGCCTTTTTGTATTGACGATGCGGTTACATTATTTACTAATTCTTTTTGAGGATCTTTAAAATTAACTTTATCAAATAAATCTTTCATTTTTTCAGCAGCTGGGGTCATTAAAGAACAATGAAATGGAGCACTTACAGGTAAAAAAATAGATTTTTTTTTATTACTTTTTAGAACTTGATTAATTTCAATTAAAGCTTCTTTGTTTCCACTTAAAATAATTTGTCCAATGGAGTTATCATTAGCAAACTCACAAACTCCGTTCTCTTTTTTTACTTCTTTCATATAATCTTTTAATTCAGAGACGCCAACACCCATAACTGCTAACATTGCACCCTTTCCTTCTGGGACAGCTTCTTGCATAAATTTCCCTCTACTACTAACTAACTTAAGACCATCCTCAAATGAAATAGATTTGCTAGAGACAAGAGCACTGTATTCTCCTAAAGAGTGTCCAGCGAAATATTTTACCTTTGATAAGTCAAAACCAAATTCTTTTTCTATTACACTATAAATTGCGTAACTTGTTGTTAAAATTGCTGGTTGCGTGATTTCTGTTTTTTTTAAATCCTCTACTGAACCACTTAATATTAATTTAGATAAATTTATTTTCAGAATATCGTCAGCCTTTAAAAAAATTTCTTTAACAATTCTAAAATTGGCTTCAAATTCAGATGCCATACCTGGCTTTTGAGATCCCTGGCCTGGAAACAATATTGCTTTCATATTACTTGATATACATGCTTATTATTAATGTTGAAATGACAAATTTATAATAGTATAAAACCCGCTTAATATTAATACTTTTTATTATGAATTTCTACGAACACACACTAGTGGCTAAACAAAATCTTTCTCAGAAAGATATCGATGCTATTGAAAAGAAATATGAGAACTTAATCAACCAAAATTCTGGAAAAGTTCTAAAAATAGAAAAATGGGGATTATTAAATTTTAAACGAAAAATTAAAAATTATACAAAAGGTCATTTTTTACATTTTAAATTAGAGGGCCAAAATGAAACGTTAGAAGAAATTAGGTCGAAAACAAAGTTAGATAATAACATTGTAAGATTTCTTACAGTAAAATATAAAAATTTAGATCTTAAAACAGAGTATTTTAATAAAAGTAAAAATTAATGAAAAAAAGAAAAAGTAAATTTAAAAATTCAAAAAACTCACTTAATAAACTTAGTTTATTTCAAAAAAATGATTCAAGATTTTCTCGAAAATGTCCTTTTTCAGTTAAAAATGCTCCTGTCATAGATTATAAAAATATATCTTTACTTCAAAAATATATTACAGAAACTAACAAAATAATTACTTCAAAATTAAGTAATGTTTCACTTGGAAAGCAAAAAAAATTATCAAGAGAAATTAAAAAAGCAAAAATTTTAGGAATATTATAAAAAATTATGCAAGTAATTCTTTTAGAAAATATTAACAAATTAGGAAAAATAGGTGACCAAGTAGAGGTGAAAAATGGTTATGCTAGAAATTATTTATTAAAAAAAAATAAAGCACTTAGGGCAAATAAAGAAAATATAGAACTTGTTAACAAAAATAAGTCTGAATTAACAAGGAAAAATGTTGAAATTAAAAATAAATTTATAGAAAAAGCTTCTAAAATAAAAAATAAAAAAATTAAAGTTTACAAGGCTATTAAAGAAAACGGTGATTTATATGCTTCTATTAAACCAAAAGAAATTTCAAAAATAATTTTTGACGAATTAAAGGCTGAAATAGTACCTTCAGAAATAATTATAAAAAAAGAAATTGATAAAATTGGGACTTTTGAGGTAAATATAAATCTTCATTCAGAAGTTCAAACAAGAGTCTCTATCATAGTAGAAAAATTAGATAAAATTCAGATCAAATAATTTTTTCCACAGGTTGAAAAAAAAGTGTGTAACTTAAAGTTACAATTATCTCAATTTTGAATAATATTCTCTTATGGAAAAACTTGAAATTTCAAAAAATCAAAAAAATATTCCTGAAATACCCTCTAACATAGAAGCTGAACAACATCTTCTAGGCTCAGTTTTAGTTAATAATGATATAATTGATGAAATAGCTAACATTATAAATTCAGAAAAATTTTATGATCCGATTCATATAAAGATTTATGAAGTGGTTCAAACTCTTAATAACAAAGGAATGATAGCAAACCCAATCACTCTTAAAAATTACTTTGAAAAAAATCAAGGTTTAGATGATGTAGGTGGTGTAGAATATCTTGTAAAATTAACTAGATTTTCATCTTCTGTAAAACAGGCAATTGATTACGCAAAAATAGTTCATGAAAATTATGTAAAAAGAGAACTGATTAAAATTTCCCATCATATAAAAGATGACACTTTAAGTGTAGTAGAGGAAAAATCTTCAGAACTAATAATTGAAGATGCAGAAAAATTACTTTTTGACTTGGCAGAAAGAGGTTCATTTTCTCAATCATTTATGAAATTTAATTTAGCGCTTGATCAATCAATTAGCATGGCAGAGCAAGCGATGAAAAATGATCAAGGGATAGTAGGGGTTCCTACGGGTCTTACAGACTTAGATGAAAAATTGGGTGGATTGCACAAATCAGATTTAGTAATTATAGCTGGTAGACCTTCCATGGGTAAGACTGCTTTGGCTACTAACATTGCTTACCATGCAGCAAAAAATATTCAATTAAAAGGTACGAATTCATCAGTCGCATTTTTTTCATTAGAAATGTCTTCCGAACAACTATCAACTAGAATTTTATCAGAACAATCTCGTATAAAATCAAACGATATTAGAAGAGGTAAAGCTACAGAGGAAGAATTAGGAAGATATATAGAAACTTCAAGAGATATTTATGAGCTTCCACTATATATAGATGAGACCCCAGCAATTACTATTTCAACATTAAGTAATAGGGCAAGAAGAATTAAAAGACTGTTTGGTTTAAGTTTAATAGTGGTTGATTACATACAATTAATGAGAACAAGCTCAAAAAGAAATGATGGACGAGTTCAAGAAATTTCTGAGATTACTCAAGGTTTAAAGGCTTTGGCAAAAGAGTTAAGTGTGCCTGTGTTAGCTCTATCTCAACTTTCTAGGGCAGTTGAGCAAAGGGATGACAAAAAACCCCAGCTAGCAGATTTAAGAGAATCAGGGTCAATTGAACAAGACGCAGACGTTGTATTGTTTGTTTTTAGAGAAGAGTATTATGAAGAAAAAAAACAGCCAAAACTTGGTTCAATTGAACATGCTGAATGGCAATCCAAAATGAATGATATAGCAGGTTTAGCTGAAATACTTATTGGTAAGCAAAGGCATGGTCCTACCGGAAATATTCAAGTAGAATTCGAGGGAATGTACACAAAATTCAAAGATTTGAAATCTTAGATAAATAACATTTTTCATTTTTTTGAATTTTAAGATATATCATTTACTAGTTTATGTTTTTAAAACTTTATACTAAATTAGTATCAGATTTTCATAAATTTACTTTATTATTAATTTCAATAGTTATCTTTGTATCTTTCTTCTATGCAAAAAATTTCAATTTAGATGCTTCATCTGATGCATTATTATTAGAGGGTGATAAGGATTTAAAGTATCTTCGAGAAGTAAATAATAGATATGGTTCTAAAGATTTTCTTTTTTTAACATACTCTCCAGTAACAAGTTTCACTGATGAAGATACAATAATAAATATTCAGTTACTAAAATCAAAGATTGAAAAACTAAGTTGGGTAGATAGTGTAATTACAATTAATGACGTACCTTTACTCAAGAGTAGTGATGAGCCATTAATGGAGCGATTGAAAAACTATAAAACATTATCGTACCCTAATCTGGATAAAGATCGTGGTTTTGACGAAATACTTAACAGCCCAATTTATAAGAATTATGTTATTAGTGAGGACGGGAAAACTTCAGGCATAGTAATATATTTAAAAAAAGATGAAAGATTAAATGAATTTATAAATTTAAAAGAAAAATATTATTTTGAAAATAAAGAAAAAAAACCAAGTAATATAGAAAAAAAGAAATATAAAGATTTTTTAAAAGAATACGAAGAATACAAAAATTTATACAATAAGAGAAATCATCAAAATATTTCTGAGATTAGAAATGTAATTAACAAATATGGTGATAATGCCAAAATCCATTTAGGTGGTATCCCAATGATCGCTGATGACATGATGAGTTATATTAAAAGCGATATCATAGTCTTTGGTATTGGTGTTTTTATTTTTATTATTTTAACTCTCTGGTTCATCTTTAGAAATATTAAATGGGTAGCTATGCCATTAATGGGATGTGCTACATCAGTAATTATCATGATTGGTTTATTAGGTTTAATTGGATGGAAAGTGACTGTCATATCCTCAAACTTTATTGCTTTAATGTTGATACTTAATATGGCGATGAATATTCATTTGACTGTAAGGTTTCTTCAATTAAAAAAAGAGTTTCCGAACTTAACAAAAAAAGAAGCAATTTTAGAAGCTAGTCAAAAGATGATGCTTCCAATTTTATATACTGTTTTAACAACTATTTGTGCTTTTCTCTCATTAATTTTTAGCGGCATAAAACCTATAATAGATTTTGGGTGGATGATGACTTTAGGATTAATAGTTTCTTTGTTAGTTACTTTTTTTCTTTTGCCTTGTCTTTTAAATATTTTCTCATTTGAGAATGAGATTAATATTAAAGATACAGAAAAATCTTTTATCACAAAATCATTAGGATCTTTTGCAAAAAAAAATGGTGTATTACTTTTTTCAACAACTTTTATTATTATTATTGCCAGTATTTTAGGTATATCAAAGCTTGAAGTTGAAAATAGCTTCATAAATTATTTTGATAAAAAAACAGAAATATATAAAGGAATGAAAAAAATAGACGAAGAACTAGGAGGAACAACTCCTTTAAATATAATAATAAAGTTTCCATCAAAACAAAAAGAGGAAAGTGATGATGAGTTTTCTGAATGGGATGAAGATGATGAAAGTAATGAGGATAAATCAAAATATTGGTTTACTAGAGACAAAATGGATAAGATTTTAAAAGTACATGATTATTTGGACTCTTTGCCAGAAATAGGAAAAGTTTTATCTTTTGGATCAATTTTAAGAGTTGCTGAAGATTTAAACAAAAAAGAATTACAAAGTTTGGAAATAGCAGTTTTGTATAGCAAAATACCTGATGAGATAAAAAAGGAAATTATTTCACCTTATATTTCTGTAAATGATGATGAAGCAAGAGTCACCGTCAGAATAAAAGATTCATTAGAAAACTTGAGAAGGAATGATTTAATAAAAAAGATAGATAATGAGCTGAACACGAAATTAGGGTTAAATAAAGAAGAGTATAAGTTAGCTGGGGTGTTAATATTATTTAATAATTTATTACAAAGTTTATTTAAATCGCAAATTCTTACTCTTGGAATAGTAATGTTTGGTATTTTTGTTATGTTCTTAGTGCTATTTAGAAATATAACTTTATCTTTAATCGGTGTTGTCCCAAATTTTATAGCTGCTTTTTTTATTTTAGGTATTATAGGTTTGATGGGTATACCTTTAGATATGATGACAATTACAATTGCTGCAATAACTATTGGAATAGCAGTAGATAATAGCATCCATTATATTTACAGATTTAAAGAAGAATTTAAAAAAATAAATGATTATAGTAAAACTCTTGATAGGTGTCATAGTACGGTAGGTATTGCTATTTTAAATACCTCAATTACAATTGTTTTCGGTTTTTCAATATTAGTATTGTCAAATTTTATTCCAACAATATATTTTGGAATATTTACGGGTATAGCAATGTTGTTAGCTATGATTTCAGTTTTAACTTTGCTTCCTAAGTTATTATTAATTTATAAGCCCTTTGGAAATGAAAATACCAAACTTATATAATGGAAGTATTTTTTGAAAACATATTAGATAATTTAAATTTATTTGATATTTTTGTTGTTCTAATATTTGCTTATTGTGTTGTACAATGTTTTTTTAAAGGGTTTTCTTTAAGTTTAATTTCTTTTATGAAATGGGTAATTTCGACTGTTGTAACTATATTGCTTGTGCCTAAACTTCAACCAACTGTTAGTGATTATATAGAATCTGAATTTGTTAATAGCGTTGGTTTAGGGATAGTAATATTTATTTTAACTCTCTTTATAACGATTATTATCGGAAAGGGGTTAGGCAAAGCTATTACTTGGACAGGTGTTGGTTCTATAGATAAAACTTTTGGTATGTTATTTGGTTTTTTTAAAGGATATGTAGTTTCAGTGTGTATATTTTCAATATTAAATTGGTTTTATCCCTATCAGAATTGGGGTATATCAGCAGATGAAGCTTTTTCTTTCAATTTAGTGAAAAAAGGAAGTGAAATTTTGATAGAAGAGTTTCCATCTAACGAAGATTTCATAGATACGAAGGAAAAAATTGAAAAAATTTAGTTTAGATAAATTAAGAGAAGAGTGTGGAGTTTTTGGCGTTTCAAATCATGAAGATGCTACAAGGTTAGTCGCATTAGGATTGCATTCTTTACAACATAGAGGCCAGGAAGGATGTGGAATAGTATCTTTTGATGGTAGTAGTTTTCATTCAGAAAAGCGTCAGGGTTTAGTAGGAGATCATTTTACAAATATAGAAACTTTAAAAAAATTACCTGGTAATTCAGCAATTGGTCATAATAGATACTCAACTACTGGGGAAACATCTCTGAGAAATATACAACCTTTTTTTGCTGATTTATTTCATGGAGGGTTAAGTATTGCTCATAATGGAAACTTAACCAATGCAATAACTTTGAGAAATGATCTTGTAAAAAATGGTTCTATATTTAGAACAACTAGTGACACTGAAACTATAGTTCAACTAATTGCAAAATCAAAAAGAGAAAAAATTTTGGATAAAATTACAGAAACCCTTTTTAAAATACAAGGCGGTTATGCTCTTGTAATTTTAACTAATAAAAAATTAATTGGGATTAGAGATCCTTTGGGAATACGACCTTTGGTAATAGGAAAGCTAAGAGATTCATATGTATTGGCTTCAGAAACTTGTGCTTTGGATATAGTTGACGCAAAGTTTGTTAGAGAGGTTGAAAACGGGGAGATAGTAGTAATTGAAAATAATGAACTTAAAAGTTTCAAACCTTTTAATAAAATAAAATCAAGACCTTGTGTATTTGAATATATATACTTTGCTAGACCCGACAGTATATTAAATGGTGAATGCGCATATGAGTATAGAAAAAGATTAGGTGAAGAGCTGGCTAAGCAGTCTAAAATTAATGCAGACATTGTTGTTCCTGTTCCTGACTCGGGTGTGCCTGCAGCAATAGGTTATTCTCAATCTTCCAAAATTAAATTTGAATTAGGACTTATTAGAAATCATTATGTTGGAAGGACCTTCATAGAGCCGTCTCAACATATAAGAAGTTTAGGAGTAAAACTTAAGTTAAGTTCCACGAAAAGTATTTTAAAAGATAAATCTGTTATTCTAATAGACGACTCACTTGTAAGAGGCACAACTTGTAGCAAAATAGTAAAGATGCTTTATAAAGCGGGTGCAAAAGAGGTTCATGTAAGAATAGCTTGTCCAGAAATTAGATATCCTGATTTTTATGGAGTAGATATGCCTACCAAGAAAGAATTACTTTCAAGTAATAAAAATATAAATGAAATTTGTGAATTTTTAGGAGCAACTAGTTTAAACTTTTTAACTGTTGATGGTTTGTACAAAGCTTTGTTAAAAGAAAAAAGAAATAATAATTATCCTCAATTTAGTGATCATTATTTTACAGGGGAATATCCAATTAAAGCATTGGATAAACTTGGTAATGAAAAAATAACTCAACTTTCTTTATTAAGTAACAAGTCCAATACTTAATTAACCTTAAAGATTTTTTTCTTATCACTTACAAAGACCATTTTTTTATCAATAAAAATGATATTACTAGCTATATCGAAAGAAGTTTTATTTATTGAGTTAACACTTATATTTTTTTTAAGATCAAACTCAATAAAAAAAGAATTATTTGAAATCAATAACAGCTTATCTTTTATAAGGTAGATACTATTAATTTTTTTTATCTTTTTATGGTATTTTTTTTCATATTCTTTTTTCAATATTGAGTAAATATTCTTTGAAAAAAGAATTTTACCACTATCCTTATTTATTAATAATAGGTAATTATCATCACTCAACGTAAAAATTGTATTACCAGAAACAACAGGAGGTATGCTTGATTTAACATTTAAATCCCAAAGCATTGAACCGCTAGTATTTAGAAGTGTAATCTTGTTATTAGTTGAAATAAGAATTTTATCATCTGATATAATTATAGGTTTAGCATTAAATATTATTTCATTTTCGGGTTTAAAATTTTGTATCCAATTAATTATTTTTTTGTCTCTCATATTTATAGAATATAAAGATCCATTAGTAGATAAAAACAATAAATTATTATTTTTATCTAAAGCTAAACTATTCTTAAACTCTGATACTGCCTTTGAAGGTTGCGTATAAAGTTCATCAATTTTTTGTCCAGTTTTTAAATTAACTAAAATAATTTTGTTTTTTTCATCTGTCAAAAATAAAGTGTTATTCATAATCTTTAAATTTGATCTAAAAGGCACTAAGAAATTATTTGCCCAAATCAATTTATTTTTTTTGAAATCTAGACAATAAAGATAACCAAAATTATCAGCTACTATTATTAAATCGTCTTTAATAATAATATTAATGTTTTTTTTATATTTTTTATATTTTTTTTTATAAAAATTATATTTATAAATTAATTTATTCTCATTCAGAGAAAAGACACCAACGTTTCCTTTTTGGTCAGAAAAAAATAATTTATTATCGTTTATTAAAATATTTTTATTTACTTTTGTTTTTGATATTTTAGAATATTTCTCATAATTACCTGAATTAGCAAATTCTAAATTGCTTATGTTATTGAAGTCATTTTGATTACTTTGCGTCCAAGATAAGTATGATCTTGGTTTATCAAGTATTATATTTTGATCAGAAGATAGATCTTTTTCCCCCAGTATTTCTTTTTTCTCTTTGAAAATAAGTTCTAGTTTTTGATTAACCCTATCTTTCTGTACAATTTGGTTGCTGCCTGTCCATATACCTGACTTGTTATCAAAAGAACAATTAGAGAAAAAAATATAAATAAAAATTATATACGCAAGTTTATACATAGTTTTTAATTATTAGATTTAAATTCTTTTGCTTTATTGTACTCTTTTTTTGATAAGTAATATTTTTGAATATAGTTAGATACAGCATTTTTCCAAACTGAATTTGATTGAATTATTGGTTTGAGATTTTTTAATAGTTCATTTTCTTCAATATCTCCACCTAAAAAAATAGTTTTTTTGAAAATAAATAAATTTTTTGTTTCTAAATCAACACTTGAATTAGAAATGATTTCATCAAAATATGATATAATTTTATTTTTATCTTTTATTAATTTTTTTTCTAAAATAATATTCAAAGATAATGGTGAATAAAATTTGTTATTTTTATACACAATTTTTTCAAGTATTTTTAATGCTTCCTCGTTATTATTTCTATCTATGAATATTTTTGCTTTATTAAAATTTTCAGAAACAAGTAAGTTTTTTTTTTTAGTATACTCATTAAAACCAATAAAAACTAAAAGTCCTAAAACTAAGAGCGTTAAAAATGATATTATTATAACTTTATTTTCTTTAACAAACTCTTTAAATGATTTTTTAGGTATTTCTTGATTTTCAATATTCATTGCTAAAAACTATTCTTTTTCTTTGGAAATTTTTTTGATCTAACATCTTTTCTAAATTTTATTACTCCCATTTTAATAATTCTTTCTAAGTTAGCATATCGTTTTATAAATTTTGGGTAAAAACCACTTAGTCCTAATATATCGTCAGTGACTAATATCTGTCCATCGCATGATAGAGATGAACCTATGCCTATAGTGGGTATTTTGAGCTCATTAGTTATTTTTTTTGCAGTTTCCTTAGTCACACATTCTAAAACAATAGAAAAAACTCCTGCTTTTTCAAGATCTTTGGCATGTTTTTGAAGTCTTTTTTGCTCTCTTATGTTTTTACCTTCAACTTTAAATTTTTTTTTAAATTGTGGTGTGTAACCTATATGCCCCATAACATTAATTTTTGATTTAATTAAATATTTAACAATTTTTAAATTATTAGGATTGTTTTCAATTTTTATAGCGTCACATCCTGTTTTCTTTAAAACTAATTTAGCATTTTTTTTTGCTTGTTGAGGTTTTTGATAACTACCTTTAGGCAAATCAACAACTAGCAGTGATTTCTTAATTCCAAGTTTTACTGCTTTAGCATGATTAATTATTGAATCTAAACTTAAATTGTGGGTATTTTTCATTCCGTATAAAACATTAGCAAGTGAATCTCCTACCAAAACAAGATCACAATAATTATCTAAAATTTTAGCAACACTTTTGGAATACGCAGTAAGACATGTTATTTTTTGCTTGTTTTTTTTTTTCAAAAATTTTTTAATTTTAAAGGACATTATTCTAGTTCTATAGTACTTGGTGGCTTAGAGGTTATATCATAAACTACTCTATTAATACCCGAAACATTATTAATAATTTTGTTTGATATTTGGCTCAAAAACCTATTTTCAAAATTATATTTTGCTGCAGTCATACCATCTTCTGATGTAACTGCTCTAAGTAGACAAGTATATTCAAAAGTTCTACTGTCACCCATTACACCTACAGTTTTCATTGGAAGAAGTGCGGCGTAAGCTTGCCAAATTTTATTGTATAAATTATTTTCTATCAAACTATTTATATAAATTTCATCTGCATCTTGTAAGATTTTAATTTTTTCTTTAGTAATTTTTCCTGGTATTCTAATCGCTAATCCGGGTCCTGGAAAAGGATGTTTTTGTAGAATAGAATTATCTAAGCCTAAGGACTTTCCTAAACGTCTAACTTCATCTTTAAATAATTCCTTAAGAGGTTCTACAAGTTTAAGTTTCATTTTTTTTGGAAGCCCCCCAACATTGTGATGAGACTTTATTTTAGAAGTTTTACTTCCAGAGAAAGACCTACTTTCGATTATATCAGGATACAAAGTTCCTTGAGCGAGGTATTTAACTTTTTTAAACTTTTTTGCTTCTTTTTCAAAGATTTTGATAAATTGACTACCAATAATTTTTCTTTTTTTTTCCGGATCAGTAATATTTTTAAGTTTTTTATAAAAAATTTTTTTGGAATTTATTAACTTTACATTTAATTTATATCTATTTTTAAATTCTTTATAAGAATATTTAAATTCATTTTTTCTCAATAAACCAGTATCAACCATAATACATTTAAGATTATTTTTTATTGCTTTATGAATTAATACTGCAGCTACACTGCTATCTACCCCTCCTGAAAGAGCACATATAACTTTATCATTTTTGATTTTATTTTGCAGATCTTTAACAATTCTATTTTTTTCAACATCTAACAACCAATTTTTTTTAGTTTTACAAATATTTAAAACAAAATTTTTTAATATTTCATATCCTTTAATTGTATGAGTAACCTCTGGATGAAATTGAATTCCATAAATCTTTTTGGTTTTGTGTTGTATCGCTGTAAATTTAGAATTAATCGTTGATGCAATATTTATAAAGTTTTTTGGTAATTTAAAAACTGCATCTTGGTGACTCATCCAAACAATTGATTTTTTTTTATTATAAAAGTTTTTAAATAATATAGATTTTGATTTTTCTATAAGTACTGCTTCACCAAATTCTCTTTTTTTTTTTGTGTTTTTAATTATTCCTCCAAATACTTTTGCTATAAGCTGCAATCCATAACATATTCCCAATACAGGTATATTTTTTTTGAAAATATTTTGATTAATTTTTGGGTATATTTTTTTAGTAACTGTTGATGGGCCGCCTGAAAGGATTATGCCATTAATATTACTGTAATCAGTAATTTTTTCAAATTCTCGCAAATTTACTACCTCGGAATATACCTTAAATTCTCTAATTCGTCTGGCTATTAGCTTCGTAACTTGTGAACCAAAATCTACTATAATAATTTTTTTTTTATCTCCAGAAGAATTTTTAGCGTACATTTAGTTTAAAAGTATATTGTCTAATTGATTTTGTAGATTAGAAGATTGTTCACATAAATTTTTGCAAATTTTTTTAAAGGTTTTAATTAACTTTTTCGATTCAGAGTAATTAGATTTTCTTATTTTTAAAAAAGTCAAATTAAGAATCGCTTCTTCATTTTTAGGATTTAACAAAATCACTGTTTTTAAATTAGTTTCTTCTAAATCATCATTTTTTTTAAATTTATAAATTTTTGCTAAGTATAAATATGAATTTTCATTCTTTGGATTAAAAACGATATCTTGTTCGAATTTAAATTTCGCTAAATCGAATTTTTTTTCTTTAAATAAGTTTTTTCCTTTTTGGTAGTTGCTAATTTCAGCATTTAAACTTGTAAAAAATATTAGAAAAGTTAGTAAAATTATATTCTTAAAATTATTCATAATTTGTAATTAGTAGTGTTTTTAATTGTTTCAACGCTATGCACCATACTTTCATAAAAACCAGCTTTTGTAATTTTTATAAACTTTGATTTTTTTTGTACGTCACTAATTTTTTGAGCTCCAATATAACCCATAGAAGACCTCAAACCACCTTGAAGTTGATAAATTATTTTTGATACTTTTCCTTTATATAAAACTCGACTTTCTACACCCTCAGGAACAAATTTAGATTTATCTTTGTAATTTTTTTGGAAGTACCTGTCAGAAGATCCAGATGACATTGCACCGATAGATCCCATTCCACGATAAAGCTTATATAATTTTTTTTTTATTTTAAATTTTTTACCAGGACTTTCCTCTGTTCCAGCAAATATTGACCCCATCATAATTGCGTCTGCTCCAGCCGCAATAGCTTTTATAATATCACCAGAAAATTTTATTCCCCCATCTGAAATAATTTTAATATTTTTTTTTTTCATAGCTCTCTTCACATTCATTATAGCTGTAATTTGAGGAACGCCTATGCCCGCTACCATTCTAGTAGTGCATATTGATCCTGGTCCAATTCCAACTTTTAAGATGTCTGCTCCTGAATTATATAACATTTTAGCAGCTTCAGCTGTTGCAATATTTCCAACACATATTGTTATTTTTTTTGAAAACTTTTTTAAATTATTTAATGTTGATAAAACATTTTTACTGTGGCCATGAGCTGTATCAATAACAATCAAATCAGTACCATAATCTATTAATTTTTTTGCTCTATAAATTTCATTGTGTGACGTGCCAATAGCAGCCCCAACTTTAAACTTTTTTTTTTTTACTTTTTCGATTTCTTTACATTGTTTTATTATTTCAAAATTTCTATGTATTATTCCAATTCCACCGCTTTTTGACATGGCTATAGCCATTTTTGATTCTGTAACCGTATCCATTGCAGACGAAATAAAAGGCACTTTCAAACTAATAAAATTAGATAGTTTAATATTTAAGTTAGTTTGTGAAGGAACTATTGATGAATATTTTGGAAGTAATAAAACGTCATCAAATGTAAGAGCTTCTTTAATTGGTTCCATATAAACTTATATACAATTTTATAAATTTATAAAGTCTTTATTCCTACGCAATGTATATAAGTTTCTTTTGAGTAATCTCTGCTTGATTCTGGTTTAAAAAAATTCACTTTTTGAAATTTACTTTCTGCCAATTTTTTTACTTCTAAGAAATCAGTACCGTTAAAGAGCTTTGAAATTACAACCCCATTTTTCTTTAAAATAAATCTAGAAAATTCAATCACTTCCGCGCATAAGGCATTAGTCCTTATGCAGTCTAAATCCTTATTTCCAGTTGTATTTGCGGCCATATCTGAAACCACGGCATCAGCTTTGGTGCCTATCAAGCTTAATATTCTTTTCTTAGACTCATCTTTTCGAAAGTCACAACATATGAAATCAACCCCATCAATTTTTTCCATTTTTTTTAAATCTACTGATAATATTTTACAATTTTTAATATTTTTTTTTATTATTTGGGACCAGCCACCAGGATAACTTCCTAAGTCTATTACAGTTTTACATTTTTTAAAAAAGTTGAATTTATTATTTATTTCTAACAACTTAAATGCTGATCTTGATCTAAATCCTGAACTTTTTGACTCCTTAAAGTACTGATCTCTGTGTTGTTGTATGATCCAATTTTTCGATGATTTGTTTTTTCTCATTACAAAATATCTTCATGTTCTTCCTCAGTGCTAATATTTTTTAATATCTTTTTATTTTTGTAAAAAGTGAAACAAGCTATAGGTATTGATATTAGGTAAATTAAGCTAAAAATAATTAAAGTTTCAAAAGTAAAAAATATTAGAGTTACTAATGAAACTCCTATACCTAAAAGTATGAAAACTGTTAATGTGGGTTTAATTTTGATTTTTTTAAATGAGTAAGTCGGAATTTTACTTATTAAAAGTATAGCAATAATTAAAGTAAATATTGGAATAAAATATGTTTTATTAATAAGAAAATTAATCTCAGATAATTCTAATACAAGAGGTGATAAGATCAACAAAGCCCCAATGGGTGATGGGACACCTTCAAAATAATTTTGTTTCCAGGAGTCTTCGTTTCCATACTTGGTTAAATTAAATCTAGCTAGTCTTAAAACACAACATACAGAATATATTAAAGTAATAGCCCAACCTATTTTTCCAAAATTATTTAATTCCCAAAAATAAATAATGAATGCAGGCGCAATTCCAAAACTAACAAAATCAGTCAAGGAGTCTAGCTCTTTACCAAATTCTGAAGTGCCCTTAATTAATCTTGCTATTCTGCCATCGAGGGCATCTAAAATAGCTGCGAGCATAATAAAAATAACAGCCATTTTGTAATTTAAATCCAATGAGAATTTTATTGAACTTATACCCAAACAAACTCCTGCTATGGTCAAGATGTTAGGTAAAATATATCTTGTTTTCTTAGATTGAACTATTTTAAATTTTTTTTCCTGCATTAATCTTTTGCTAATAAACTTTCTCCAGCTACAACATTTTGTCCGATTTGAGCAAGTACTGTTTTGTTTTCAAAAAATAAATCTACTCTGCTTCCAAATCTAATCATACCTATTCTATCTCCTTGTTTTAAGTCTTGATCCTTACTTACCTCACAAACAATTCGTCTAGCAATCAAGCCAGCAATTTGGACTAATAAAATCTGATCTCCTTTAGTAGATTTTATTTGATAATAATTTCTTTCATTTTCCTTACTAGCTTTATCTAAGGAAGCGTTTAAAAATTTGCCTGGCTTATAAAAGATTTCTTCAATTTTTCCTTCTATAGGAGTTCTATTAACATGACAATTAAAGACATTCATAAAAATACTTATTCTTGTAAATTTTTTATTTTCTAACCTAAGTTCTTCTGGACCGTTTACTTCTGATATATCAGTAATTAGTCCATCTGCTGGGCTTACTAAAAAAGCATTGTCATTTATAGATACTCGATCAGGATCTCTGAAAAAGTAGTATACCCAAATCGTTATCAAAAACATTAAAGTTGCCAAAAAGTTTGATAGGAACCAAAATATAAATGTGATAATTATTGAAATTGCTAAAAATTTATAGCCCTCTTTGTGTAATTTAGGAAAAATGTTATTCATCATAATTGTCAATATAGTTTGATAATTCCCACTAATATGTATAAAAATCTCACATAATCAAATTATTTTTATGGCAAAAATTAAGGTTAAAAATCCAGTTGTTGAGCTAGATGGCGATGAAATGACTAGGATAATATGGTCTTTTATTAAAAAAAAACTTATAGAACCTTATTTAGAGCTAGATATTAAATATTATGATTTAGGAATAGAAAGCAGAGACAAAACATCTGATCAAATTACAGTGGATTGCGCTAATGCAATTAAAGAATTTGGAGTAGGTATAAAATGTGCAACTATAACACCTGATGAAGCAAGAGTAGATGAGTTTAATTTAAAAAAGATGTGGCGGTCACCTAACGGCACAATTAGAAATATTCTCGGAGGAACTGTTTTTAGAGAACCAATAATTTGTAAAAACGTGCCGAAGCTAGTTCCGGGTTGGACTAATCCAATTATTATTGGCAGACATGCTTTCGGTGATCAATATAGAGCAACAGATTTTTTAGTTCCAGGTAAAGGAAAATTGGAAATGAAATGGACTTCAGCAGATGGAAAACAAAAAAAAGAATTTGAAGTATTTAATTTTCCAAGCTCAGGTGTTGCTTTATCAATGTATAATTTAGATAATTCTATAAAGGACTTTGCAAAAGCTTGTATGAATTACGGTCTTCAAAGAAATTATCCAGTTTATATGTCTACTAAAAACACTATTTTAAAAGGTTATGATGGAAGATTTAAAGATTTATTTCAAGAGATCTTTGATAAAGAATTTAAAGAAAAATTTCAAAAAGCTAAATTAACTTATGAACACAGATTGATAGATGACATGGTGGCTTGTGCAATGAAATGGAATGGTGGTTATGTTTGGGCTTGTAAAAATTATGATGGTGACGTGCAATCAGATACTGTTGCTCAAGGATTTGGTTCTTTAGGCTTAATGACAAGTGTTTTAATGACTCCTGATGGAAAAACAGTAGAATCAGAGGCGGCGCATGGAACGGTAACAAGGCATTATAGAATGCATCAACAAGGAAAAGAAACATCTACAAACCCTATAGCCTCTATATTTGCATGGACCAGAGGATTAGCACATAGAGGAAAGCTTGATAATAATGAGGAGTTAATTAAGTTTTCAAAAAGTTTAGAAGAAGTCTGTATTAATACTGTTGAAAGTGGTTCAATGACTAAAGATTTAGCAATACTGATTGATAAATCAACAAAATATTTAACTACAAATCAATTTCTTGAAGCTATAGATGGTAATTTAAAGAAAAAACTTAAATAATTTTTTTTGTTATTTCATTAAAAGCTTTATCAATTTTATTTTGATTCACACCCCCTGCTTGTGCAAAATCTTTTCTACCTCCACCACCTTTACCACCCATTACTTCTGATGCAATTTTTACTAAACTTACAGCATCATATTTTGATGTAAGATCTTTAGAAACTCCTACAGCAACACCAACCTTTTCCTCAAAAATTGAAATGCTAATTATAATTCCTGATTTAATTTCTTTCTTACCTTGATCTATAATTCCTCTAAGCTCTTTAGGAGGAAAATCTTTCAAAACTTGTTCTCTAACAATTATGTTTCCTATTTTTTTATCTTTTATAATATTTTTCTTCTTATCTTTTTTTATGTTTTCAATTTTAATTTGATTTAATTGTCTATTTAAATTTTTTAAATTTTCAGAAAGATTTAGTTCATTCTTGTAATCAGGTTTAATTTTAAGCTTTTGTAGTTCTTTTATTAAAATCTCTATTTCATCATTTAAATTTTTCTCTTTTAGAGACTTATCTTCTTTTTGAAATTGTTGATATTTCTCTAATTGTTTATCTCTCAAAGCTTCTACTCTTCTGACGCCTGAAGCAATTGAAGATTGACTTA
>MDTB01192906.1_pt1 | contig 31074 bp, 9 predicted proteins | sample 811161 | NCBI WGS metagenome assembly MDTB01 (sample SAMN05326650, study PRJNA326480) | marine metagenome | isolation source: seawater | place: Mediterranean Sea | collected 2009 | reverse complement strand
GTGCACGTTGGCTCTATTACGCTCTAGGCAACGAGGCTATAGCGTCTCCTTCAGCAGTAGAAGGTACTCTAGGTACGGTTGCCAACGCAATAGGTATGGGAGATTCCTACGTTGGATTCGCCAATGGCATAAGCGATATAGCCAATGTAGCGGTTGGTGATTACGTAGTAGTAATAGACACGGCAGAGACACTCACCCCCTATGCTCAAGAACCAACTTCACGCACAAAGTGGACTGGTGCACAGACTCAATTCCACTCTAGTGAGAGAAACGAGATAAGGAGAGTCATTGCAGTCGATAACACTTCAGACTTCAAGAGAATATACGTCGACGACCCTTTCTGCTTCGACCACGCTGCAGGAAAGACAGTCAAGTATCTAGCGTGTGACGACGGTTCTTCTAACGGCAGCCCCGACTTCGTTACTACTGATGCTGGCTTCGGTACTATCACCAACAGACAATCAAGAGCCATGTGGAGCATGTGGCATCAACCATCATTCTCGATAGAGACCAGCATAAGAAACAGGAACGTAGGCTCATCCACCACAGACGAATTAGACAGTAGTGCAAATACGTTACATCTTCCAGGCAACGCTGCCGACTCAAAACAACTCACTAGGCTATACAAAGGCTGTAAGGTCAAGTCTTGGGAGATGACGGCTGATGCTGACGCAGAGGTCAAATTGAAAGTAGACTTCGACGCTCTCATGTGTTACACTGATACTGGTAGACTAGAGACCAGTAACGCTGGTGACCGATACACAGCACACAGAATGTTCGAGAACATCGCTAACGGTCCCAAGGAGAGGAAGATTGCCGGTATTGCTCCTAACACTGAGAAACCATTCTTCTTCTACAATGGCACAATCACAGCCTTCGGCTCAAATCTAGCGCAGGTCACCAAGTTCAAGGTGAGCGGTAACAACAATATCGCTACGCACAGAGTCATAGGGACTAATCCAAACATAGAACCAAGGAACAGCACTGGTGCATCATTAGAGCAGATACCTTTCGCAGGTAGCAGAAACCCCACACTCAGCGTCGAAGGCGCTGTAGAGTACGAGTGCGATATGGAGATACTGGTCAGTGACCCATTGCTATGGCATGAGTTCCGAACCAACAGAGCCAAGGGGTACAGTGAGCCTATCACACTACATCTAGTCAAAGGAGGGGCAGGGCCCACCAGAGAAGAAGTCAGAGTCATCATAGACGACTACATCATCGCTGAGGCACCACTACCTATCCCTGAAGATAAGGGAGTCATTAGAAGTGAGTTGAAGATACGCCCACGCCACGTCAAGGTTGTAGCGTACGATTCACTATTACACAGTTGAGGAATAAAGATGGGAAGATGGAGTTTACACCCTGGATGGGACGTTGATAAGAATGCTACAGAGATTGTTGAAGAAATTATTGAAGAAGTTATATCTGAGGTCGAGGAAGTAATAGATTTCAATCCCGAGGCTGCCGCAACTGACGGTAACCCATTCCCTGAGGAGTTAGCAACTGCTGACACCACTGATTACGAGTCGATGACTGTAGTTCAATTGCGCGCTATCTTAGAAGAGCGTGCATTGACAGTCAGAGGTACCAAGGCGGAACTCATCGCCCGCCTGGAAGCAGATGATGCAGGCCCCTCTGACGAGGCTCCTGACGAGTCTGTAGAGACCCCCTCGGAAGAGGCAGTCTCAAGCGAAGAGAATGCCCTGGAGGGCGAAGTAAGTGAGTCAGGAGAACAACAAGAAAGTAATTGAAGATGTAAACACCCTACTGGTTAGCAATGCCAGCAAAGAACGCCATGTCGCAGTAGGCGACGACAGCATCATTAAGGTGTGGGTTAAGGACCTCACATTCTTAGAGATGCAAGAAGCAGTCAGAGAAGTAGTCAACATAGACCCGAACAGCGGTAGTGTAGAGATTGACCTCGCTGGCTACTGGAAATACATGCTCTTCAAGTGTATAGAGCGTACCGAACCCGAGATGTCGAAAGCACAGATACTGGCACTACAGCCGGATATACTCACCCGAATCACAACATATCTACCACAACCACAGGACTTGGTGGCAGGCCCTTTGGAAGATGGGCTGGAAGGATAAGCACAATAGGTGATTTTCTCAAAGGTAAAGGTAAAAGTGATATGGGGATGAATATCGATTCAGCGATATATTTCGTCATGAGACATTATTCCCTCAGTCTACGAGAAATAGATTCTCTCAGCCCCGAAGAGTTCGAGATGATGTTCTGTTGGGCGGCAGCCGTTACAGAGCATGAGGGCGAGCAACAACGGAAGCAGACCGAATCCTCTAATTCTAAGATGGGAGTCGCCGGTACAGACATGGGTGCGCCCATGCCATTTAGTAAGGAGAGTTGGTGATGTCAAAGCAGATTGATGATGCCCGTTTCGCATTCGAGGGTCTAGGCAGACAAGTCGACCAAGTAGAGAGAGCGACACTCAAATTGAAGAATGCGTTTTACGCTACCCACATTGGTGGTGCGATACTGTTGGGACAAAGTGTCAGTAGGCTCGCCAAAGCATCTGCTGGGCTATACAAAGACCAAACACAAATCACCAAAGCCCAAGAGGCTCTTACTATCACGAGTGGTATATTGAATGATACTGTTCTCGCTAACAACATCGGTTTAGAAAAAGCCGGTCAACTCTTCCAATTCCTAAACGACAAGAAGACTGATTCCAACAAACACGCTATATCCTTAGCAATGCGTTTCGTCAGTCTAGGGGCTACTCTGTGGACTCTAACAAGTCTCATGGCTGCATTCACTATTGGCATAGGTTTGTTCAGTCTAGCGATGCAAGGCACTGAGTCACCAATAGTAGCAATGGCAGACGGGGTATTCCTGTTAGAGACTGCCGTCAATGGTCTGCTGTTCGCCATGTCTGGTGAAGGGGACGGTGGTATTTTCAGTGGTATAATTGGCACTGGGGCACTGGCTTTAGTGGTGCTTGGCCTGTTCGGTGCAAAGATGGCGATACTCACTGCTGCTCTAGGTTTAGCAGGTACTGCATTCCACGGTGTGGAACAAGCCACTGGTAGTTTCCATGCAGGTATGATGTCAGCCATTGCTGTCGTTACTGCTTTCGTTGCCGGAGCCATGCTAAAGTTTGCAGCCTTGGCTCCCTTATTCTCTTTCATTAGTGTGTCTATCATTGGTAAAATCAACGCTATCGCAGTAAGATTCGGACTCGTCATGGCTAGGGGGCAGGTAATAGCCGCAGCAACAAAGGCTGGTTTCATTGCTGGTTTCGCTTTGATTGCCGCAGGAATATACGGCCTTGTCGCATTCGCTAGTGGTGCTATGGGTACCTTTGAAGCCATCATTGTCGGTGCCCTCTCTGCAATCGCTCTTGGTGTAGGACTCTTCTTACTCGGAGTTGCAGCCATCCCTGCTGCTATCATAGCAGCCCTTGCTTTCACTATTGCCGCCATTTACAGATGGCGAGATGATATATGGGATGGTCTTGTGTGGCTGAAAGATGGAGCAATAGGTCTAGGTTCTGATATCTTAAACTGGTTCCTAGGAATACCTGACGCCATAGGCGGTGCTATTACTGCCTCGATTGCTTTCATCTATCAACAATACAACGATTTGATGTCATGGCTCGAGGAGAAGAAAGACGCACTGACATCCATGTTCGATATTGACATGCCTGACATGCCTGGTGGTGGAATGGTCGATACAATCGCCAGTTACAACCCTTTCAAAGCAGAAGGAGGTCCTGTGGCAGGAGGGCGACCATACATAGTAGGAGAGAAGGGTCCAGAGATGTTCGTGCCTGGAAGTTCGGGCAACATAGTACCCAACGACCAACTAGGCGGTGGTGGCGGTTCTGTCACACTTAACATCAATGTCGCTGGCGTTACTGACAGGACGGACAAGCGTGCACTGGCTCGTGAGATTGGCGACATGCTGACTCAAGAACTACGCAGACAGGGTGGAGCCCCAACGAGAGGTAGATTCTGATGGCTGGATTAGGAGTCCGTTTGGTGAGGCGTGACAAGCAACTCGTCGCTCTAGACTGTACTGACTACATGATACAGATAGACCGTAACGTCAGAACTTTCCCTGTACCTTTCACTGGAGAGAGGTTCGGTGGGGACATCAATCAAGTCATGACATCCATTCGACTCAACTGCGTAATCAGAGATGATGATTGTGCCCAAACAAACGCAGAAACCACGGCTGCTACTGCCGCTATCGACTTTAGTCAGACTATAGCCAATTTCCAAATCTCTGATGACTTCAATGAAATCGCACCTATTACTCGTGAGAGGTTCCTAACAGACGATGGTGGTTCTGAGACTAAGACAACCATAGTAGGCTCAGTCATCACTTTCCATGCGCTGAACTCCAGCGGTACAGAGACCACTCTCACTATCACCTTGCAAGACAGTGCTGATAGTGGTACTAGTGCTGCTGATATGGGAGTGAGGGTAGACAACATGTCAGACAACAAAGGTACCACTTTGGCTGCATTACTCAAAGCGCGTATCAATTCTAATTCGACATTCGCTGCATTGTTCAGTGCAGAGGTAGAGGAGTCGCTTAGAGACACTGGTAGTGAGAAGAGCCGTCTAGTGCTCACTAACGTCAACAAAGGCGGAATGGGGGATATAACACAATCACCCATCTACACAGCCTCCGGAACCACAAAGCAACCCACCATCTCTCTCTTCTCAGGAGGGGAGGCACAGGACTGTTTCTCTGCGGGTGACAAGGTACAGAACTTGATAGGCTCTGTCATCAACAACACAGTCTTGGGTGCCGTAGGAGGTACAGATATTGGAGTCGCTAACATCCAAGGCAATTTTGACTTGATGGGTACAACAGATAGCGATTACATAGTTGGCCTACAACTTCCTTACAATTCATTCTCAGACTCCATTGTCGGCGCTACTGCTGTTTCCACTCCTCAGTCTTACACTGGTAAGAACTTCATCTACGCCACGGGAATTGGTAATAGGAATAAGGATGCTGCTAGCAACACCCAAAACTCATCAATAGAGTTCGACCCAACAAGCAAATACACCGGTATCAGGGGTACGGTCACATCATTGGAGTTCAAGTATAACGCAGGTGACACTACCTACGATGCTACTCTAACATTCCAACCATTAGACCTGATAGCGGGGGTCTGAGATGACGGTAATAGGCAAGAAGAGCAACGCGTTCTACTTCAATGGTGTCAGTGACTCGATAACTTGTTCCATCACTGACTTCTCGTCCACTGGCATAACCACCAAGGCCGGCGCTGGTGAGGGACGTTCCTCCAGACCATTACTCGGGAGAAGACACGAAGAGGGCATGACCGTCCCACAAACGCTACGCAACTTAAATCGGTTTGCAGTGGAAGCATGGGTACGACCTGACTATGGGGGAGTAGTAGCAAGCAAGGATGACCTATTCGTTCTCACTCTAGGTAGTATCAAAGAGCCAGGCAGTGCATCTTTCACAGTCAGTGCTCAAGACACCAAAGGAAGAAGGGCAACCTATCGGGTAGATAGTGCCACCTCCATAACTGGTGGTGATGGGGGTATACACTTCCCTGTCAAAGCACACTCCTCACTAAGCAATGATGACGTAAGTCGTACCAGTGCACCGTTGATACACATCGCTGGAGTGTTCACACCTCAGAGAATATCATTACTCATCAACGGGGAGACCGTAGCGTCCACTAAAATCAATCAAGTAGTCACTTGTAATGTCACAGCCTCTGATTTCATCATAGGTGGTAAGGGTGGGCAATTCAGAGGCTATATCGAAAGCGTGCACTGGAGGAGAGGAGTAGACACAACGGCTGTCAATCTCTTCCCATTCGTGAAGGACGACAGCACCTTGGGATTGTGGCGCTTCGAGGAAGACATCGACGTTGATGAGACAGTGTATCATATCAAGTCGGGTGTTAGTGCAGGTGCCTCTGTGATAGTATTCGACAGTGACCAAATACAAAGCATGTATCGAACTATTAGCGGTAAGAGTGGTACTTTCACTGGAGTTTACAACGTCCCGTCCCTAGGTAAGTACAAGGTAACGGCTAACACTCACAGTGGTGGAGCGCAGGTCATAGACATTGACCACACCCCTTGGAACCTAATCATTAACCCTACAGGCACTGACATCAAGACAGGGAAGCCCAACAACAAACCACCAGAGAGAGTTAGGATAACCCAACTCAACGCTACCGCCAATAGGATAACAGTCAACAGTGTGCACCTAGATTTCGAGACCTCTACCGACACCGGCCTACGTGGTGTGTTGCACGGACGCACTGCATTCAACTCCACAAACAACCTAGCCAATGACAGCACTTGCGTGCTTGTCAAGTCAGACATACTCATTGATACAGGTACTGACGATTTCACACAGACACACGGGCTAGGTAGCCAAGGCATAGATACCACGGGTATAATAGTCCGTGACGAGAGTAACAACGGATTTCACGGATATCTGTACAACCGCCGTATGAGCATAGACAAGAGTGGCAATCCCTTCACAGTTTCCAGTGGAAATTGGGGTGTGAAAAATAGGTTCCAAGTAGGTCACACTGCTCGACACTGTCTCAATTATGTGGCAGGTCATGACTTCTTGAGAGTTTTTCCTGACGGTAAGGAGTCTGTCACTCAGACCATGGATGGATTAGCCGACTTGATTGATGTATCGTTTGATGGGAATAGTATTGGCTTGAGAGAACAAGTAGGTACAAACACTCCTATCTCAGTTTTCAAGTCAAGTGGTCAGGCTAGCCCTCACACCATAGTGACATCCAGCACTGCCAAGCAAGTGATAAGAAACGGACTGAGTACATTAGACCCCGATAGGGATTCCATCATAGCGATAGGTGGTGCTGGTTTCGATGTGCGTCCATTCTTGTTGAAAGGATACCCAATAGATGGTGTCGTACAGACTGACGACGTGTATAATTTGCATCTCACTCCCGAGACAGAATCCCGAGTAGCGGTGTTAGAAACCGGAGATGCTGACTTCCCGCTAGTAGAGATTCATTACAACGCCATCGATTTGACTGGTGATACCATGGGCACGTCAGGCCCATGTTTGCTAGTACAGAAGACTGTACCTGCTGGAGGGACGCTCATCAACAGCAAGAGGGTTGCTGCTACCATAGCGTCTGCCATATCCGGTGGTAAGAAACTCCAAGCGCCTGGTGGCCTAGTGACGTTCTCTGTCAGTTCTATGGGGGCTGTGCCTGTTGAGATGTCCAACTACGCACTAACAGGAGACAACACTGGAGGAACCTTGTTCGAGGTAGAGTTAGACAAGAGCATGATTCCTTCTAATTACACACCTCGATTGGCTACTGATGACCCCCAGTCCCCACCTGTGGGTATCGAGTCGTCCCATACCTCAGACAGCACTCACTCCTCTGTGTATCATCAAATGATAATGAGGCCTAATACATCAATAGGAAAAAGCCTCATAGACACAGATGATGAGTTCGCCCTAAGCCCCACATCAGGCAATCAAGGCCCAGCCAATCTAGTCAACCGTGTCTTCGAGGTCTTCGACGTCATCACTAATTACCAAGAGGGTCCGTTCATCGTTGTTGTAGTACAACCATCCAACAGGACACGTTCACTATCTCTACTGAAAACCATAGACACCCCTAATGACCCACTGTTGCTTTCGACCGAGTTCCTCATCACAAGGGGGCGTATCACTTCTTTCAAGGAAACCAAGTCTGATGCAGGTTCGAGTCTTGCTATGGTGGCTAGAGGACTCATGGATGATGTCGCTTCTATGGAGGCTGACTTCAGCGGAGAAGGTGCACCGGACTCTACCATAGTCAAAGAGGTATCACCTGACGCTCCTGTGGTAAGCGTTACCCTAGGTGGGCCTGGACAAGGGGCTGTCCTCACACAACCTACGTGGGACAAGAGTACCCTAAGCCGACTTGGTTGGTCATCTAGGAGAGATGGTGGGGCGAGAATCAGAGCGATAGACAACTCCAGCACTTACCACGTGGAGATAATCAATCTCAACAACAATACTGGTTTCGCCAACAACTCTGACTCAATCGACCCTGGCGCTAACTTCGGTCCTAGAGGCAGATTCTATCACCCAAGTGGGGCTAATTTTGAGTATTACAAATTATCTGTTAGGAAGTTCTACTTCCACTCAGGCACAGGCCATGTGGGGACAGGGCGTTTCAAAGATTCTAACGGTATAGACCTAGACAGTTTTGCTGCATGGCAGTCAAGCACTGGTTTGGCTGTGGGGGACGTTATAGTAATAGACGACAAGTTCGATGAGGACAGCATAGTGCCCGATGGTACCACCATCAATGACAGGCTGTTCCAAACACTCAGTAGTGTATCACATGACTACCAACTAGGTACTCAATACGCAAGCACTAGAGCGATGGTAGAGATACCCATCTTCTCCAACCAGTTCTTCAACGACCCGAGCAGAGGTACATTCCCTTCTCCAGGCAACAGTATGAAACTGCACATTGACGCTACAATGACTGCACATACATGGGCTCCCAATCCAGTAGGTAGGAGACCGGAGGATTTCTATCCACCTGACAGGGATGTGGAAGGCCCGTACCATAAGCGCCTTCAAGACGGAGACAATGTAGTTGCGATACGCATCAACAAGATAGACGCTGCTACGCAAGGAACAGGGCGTATAGCATCAAACTCCAGTATGCCATCAGGTGCTTGGCCTGTTGACGAAACATCGAATAGGGGCTATACCATAACAGACGCCCGTGGTACAGCCAAGACTTACGTTGTAGATATTACCAACACTTTCGCCACTGGTGCTTTGAATGGTAGTGGTCAAGTCGTCATCGGCAATACCGAAGGAAACATCAATCCATTATCCGCTCAATGGTATACTAATTTCAACAAGAACTTCAAGTCCGCCATAGAGTCTGCAAATGGTCACAATGGGACTATCATTGTAGAGGACTTCGTTAACGGTAATATATTGAATCTCAGAGAGACAATCTACGGGAACACGAGCGATGATGGTAGCATAGTGGCCTTATCCGGATGGGATGACGACAACCTTCCTACCATCACACAAATCAGTCGTTCCGGTTACGTGCGTATCTACGCAGAGGGCTTAGTCGATAGAATGCCGAGTGATACCACACTAGATGTCACAGGCACTGAAAGAAAAGTCAAAGGAATGAGAAGCATACCTATGCTACGCAGGATTTTTACCCCTGACGGAGAATGGGCTTTGGTGCAATCTGTAACGGACGCAACTGTTGATTACTTACAAGTGCAAGAGAATAGTAAGGGCTTCCTAGATAGCGTGAAGACGGGTAGCACTATCTCATTACTGCCTTTCTTAGATTTCAATGGTACTCCAATCAGAGACGATACACGTGGGCTCAGTAGTGCAAACGAGTTCCGTAGACCCTTCTACTATGACAGAGGCAACGTGCAGACCCAAGGTGGTAACATCGACTACGGACTCCGTCAGTACGTCAGTGCTGTTGAGTTCAAAGCAGGTCCGGAAACTAACCCACATGCTAAGAGAATACAGACCAAATCTTCTGAGGTGTTTCTGTCCAGCAGTGCGGGTGGTGCTGCTTTCAACATTGACAGCGACACAATACCTATCGTCAAGTCAGATACTACCTTCACGTCTATCAACACCCGTACAGGAGGCTCTGTCACATTCACACACAACACAGCAAGTGGTAACGTTATCACAGTGACCAGTGGTACGGCCGTAGCCGGAGATACTCTGTCTATCAATGGAAACAGTACGAACTCTACCCATCAACTCAACAGGACTTGGAACTATCCTTACGCACAAGGCGGATTGCGTTCAGGTGATACTGTTTGGATGAACATGCACTACACTAACCCACATGCGATAGACGGCATGTTCTGCAAGTCACGTGGTGTGTTCAACCAGTACGAAGTTTGGAACAAGTTCAATGGTGGAGAAGGAGAGTTGACCACAGAGGCTAACAACACTATCCCACTCGAGAACTTCTTGATAGGTAACACCTGCAGAGAGACAGCCAATAACTTCGTGCAACATGTCAATCAAACGGTATCGTTGAACTGGCAACAACTTGGCAACCCAGCAAATACAGCACCTGTTGTCGCATACCTAGACCCTTACCTAGACACCGATGAGCATGCTCGGGTGTTGTTGTACGATGTTGCTCACGACAAGGAGTTCATCGCTTTCCATGACTTGTTCATGCAAGTTCAGACATCTCAAGGCACACCCACAGTGAACGGTTTGGATGTCGCTGCAGGGTTTAGGAGCCAAATCAACACAAGCAACCGCTCTGACTTCATAGAGAGTGCTTACGCACACCGTTCCTATTATTTGATGAACCCGTCAGTTGAGACATTCGACAGAGATACAGTTCATGACCACTATGTGGACTCAGGTACCTCTACAATAGATGCCGCTACTGGGCGGTTAGTAGAAGCCACTGTGTCTGTGTCTCAAGCAGAGGCGAGACATGAGGAGACTACTACGGAGAGCGCCTCTAACTACTCTTACAACAGCACATTCTTCGACACGCCTGACGGCACGAGAGCGATACCCGCCTTCCTCTGCTTGCGTGGTATAAGAGCAACGGCGCATGACCTTTCTAGTCATGCAGAGGATAGGTTGCAACACCTTCCACATTGGAGAGACATGGACTTCGTAAGAAGACAAACGATTGATTTCGGAGACATCGCAATAGCAGACGGAGTCTCTGATATAGAGAGTGCAGCCACCGAGATTATCCGGAGAATTAACCAAAATGCCGCATTACAAGCAACAAGCGGAGGAGGGTCGGCTCATGACCCTGCTGCGTTTTGGGATACTATCTCGGCAGCAACACAAGACCGAGGGACACACATGGGGTACGTGCGTGCACACTTGGGTAGAGCCGTCAAGGACATGGATGGGAACGAAGGATTCAGTATTATCATACACTCTACAGTACCAGGTGCTTCGGGACGCAACTTCTGTACTTGGCTCGATAACAGCACAGGGCAGGTCCCATACAAACCTGAGTTCCTCATAGGTCATGGAGGTAGGTTCCGCAACAGTTGGTGCTTGCCTCCTGAAGGTGAGGACGAGAACATGCACCCAGCACCAATGCCTATCAACAAACATGGAAGGCCCTTTGCTCCTATCACCACGCTTAGGCAACTAGTGCCTGTAGATGAGGCAGACTCTGACTTAGTTGGTAACCTTCACTTCGGGTACGACTCATCTGTAGAGAGTACCGGTAGAGACGGTAACGACGAGATGACCATAGGTAGAGCAGCCAACACAGTGTATGACGAATCCTTTGAGTCTCAAGGAGATAGCAATACACTAGTCGAGGGGCTGAGGACAGGTACACGAGCACAGGCCCGCATCAACTTCGGCGGATTAGTCGCAAGTGGAGTGCCTGGATGGGCACCTGATGCTGGCAGGTGGGGTTTCGGTGAGGATGGCAAGTCTACACGATTAGAGAAGATATACAATCCAGTAGGCCCGTCTTCGTACACAGCGCACGTGCCCAGTGCAGAGAGGAATGATGTGAGTGACCGCGAAATATACGGTTTCAGATTTACTGACCATAGAAACGTAGACCACACCATTAGGCTCCTGTACCGACAAGAAGGTCAGACCTTCAGTGGCAAGCAGACTAAACTCCCAACAACTCTAGAGAATGAGATAGTCATCCACTTCGATGACAGGGATGTATCTCAAGGAGGTTTCACAATCGGTAAGAACATGCAAGGTAGTGTACATCCTGACCGTTCTGACTTCCCTGCTCAATCATGGAAAGGCAACGAGTGGAAAGGAGTCAAATCCCCAGCGAATGGATATGCAGTCTCGACACAAAAAGCCGGTTCCACCCTAACAATACATACGATACACACCCATCACCCTACCTATGTTGATGCTAGTAATGGTGGAGGCGCCATAGACACTCTCGGTTTCCTAGGCTTCCCTGATAGTGGACTGTTAGTCTATACTGATGTAGGGAGTGGTAACGGTGCAAGTACCACTACAGTGGTGCACTACAGTTCTCGAACCCACAACGCTGATGGAGGCCCGCACAAGTTCTATGGAGTAACAGGTCCCAATTTCAGCAGTCCTTCCGTCACACAGTGGGCTACTAGCGGTAACACAGGTGTAGAGGGAACAAGCACAGACCCTGCTATTATCAGCCCTAGTCTAAACTGGACTACCATACTGACCGACGAGGTCATGGCAGCCGCTGTGGAACATGCCATGTCAGTAGACCCGAATGAGAAGTCATACCTTGACATCAGTGATATGTACGCTACTGATGGTACGACATTCAAGAGTTGGATGGGAGAGAACGCTAAGACGGCGGTATGTGTAACAAAGTTCTCTGACAAGAAGAACGTGACACCGCTCAAGGACTTGTTCACTGTCACAAGAAGGAGAGACCTAGGCCTACTAGCGTCCTGTCTAGAGAACAGCACTGCTGGAACATCCAAACTAACACTGACTGAGATTGAAGCAGGTAAACAAGACGCAGTCGGTTACCTACCGTTCAACATACTAGACATACGAACGAACGCTAGAGGACCCAACGCCAACACAGCCACCCCTCTACTAATCAACAGTGCCAATCAAGCGGTCAATACAACAGAATGGAAGAGTCACCTAACAGGGGACAGGTACATGGCATGGCCTGGTGACCACATACTCCCTTGTGTACAGACACACATAGTTAGGATTAACGGCACTACAATAGCGTCTACTACACACCCCACGGCTCGACACTCCAAGAGGTTGGCTATGACTTTACAGAAGCACAGTAACACAGGCACGGGACTGTCTGGTATATTCCTAGGTGGTCCTATACTCACCTTACGTCAAAGCGAGACCTCTCATGTCTCTTACTTAGAAGAGAAGACCATGTACATAGACGAGGATAACTTCGCTCGAGGCTTCTTCGAGTACAATGCTAGTCTAGGGGCATTCTTCACATTCGACATAGGTGACATAGACGCCAGTGGTTTACTTTCATTCTCAGTTCCTAGTGACCCCTCATTCCTATACAGTCATTTCAAACCGGAGTTTGCTGGCTATCGTCTCTCCGGTAACGTCTACGGTGAACCACTCACCTATTTCCGTGGAGGTCAATCAAGTCCTGACCACAGTGTCCCACTCTACTTTGGTGGTGGGTTCAGCGGTTTGGTGATGGACATCAATGACGGTACACAGAATGACTACACTGAGTTCTACTCGCACCCGTACGCCGCAGGACCCACAGGGTGCACAGGTTTGCAGAACATCGGAGAGAACATGGGTGCTCATACCATACTAGATACCACAGCCATGTTAGCCATGTTCCCAGGCACTGCATTGCTCAATCAACACAGAGGTGAGAACACACCCCCATTCATGAACTCTGATGCAGTGCTGGCACCTGACCTCAAAGCGGGTACATCTGCACAGACCTTTGGTATCTCGGCCAGTGACAAGAATGCAATCTACCAAGACGATACAGGTACTGCAGAGTCTGTCCCTGTCGCTCATCCCACACCAGTGGTGCTACGTTTTGCTCATCCCTACTCACGCTATACTGATACAATCAACGAAGTGGCATATGTCATATTTGGCCCAGGCCAATCTGTGCCCAAGCACTTCAATCAATACACAGGTGCAGGGACGGTGGAACCCGCTGCTAGTCAGACAGTGGCTAACAAGGTCACCCATGTGCAGAGAGACAGCAGTAACACATACTTCTCATCAGGCACAGAGGACGGTTTGTATCTACCTAATCAAATGGGCAGAAGTAACGTTCCAAGGACAGGTATACGCAGATACATGCCACCCACTCTCAAATACCAACAGACTCACACATACCCATACTCTATCATGAGGAACTGGGAGCCTGCATATGGTTCACCTAGTAGTGCTTACAATCAAGGAGACTCTGAAGACGCATATCTCATCACCAACCATTTCGGTGATGCCAACAATGACGCAGCGCCAGTGTACGGGCACCCTTTCAGTCACGGTACCACACATCACTCTCGCTGGCATATGGATGGTGGTTTCCCTGCCGGAGGCAATTGGTTCGATTACGGTGTGAGGAAGAACCCACCACACCCCACCACATCAGAGAGCACAAAGCACCTACCTAATACACAAACACACTCTTTGGATAGTCAGACAATCACACTCGGACTACAAGCGAGCATGTTCAGAGTCGGGTATGTCGCATTGACTACATACGACTCGACCTTATCGGAGACGACACCACCTAATGACGTGTTCATAGTCGATGCTACTAGAGTGCAGAACTCAGAGGAACTAGGAGCGGTAGTCTCGGCAGCGATTAACTCCTACCCTGGCGAGGGCAACCTCAAAGCAATAGGTGGTACGTTCCTCCCGTCCTTCCAAGACGCTGTTAGGCAAGATAGATACTCTTGGATAGACCTAGGCAACATGTCGAGTTATACACCCGCTAGTGCACAACTCAAACCTGCTGCTACTCCACCACCAAGTCTACCCCCTACTGGATGGCTTAGGCTCAAGAGATTGTCGGGTAGTGCAGACGGTGGCAATGCCGATTCATTCTACGGTTACTATTCTTCCTTCACCGGAAGTTCCGGAGGGGCTGCAATTGCCTCTTTGTCGGTAAATTCCGGTGGAACTGGCTATACTAACGGTTCTGCGTTGTCTTTCTCAGGCGGTGGAGGCTCCAGCGCAGCCGGTACGATTGGGGTGACTTTCTCGGTAGCCAGCCTATCTAGTAGCGGGGGCGCTGGTGCGTACTCCTCCGGTCAGACTAGCGGTAGCCTAACCTTCTCCGGTGGTGGGGGTTCAGGCGCCGCGGGCACATGGACCACATCCAACGATGGAGCGCCCCTATCGAGTGTCACTATCAACAACGCAGGGGATGGTTACACGGACGGCGCATCCATCAGTGTTTCCGGTGGTGGAGGGTCGAGTGCTGCAGGTACAATACAAGTAGCGGCGAAAGCAGTAGAAAGCCTGTCTCATAGTGGAGGCTCTCAAGCATACGACGGCAACCAATCTACAGGCAATCTCGTATTCAGCGGAGGTGGCGGTAGTAATGCCGCCGGTACATACGCCACCACTAGCAATGGTAGGCCTGTCTCTGCTATTGGAGTAGATAACGCCGGCACTGGATACACAACAGCACCGACAGTCACAATCGCTGCCCCTCAAATCAGTGGCACTACAGCCCAAGCCACTGCTGTCATTGCTAAGACGGTAACAGGTGTCACGATAAGCAACAACGGAGGAGCAGATGACTTGACTTCAGGCTCCGGCAGTCTCACCTTCTCAGGTGGTAATGGGTCAGGGGCTGCTGGTACATGGACGGCGAATGGCAGTGGTGCCCCCATCGCTAGTGTGACTTTCACCGATGATGGCTCTACTCCTTTCAGTCATGATACTGACGGAGATTCTTTTACCGTAACGATAGCCAACCACGGTGCTGGTGGCAACGCTGTCTTTACAGCGCATGTCGGTTATCCACTCAAATCGAGTAACACATTCCGTTGGTTAGACGGAGGGAGTTCAGTTGACCCATATTTGAGAAACAAAGTCACAAACGCTCTCGCTAGTGAGGGGTCATACAACTGGTCTCTTACAGCACTCGCTGACTCTACCACAGGAGTGACTCACCAAACTGCAGCCGTTGGTACGTTTGGTGTCAATGGAAGTGGGGTGATAACTTCCCATTCTGTGACAAGCGTCGGTAAAGGGTTTGTGCAAGGGCACGGTAGTAGCACTGCCGACAAGTATGCACTGCTCATCTCTGACCTCAGCCTCAACATCTATGACACGTTCAACCAAGTTGGTTCTAGCATAGCGACGCAAGTCATCCTCGATACAGTAAGCAGCAATGTAGGGAACGTGAGAAAGATATTGGTTACAAACGGCGGCAGTAACTACGCGGGTACTACAGGGCAAGATTCTCCTTACCCTGTTGTCAGTGACTTCGGCAATGTGGATAACGTACAGACCATACTGGGCACTCATACGGCATACACTCTACCTGCTGATGGTAGCACTATCAACCTCACGAATAATGGCGCTGGTTACACCTCAGTACCGTCTGTTACAATCAACGGTGCAGGCTTTAGTGGTAGCATGACTGCTACGCTGTCTTCCACGGCTGTCGTTAAGCAGATTAACATCACTAATGCAGGTCTAGGGTATACCACTGCACCCACTGTTACTATAAGTGGAGGTGGAGGAGAGAATGCCGATGCATCAAGCGGTCTAGGAGCAGAGGTTCGTAGTCTGTCTGGTGTCACTCTAACTAACGGTGGTAGTGGTTACACCTCAGCACCCACAGTCACTACTGGAGTGGGTAGTGGTGGCACAATCAGTGCTACCCTATCCAGCACTGGGCCAGTCAGTGGGGTCACTGTATCCAACAACGGTAGCGGGTATACCAGTGTCCCTACAATAACAGCGAGTGGTGGTAGCAACCTATCACTGACTGGTGTACTAGGTACTGCGACACGCAGTCTATCTTCTGTGAACATCACTAACGCAGGGCAAGGGTACTCAAGTGCTCCTTCTGTCTCTACCGGTGTAGGTGGTGGAGGTACTGTCACTGCCACACTTGCTAACACAGGCCCAATCACCAGTGTGACACTAAGCAATGGCGGTAGTGGTTACACATCAGCACCTACCATCACTATAGGTGGCGGAGGCAGCAGTGGTAGTATAGGAGCGACAATCGCTGCGACCGGTTTCTTCACATTGGCTGCTAACGCTCGTAGCAATACCACTAGAGTAGAGAGCCCTACGGTAGCAACTGGCTCATCATCTGACTTCGCATCTTTGTCTGATACTTACAAGGTGCTAGTGTGGTCTAAGGCTGGTAATCTCAGATGGAGTAACGGTGCACCGGAGACGTTGCACAACAGTACACCATCCGATGATACTAACAGTATATACGACCAATTAGCAGCGACTCAAGTTCACTTCTCCGGTTTGGTAGACGCGATAGACCGTACCCGCCCTATTGGAGCCGTAGGCTGGCACGGTGAGAGATACTCTATGCTAAACAGCCTAGTAGTGCCAGGCACGAGTGGCATAGCGTCAGGTCTTGGCGCATGGCATCCGTCGTTAGGGACAAACCCATACGGTAGTAACATGACTTGTCATGCACGCAATGGTTACCCGTTTGTTACAGTGGACGATTCGTCATACACCCCTACTCCGAACTCTACATCGACAGGCGTTCATCCCCGCCATTATGTCATAATCTCAAACGAGGCAGAACTTCCAATCATCGCTAGGGCTGACCGAGACGGGTTGGTATTGGCAGGGGACATGCTCGACAAGAAATGGAACAGTGGGCCTGGTGGCACGGTCAAGGTATCACACTCTTCACGACACAACAACGACCGTTTCGTGTCTTACGCTCACGGTGGGCCACACGTAGATGCCCAGTTTGCTGGTGACTTCGCCATACCGTCCTCCGGTTACGGAGAGTGGGCAGGTAATGCAGCGACAACTGCCGAGATGGTACCAATGGAGACTTGCATATTCCCGACTGGTGACCTGTTCTTTGACAAGGTGGAGAATCCAGGCTTGCCACATTATCCTAATGAGACACCGTTACAGCATGTGTCATCAGACACCACTAGGACGCTCGAGCAAATCTATGACGCCCCGTTCACTTATTGGGGCACTTATTCATCCGCTCGTAACTTCCTCTCGCAACATATTGTATGGAAGAGAATGGACGGCGGTAACCTGTGTATGCCTTCACCAAATGCGCGAGGCCTAGGTGCAATGCCTTGGACATGGCGTAAGATAGGCTCCTCTCATGTCAAGTTCGGAGAGACCATCTACGGCAACAACCGTTTCTCCTTCGAGAGCACTAACAGTGCCATGTTCCCTGTTGTGCAAGCGCAGGAGTTGATGCAACCACACCTAGCCGAGCAATTCTCTTCCGATGTGAAGAACGCTCTCGTTATCCCCAATGAGGAAATACAATTCCAAGCAATTAGTGTGATAGACGACGCGGGGCAAGAGCACACAATAGAGGGAGGCTCACCTCTAGGCACCATAGTGCGTGATTTCCAACGAGTACCTGACAGGGACATCAAGGGTCCACCACTAGCAGGTTCCGGTGAAGAGCCCGTGCTACGAATCAGTCTACCCCATCCTGATACCATTCCAGGCAATCTGGTGGTGCGTAGCGGCTTTGACAAGGTACAGGCATACCAACACGAAAGCGTGGGCACAGGAGGTCTCCAACGGCCTGATTTGCCTGACCCTATAGTCAAGAGCAATTTCAATAGCACCAACACCACATCCGATACCGCTCCGTTCTACGAGAATGAAGGATACGAGAGAGTGGACACAAGAGCCTCTGACTATCCTTTTAGTAGGGAAGGAGACCTAAGCAACGAGTCTCTGCTAGAGACCTCTTACGAACCTCATGACAGAGGCATCTATTTCCACTTGACCAAGAAGTCATTCTCCTACACAATTAGAGAACCAGTCGGGTACAGCAGTAACACGCTCACACACAACCCACTCACCTATGTATCCGTCAATGGCACTACAGTGACAGTCAACACCACTGTGAACGCTGACATATGGAGAGCAGAGCAATTGCCTGACGGACGTTCCTTCTTCACTGTCAATGGTCACATAGTGTCCTTCACTGGAGTCAGTGGCTCGACGTTCACTGGGTGCAAGTACAGCACAGGGTTCTCAGCATCGTCCGGTGACGCTCTGAAACCTTCGTTCTTCGTACCCTCAGGTACCACTCGTCACTTCGCATCACGACGGTTGAGAGACCACTCAGAAGTCAGCGGTGAAAGTCCAGACAAGAAGCCGATTGATTGGATGGGCATTGCGACAAATGCTAGCCCAGCGACTGCCATTAGGAACGACAGGTTGACGCCAATGCCCTTACCTCGGATGGGGCATCACTATGTAACGCCTACCATGGCTATGATGCCAGGCCACCTCGCACATCCATTGTATCAAAGACTGTACGACTTGAACAGAGCCTACAAGAAAGCGACCACTAGCATAGAGAAGGAACTAGGCTATGCCGATGTCGCCAACAGTCTTGTTGGTGGTTCTAATTCCGATGGTCTATTGATAGAGAAAGACGGGATAGGCACTAACGCACTGCTTTGGTTCTCATCTACCTCAGCACCACACCCACCATCTGATATCCATGGTAGTGGGTTCACACTAATGACAGAGACTAAGATGAAGTACGACGGTTACGGCATACTGTCGACAGCCACTGAGAATGCTACAGGTGGTCACCGACTAGCACTAGAGGCAGGTACCAACTATCGTACACACTGGAACTTCCCTGACCCAATGGAGGTAGGAGCCTATCAAATCATCATTCAACCCAATCTATACTCACAGCAGTTGATGGGATTCAGTGAGAATTACGACTTCGGTTCTGACACTGGTACCAAGTACCCATTGCTCACTGACCAACAAGTGGCTACAGTGGTAGCGTTACAGTGGAATGGAACTGATTACGACTTCATACTATCAGAGGCAATACAGGCAGATGTCAGAGGGTGCGAGGTATACCTCAATGAGGTCATGCTAGACATAGACCCTTCACCCAATCAACAATTCACTAACCTACCACCATTGGCCTTGTACAACCCTCTCGGTATCAATGAGAACACATCCCCCATATGGAGCAGAAAGAGTCTACCTTACAGGCCAGGCATGTTCCGTATGGCGTCACCAGGTTATACGCTCACCGTCCCTTGGTGGGCTCCTGCGTTGAAGAGCAGTGATTCACTAGACGCGAGTAACGCATACAGGATGGTGGAGTGGCACAGACCTGAAGATTACTACCTGTTCAGTCGAAGTGGTTACGGTTCTGTTGGCTCACAGAATGTAATGCAAGGCTATCCGTCACACTTCCTACATCCATACACTCATTCCTATATGTCACATGTAGCCAAGACTGAAGTCAAGGCTGCAGACTCAAGCAACTCTCAATTGATAGTGCTGAACAACTCCCTGTTCCCCGAAGTAGGTAGTAGGTACATGGGACACATGCTTGTTGTAACTAACCTATCAGACGGCTCACAACATAGAGCGTCGTACACCCACCGAGGTGTGTCAAGTGGCGCTGCTTCTCAAACTACCAATGTCTTCTACGGTGTCACTCCGCGTGACGCAACCAAGTTTTGGGCAGCCTGTACCGAAGGAGCATCTGTCAAGATAACAGGAGAACATGGCTCTTACAATCCTGGAGAGATTTACACTGATAAGACTGCTAGTGTCCTCGCTCACATCATCGAGGACCTACAGAATGGGAGTCAAGATACACAGACAGGTCACTTACCGGACGCTTATCTATCAATGTGGCACTACAACCTAGGTAGGCCGGTGACCTTCTACTCTGACAGTCGTAACAGCATAGGAGACGCTGCTGTTGACAAGAAACCGTATAACCACATGCCGGAACATTTCGAGACTATTCGTTATCAGAACTTCACGTATGCAGTCAGTGACGGACCATTCGATTTCAGAGGATTCACCCGTAGCGCAACTAGCGGACCGGTAGATAACTCAGCCAACCCTGACACCTTGTCCACCCCACAGGCTAGAACAGCGTCGAGTCGAAAGCATCACTATGGTGCGTTTTGGCCTGGAGGCTCGCGTTTCGGTGCACAGGGCAGTGACCTATCCTTATGGGGAACAGCAGGACCAGGCTGGGGTCGTTTTTGGGACAATCCTGTCGTCTATCAAGAGAGCGGGACAGCGGGACAGTATGAAGCCACGGCACGCGTTGCAATCACTGACAGCATAGACTCAGTCACACATCTAAGAAACGCATCTTTCGGATTCCGATTCTGTGTAAGACAAGCACCTAACCGACCTAAGTGGGCGTTATGGTCTACTCAAACATTTGATGACAAATACACTAACAACCACTCCGGTTACCGTTTCGGTGCATACATACAAAGTGACGCAGTGACTACTACTCAATTCAAGTATGCTGGTGCTGCGTTAACTAGTGCCACTACCGCCACTAGTGGTGGACATGTTGGTATGTTAGAGCGTGTCACCAACGCCTCGGCCTTAGTAGGTTCTGACCTCAAACTACAGCAAGTCAAGTACAGCCACGGTCGAAGGATGACTAGACCATTCGGTTGTGCAGTTAGGAACTACATCGCCTACAAAACAGATGCAAACGCGAACGGACCATATCCTGTAGTGCGTGCTCATCAAGGAGACTACCTAGGTAACATGGGAAGTATAGGAGGTGCTGCACTTCCTACAGCCTGCACTGCACCTAAGAGGGGTCTAGCGCCAGCCATTGCACACTACATGACTGATTGGTGGGGCAACACAACAGGTGAGGAAGTGCGTCGCTTCCCTGTTAGAGGGTTTGGTGTGCGTCCAGCGTGGGACCCCGAAGATGCCTATCGCTCTACAGACAGAACCAAGACACCTCAGACGTTTGCGGCGCCCGCTAACAACGGTTTGTCTAGAGCCAACCTAGATTTGTTTGACCCTGCCACTGCGAAGAGAGTGGGCGATAGAGGAGACGGTAGAGGAGTTAGATGGCCCACTGCATTCAACGAGGACATGTTACAAGATGTAGACATAGATGTGGTGTCTAGTGGTATCATGTTATCACATTCCACTGCAGAGCCTCCCATCGGTACAGGGTACGTGCGTGCGAGGAACGACGACTTGCAAGTCACTGAGGTACAGAGGGGTATCAGCAGAAGATTGAGTGTCGCTGACGCAGACGGTCTGCTTAAACCGGAGGCCATGGCAGGGTCCAATGTAGAGAAAGCCACGAGTGACTTGCTACCTGCGTCGGAGACCATACAGGAACCCATCTCTCGTATCTCGCCCCGTGTAGGACTAGATGTGAATACAGTCGGAGAGATAAATGACACTAGTGAGCATGACTATGTGGCTTTAGCCACTGAGGCTCACAGTCTACACACAGACAGGGGTGCAGGCAAACGCCACATCATGGCTGCCGGTATCAAGACAGACACGAAGGCGGTAGATGATTACAGACTCGACTCCCTAAACTTCTCCAATTTCAAGCAGGTCATGAGACTCAATCACACACACGGCATATGGCCGCTGGGTGGAAATCTCATCATGGACCTGTCTAACTACATGGAGCCCGTATCAGATTTAGGTTGGGGTAACTCAGATGTGTCAGGAAGTAACCCAGTACACAAGACCAGTAACCCGTACCAAACAGCGAGTCACAACTCTAAGTCGTACCGTACTAACGACAAGGACAGAAACATTCGCTTGTTACTAAGACCAGTCAGAGTGTTAGACCATAGGCATATCGAAGTATTCAGAGACACGTCGCATGCCTTATCAGGTACTGCTGGTGGAAGGTATGGTGTCTTCACTATGTCCACACCTAATGCTCGTGCCGCTACCAGTTCCAAGTTCCTTCGTGCTACTAATCCATCAGACACGAACGCTCCTTACCCTCCTGCTTATTTCTTCACTTCTTCCAGTTACACAACACCTTCTAGCACAGGGCCCCGTATACCAGGCAGTGAGAGTAGTGCATTCAATAATAGTCTCAAGCAGACAGTCACTAGAATCATAGCCAGCAACAACACACTGCAGCACATGAGAGGTGACGCTGCACGTAACAACGACTTCGAGGTACAGCCTAGATACACACAGACTTTGTATGCGGGTGACGACCTCAACAAGAGCGCTCACAATAGTGAGAGTAGCAGAAGTGACAATGAGGTGAATGGCTGATGCCTGGTGCTGCTGCATTCCCCACTTTGTTCACAACGAACTCATCAACTAACAGTGTGCCTGGTGGTAAGCACGACGATGTCAAAAATACCATAGCGTCACGTGTGTCTAAACCGAAGTTTGTGGACAACGTGGTATATCATGCGATATACAAGAAGGAGAAAGACAGCACAGGTCGCCAGTATAGTGTCACTAAGCCATTGACCACCGACTTCCAAGTCACTCACGGTAAGAGGTACCAATTCGTCGAGGAGGAAGAGTCGTTGCTTCTCACTCATGCTCCTGCACATGGAGTCAAGTCTAACGTCCCTGCCTTCTTCAATTCTATCCGGATGCAAACCGGAAAAACCCCGCCAAATCTCTTATTTGCCGGAAAAGAGACTCTTCGGCCATACGATATTACCACCGCAACGAAAGGTAGCAGACTGAACCTCAGAAATCTCAAGGGTAAGACACTCAAGCAGTTAGGCTTACCCGACATCTCTACGGTTCAAGCCGGCCAAATTGTCAATGTAGGTGTCCGCACCACTGATATCGTCATGCGACTTTTCGATGACAAGAAGCACGCCTTGAACTCGATATCTCTCGGGCACCCACATAGTGGTGCAAGCATGACAGAGACCACTACCTACAAGGGCAATGCATCAATAACACATTCCACAAAGTTCCTTTCTGCTAATTACATCAGCACATCCATTCCTGATGCCATACGTTCCATCGCACGCAATGACTACTACTCTATGGTGACAGACCGCTTCGGCAATTTCATCTACAGCCCAGGTGGTTTTAGGTCAAGAGATGTTACCGTCACTGCGGCGATAGCAGGGCAAGTATCGCGGAGTGGCATAGCGGACACTGCAAACAGAGTAGTAGTGAGAGGACAATCCACGGCTCTCAACGACAAGAACGAGGTTGTGCTGGAAGATACTGAGAGACAGAAGAGTGAGGGCATGGTCAAATCACAGACATATAGTGAGAGCACTGCAACATCACTAGCGGCCACCAAGAGGGCTGCACGACAACTGTTACGTTTGAACAGAAAAGCCACAGGCTCTGTTGATATCAAGGACATACCTTTCAGTATGGGGATAGCACCAGGAGACGTGGTGACTTACCAAGACCCCCATGGCAAGTCTACAAGACAAGCCATCATAGAAACAACTCACCTCTTGACTGAGGCGCGTAGCGATTTCTCTATGATGTCATACGACACAGGTATTGAGAGAGTCTTGGGAGCAGGAGGGAGCCAGCGAGCAGGGGACGCAGAAACGAGAGCATCTTCGGGTAACGTGATAGACGAGAAGAAACAATTCAGTCTAGGCACTGTCGGTTTCAATGTCAGAGGCTTGGTGGAGAGGCGTTACATCAGTAAGAAGAAACCACGAACATACACTGGTGTGACTGGCATGTTAGATACAGGGAATGAGATGCACTCAGGCTTCCTGTTAGGACATAGAGGCTATGACACTGGCAACGCTTCCGCTCGTGGTGCTATAGGCACTGGTCTAACCGTCCGTACCACAGGTAGTCACAGTGGCGGTACGCTTACCGTATCGTCTACTACAGGGTTCCCGTCATCCGGTAATTTAACTATGAGAAAAAGCGCCACTGAGGCTGTACAGGTGGCTTATACAGGCAAGACCAGCACAACCTTCACAGGCGTGACCTTGCGTGCACCTACCGGTGGTAGCATTCCGACAGGCACTTGTGACGTTCATCTGTTACGTCCCAAGTCGCATGAGATAGGTACTGTGAAAGGAATAACAACAAGGAGGAGAACGTAATGCCGGTGCTCAATTCAATCAAACGCAGACTAGTAGAACACCTAGCCACTCTAGTTAATGAATTGCACATAGGTAGTGATGGTACAGAGGCTACAGCCAATGATGGCGGGGTCCGCTCTCTAGGTTCTATAACACCAACAGTGCGAATCATAGATGATAGTAGTCTACAGATTGATGGCAGGTTCGATGCTACTCACATATTCAACAGTAGTGTACAAGAGGTGTACCTCCAGTACAAGGACCCCACCACCAACGAGTTCGTACCCATATACAGGGCATCGATAGAACCATTCACGAAAAATGCAGGCAGTGAGATATCATTCTCGTTCATATTGGAGTTGGATTGATGGCTAAATCATACATATCTGTTAGACCAGCCAAGCAGGCACAAGCAAGAGTACGTCGTCTATCTCAGAAGAATCAAAGAAAGAAGAAGATGCGTAAGTATCGTCGGCATGCTAAAATCGGGGTTAGGCGTCCGAAGATGCGTAGACAGATAGGCCTAGCGAGAGTTTCAAGGAGTAGATAAAGATGGTAGATGCACTAGCAGGTCACACAGCAGCACAGAATACACTTGGTGCAGAGGGTCTGCGTGATGGAGACTCACTCTCTCCTACAACACTGTCTAATTTGCTACAAGGTTTGAGAGGGAATGGGATAATCAGACTGCAAGACACTGCATACGGTTCAACACGTAACGCAGTCAACACACAACCAGGTGCCGTGACTAGGGCTTCCACTCACACACTCACAATTCAAGGAGGCTATGCGATACTTGATGGTCAACTGTATGAGTTCGCTGGTGGGCCTGGCGGCTCAGCGACTGTAACCATAGGCACACATGGCACAGGCACCTCTCTAGGTGCTGCTGGTGAGCAATCTATGTATGCCATATACGTGGCATCACAAGGTGGCCAATCGAAAGTACATGCTGATGGTGGCTCTCCAGTACAAACCAGTGACGGACTATATCCGCAACTACCCTCACAGTATCTGATAGACTACGACACAACAGGTAGCGTGGTCAATGACCAAGTCATAGTGCTTGCTACAGTACGTTGTTCCTACAATGCATCAGGAGGTGGTCACAAGGTAGACATCCAAGAGGTCAATGACAAGAGGACGTTCACCAGAGCCAACCCAATATACATGACACCGCTCAGTGCGGGTAACCTAGTCACTGATGGGAGTGAAGTGTCACAGATAGAGAGAGGTAACCTACACGGAGTCAATAGCCCATCTGAACTCAACGCTTTGTTCTCCGGCTCCGAATCGGGCACTCTAGGCGGTGCTACAAATGGTAGCACCCGTATTGATGTGGGTGCTTTGTGGATGTCTACAGGAAAAACAGGCACCTCTCTAGGGTACGGCCCAGGTAACGGCTTAGACCGTGGTTCAAACAAAATGATGGATGACCTATTCTTTGCAGGTCAGGAGAACACAGAGACATCAGTGGTGAGTAAGCGACTATTCACAGAGGGTGTTTCAGCCCCTACTGGTAGTGTTAGCACAGGTTCATACACAGTCAAATCACACGGGGATAAGTGGTTCATATTCGCTCCAGCCAACAGCGCAACAGTCACACTCAACCCTGAGAAGAGTGGTTCAGTGTACCTGTTCCCCGAAGGGCATGTCATTGAGGTGTGTAACAGCGCCTCTGCAGGTGGAGGTAACATCGTCTTCGACTCCACAGGTCTCAACACTACTCTAACACCCGACCAAAGAGCCACTTTCATCTATGAAGGTAGTACATGGCTACGGTGTGACTACCAAGCAGCAATCAGTACCCTGTCCTTTGTGACACTCACTGATACACCAGCCGCGATGGGGAACGCTGGTCAATATCTCAAGGTCAACTCCGGTGGTAATGCTCTAGAGTTCACTTCCAATGTTGGTTTCACGACCGAGGAGATACAGGATATAGTCGGAGCGATGGTCACAGGTAATACCGAGACCAACATCGCTGTCACATATCAAGACAGTGATGGTACACTGGACTTCGTCTCGACTGATACTAACACACAACGCTCAGATGCAGAGATAAGAGACCTCGCTGGTGGTCTGTTTACAAGTAACACCGAGACCTTCATCACTGCTACCTATCAGACGTCTGACGACACTGTAGACTTAGTCGTCCCTGTCAAAGACGAAGACGATATGACATCTAATTCAGCCACACATCTCGCTACTCAACAATCTATCAAGACTTACGTTGATACCGAAGTTGCGGGTTTAGTGGCTAGTGCACCAGCAGCGCTCGACACATTGAACGAACTGGCTGCTGCTATCAATGACGATGCTTCCTTCTCTACCACCATCACTAATTCGATAGGTACTAAGTTGGCTAAGGCTAGCAACCTATCAGACCTAACCAACGCTGGTACTGCTCGTACCAATCTCGGCTTAGGCTCCCTAGCAACCCTATCCGCTGTGGACATCAGCGCCAATACTAACTTGGCTGTGTCTGCTCCTATCGTCCTAACAGGTGACACACTATCTATTGCTAACATTCCTTTCAGTGCTTTACATGCAGATGTATTCCAAACCAGTTCAGAGTCATTCGTTGATAACGACACATCACTGATGACATCAGCAGCGATACAAGATAAGATTCAATCCTTTGGCTATAGCACAACCACAGGTACAGTCACTGGTGTATCGACTGGTACTGGTCTGACAGGCGGTACTATTACCAGTAGTGGTACCATATCACTCAGCCATCTAGGCTTTGAGAGTTTGACTGACCCCAACGCAGACAGGATTCTGTTTTGGGATGACAGCGCAGGAGCATTGAAGTTCCTAACTGCTGGTACTAACCTCGCATTCAGTGGTACTACTCTCAATGCTACTGATACCAACACACAACTCACTCAAGAACAGGTGGAGGATTATGTAGACGGGTTACTGACTGCTGGCTCTAACATATCTCTGACATACAATGACGGTGCTGGCACTCTCACTGTAGCATCTACGGATACCAACACTCAACTCAGTGGGGCTCAAGTCAAAGACTTCGCAGGTGCTATGTTTACTGGTAACACTGAGACGTTCATCACTGCTACATACCAAACTTCTGATGACACGGTCGACCTTGTCGTGCCCGTACTAGATGAGGACAACATGGCTTCTGACTCTGCAAGTCACTTAGCCACACAGCAATCCATCAAAGCGTATGTAGATTCATCGGTATCTGATTTAGTCGATTCAGCGCCTGGTGCTTTGAACACACTAAACGAGTTAGCAGCAGCAATCAATGACGACTCTTCCTTTTCCAGTACTATTACAACATCAATAGGTACTAAGTTGACTAAATCCAGTAACCTGTCAGACCTAACGAATGCGGGAACTGCTAGGAGCAATCTTGGTGTAGACGCAGCGGGCACTGACAACTCTACTGATGTAACACTAGCCACAGTTAGTGGTAACTACCTAAGCCTGTCAGGCCAGGCTATTACAGCAGGTACAGTGCCAGTGTCACTAGGAGGTACAGGCGCTACCGCCGCAAGTGGAGCACGCTCCAACCTAGGCCTAGGGGCAGCAGCAGTGAAGGCTGTTGCGACAGATGGGTCAGGCGGAGTCGCTAATGGGGAGTCCGGCTTAGTCACGGGTAACGCAGTATTCGATTACATAGCAGCCCAAGGTTTCGGTACTGGTGATGGAGACATCACATCAGTTGTGGCAGGGACAGGGCTGAGTGGTGGGGCTACAAGTGGAGACGCTACTCTGAATGTGTCCGCTGCTCAGACTCAGATAACTAGCGTGGGCACACTGAGTAGCCTTGCAGTGTCGGGCGATGTCACTGTCGACACCAGCACGTTCAAGGTAGACTCAACAAACAACCGTGTCGGTATAGCCGATGCAACCCCTAGTTACACATTAGACGTGGCTGGCGACATTAACCTAACAGGGACTCTCAGAGTCAACGGCACTGCACAGACAACTGCTGATGCCGCTAACAATGCCACTATCACTCTCGCAGCAGGCACTGGCCTAAGCAACGGTGGCAATTTCACTACTAACCAAGGCAGTGATGAGACAATCACATTCAATGTGGGAGGACTGACAGTAAGTGAGTTGGCTGCTAATAGCCTGCAAACAAGTTCTGAGTCCTTCAGCGACAGTGACACAGTGCTGATGACTGCTGCGGCGATACAAGACAAGATACAGGCTTTTGGTTATACCAGCAATGCAGGAGACATCACAGGCGTCACGGCCGGCACTGGGCTGTCCGGAGGTGGTAGCAGTGGTGGAGTGACACTCACTCTTGACATGTCAGAACTCACTGATATGACACAAGCCATTAACTCCTCTGAGGATGAGTTGATTCTATTAGACAATGGTGCAGACAGAAGGAAACTAATCTCTGAGATACCATTGTCTGCTTTCAATAATGACTCAGGTTTCATCACCACCATAGGGACTGACCCCTCTGTTACTACTCTGACTGTAGATACCAACATTATTCACGATGGAGATACAAATACAAAAATTGGATTTACCCCTGATGTGATAACACTTCAAACAGGTGGCTCAACCAAACTCACAGCAAACAACTCAGGAATCAAAATAGGAAGTGGGGCTACTGTCGTTGGAATCAATACGAATTTTTCGGATGACGATACTTCTTTGATGACATCTGCGGCTATCGCTAACAAGATTGAGTCGTATGGTTACTCAACTACCACAGGCGATATCACTGGTGTTACAGCCGGTACTGGTCTAAGCGGTGGAGGTAGCAGTGGTGGAGTCACTCTCAATGTCGCCGGCTTGACTGTCTCGGAGTTTGCAGCCAACAGCATTCAACTCAGTAGTGAGTCCTTTGCTAACAACGACACTAGTATAATGACATCCGCAGCGATAGAGGACAAGATTCTGTCATATGGTTACGGTGCTGGTTCCGGTGATATCACGGCTGTTGTTGCAGGAACCGGACTTTCCGGTGGTGCTAACAGTGGGTCTGCTACAGTCACACTCGACCTCAAAGACGAAGATGACATGTCTTCTGACTCTGCAACACACGCTGCATCACAACAGTCAATCAAGGCATATGTGGATGCAGAAGTTGCAGGTCTTGTTGATTCTGCACCAGGAGCATTGAACACACTGAATGAGTTGGCTGCTGCAATCAACGATGATGCATCCTTCTCATCTACAATTACTACTCTTGTAGGCACTAAGTTAGCGAAGTCAAGCAACCTATCCGACTTAGCCAACGCTGGTACTGCTAGGACTAATCTAGGTCTAGGCGCTGCTGCTGTCAAAGCCGTAGCGACTGATGGCTCAGGCGGTGTTGCTAATGGAGAAGCAGGTTTAGTTACAGGTAATGCAGTATATGATTACATAGATGCTCAAGGTTTTGGTGCAGGTTCGGGAGATATTACTGCTGTTGTAGCAGGGAGCGGTCTAAGCGGTGGGGCCACTTCAGGTAGTGCTACCCTAGCATTGAGCCATCTAGGCATACAGAACTTGTCAGACCCTGGTGCTGATAGACTACTCATTTGGGATGACTCAGCAGGCGCTATTGTGTTTGCTACACCTAACAGCAACTTAGCAATCAGTGGTACTAACGTGAACGCCACAGATACCAACACCACGTACAGCGTAGGAGATGGTGGACTAACTCAGAACAACTTTACCAACACACTCAAGACTAAGTTAGATGGGATAGAAACATCGGCAGATGTCACTGACAAATCTAATGTGAGTAGCGCACTGGCCTCTCTCACAGGAAGCGACACGCTATACATAGGAGACAGTGGTGATGACACTACAGTCATAGTTCGAGGTAACTTGCAAGTAGATGGTACCACCCTCACTGTCAATCAAACTGCAGTGAATGTACAGAACGCCTTCGTGTTTGAAGGGTCGACAGCAGATGATTACGAAACGACTCTGACAATCATAGACCCAACCGCTGACAGAACCATACAGTTACCTAACGCTAGTGGGACAATATCTCTCAGTGACACTAACACTCAATTGTCTGATGAGCAAGTCCAAGACATTGTTGGGGCTATGTTTAGTAGCAACACAGAAACTAGAATATCGGCAACATACCAAGACGGTGATGGTACAATAGACCTAGTCGCAGATAACATGAACTTCTCAGTATCAGATATCACAGGAGCCACTGCTCTAACTAGTGGCTTAGCATCGACTGATGAATTAGTTCTAAGCGACGCCGGAACACTCAAGAGAATGGACGTCTCTGTCCTTCAAGACTATATGCAGAGTAGTCTGACCTTCACCACTAACACGAATACACAACTATCGAATGAGAACGTTATGGATATAGCAGGGCCATTAGTAGCAACTGGTGGAACTAAGACTAGAATTGCAGTTACTTATGATGATGCAAACAACAACATGGATTTCGTTGTTGATGATATGAACTTCTCTGTATCAGATATTACAGGTGCTACTGCTCTAACAAGCGGTCTAGCATCAACTGATGAATTAGTGTTGAGTGATGCTGGAACTCTGAAGAGAATGGATGTATCTGTTCTTCAATCATACATGCAGAGTAACTTGACTTTCCATGCAATT
>MDTB01193239.1_pt1 | contig 31075 bp, 26 predicted proteins | sample 811161 | NCBI WGS metagenome assembly MDTB01 (sample SAMN05326650, study PRJNA326480) | marine metagenome | isolation source: seawater | place: Mediterranean Sea | collected 2009 | reverse complement strand
TGTCAGGCGGGTTGTCAGAAATTCTTGTCGAGTAGTTACCCATTCCAAGTAGCTGAAACGGCCCTCTAAATATGCGCTCTCTACTAAATCTAACGCTTCCTTTAAGGGGGGAATTACGTTGAGCTGAATAGTTTCAACCTCTAGCAATGCACGTGTATGTTCGCCTAACGCTTGATTAACTGAATGTAATAGACTGCGAAGGTTGCTTTGTTTTTGCAGCTCTATTGCGTCAAGGCGTGCCCTATGCGCTTCGTATTCACCAAGGTTTCGTTCTTTTTGAAACAATGAAACGCTTATTCCGGCAACTAGTGCGGTTTCATCAATACCTTGCATTCTGCGAAGCCCGGCTGACCACTCAATATCAGCGAGGTTATTCGCTTGCGCTAGACGAAGCTGCGCAGCTTGCACACGGCTTTGTTTGGCGAAGAGATTAATATGAGGGCCACTTTGGATTGCGACTGCCAGCGCATCAAACGACGCAATTTTGTTAAAAGCAAAAAGATCGCCTTCCACACGCTTAAAGCTTGGTGTCTGCTCACCCCACATGATGGATAAACTGCGCAGGCCAAATCGAAGGTCTTGTTGAGCGAGACTAACATCGAGCTTTGCTTGGGCAAGCGCAGCTTGGGCGCGTTTTTGTTCTAACAAGGGGGATGCGCCTGCTTCAACGCGTTTCGTTACGGCATTTAATGTATAAAGTGCAAGTGTCTCTGCATCTTTTATTACCTCTAAGCTCGCCTGCAATACGAGTACTTTGATGTATCGACGATTAAGCTCACCGAGGATATCTAAGGTGCGTATTTGCTTTTCAACATCTTGCTGTATTCTCCGTTCAGAGAGTACATTCAACCTAGCTGCTGGCTTATCATTGAGCTGTAATACTGATGATAGTGTCAAGGTAACTTCAAGCTCTTTGATACCCGATACCTCGCCGGTTCCCAAAAGGTTCTCTAGTTCAACCCCGGCACTCAGTGCTGGTTTAAGCGCTGCCGTTTTTGACTCTCCGTCTATAACACGTTGTTTAAATTCAAATTCATACAAACTTGGATTGTTGGCAAGTGTCATTCTAATAGTGTCTTCAAGAGTCAGCGTTTCTCGTATGGGCGCTTGAACACTTTCGTCTACAAATCTGTTAGCTTGCTCCGCATGTGCGGTCGGTGGACTGAGTAATAAGCCCAGTATGCAACTGCACACAATGACAGGTGCATGCTCGAAAATAGGAAACATTTTCATTGGAATATCCTAATAATTTATCAATGTTTAGCGTCGCGAGTATTATCGGCGCGGCACTATCGAAAAAAGTACTAGGACGTAATTTTGGGTGGGCGAAGTAATCGGTTAATAGGTGCGTCAATTACCGCATCTAAATAGTTGAAATTGTGGACTGAAACCACTGTTTTCAGACTGTTGATATGACTCTGACTGACCCATTGTGCATGTGTGCCATGGCAGTGGCCGCAATGGTGGCAACAGCAGGATTGTGGTGCTCTGTACTTACTTTATCACTGGTTTCATTGGCAGACAGCTCAGACTGCTCTTGCTTGTGTTCTGAATGCTTATGCTCGTGTTGCAGGTGCTGAGTGTCTATTGCATGAAAATCTAACGAATTCGCCACAGCAGAAAACGACTGAAAGAGTATCAGCGAGATCACGATGTAACCTAAGCGTTTTAGATTTTTCATGTATGAAAGTCTACCAAGCCTAATTCACTTCGTCACGACATTGTTCATTAGCAAACTCCAGCTCAACAGTCGTATGTTCGAATTTATATTTTTCTAACGAACTGTGTATGCTCTCTTTGAGTGACTGGATGTGCTCAAGACTGACATCTCCATCAAGAACAAGATGGACCGTCATTACGTTACGCTCACCGTCTAGAGACCAAATATGAAAATGATGAAGATCACTTACCTTATCGTTTGCCAGTAAATCGCTTCGAATCTTTGAAAGCTGTTCTTCATCGGGCGTTGCTTGCAAAAACAGCATTAGGGTTTCTTTGAGATTGCGAAACACATTGAAAAGGATGAACAAAGTAAAGCCAATGGATAAGATTGGATCTAAAATAGGCCAAGGCTTAAACATTAAGACGATGGACACGATAAATACTGCTACCCAACCAAGCACGTCTTCCAGCAAATGCCAGTTGAGGACTCGCTCATTTAATGAGTCTCCCTCACTCAGTTTGTAAGCCGCAAAGCCGTTTACTGCCATCCCAAAGATAGACAATAAAACCATCCCTTCAACTTGGGGCATTTCAGGCTCAGCCAAACGAGGTATCGCTTCAAACAATATCCAAATGGAGCCTACCGTCAGCACAATACCGTTAATCAATGCACCTAGTAAGGAAAACCGTTTGTAGCCGTATGAGAATGTTTGATTAGAATCTTTATCGCTAAGCTTATTTAATCCCCACGCTGTACCAATTGACAGACTATCGCCCAAATCGTGCACTGCGTCAGCCATAATAGCGGTGCTGTTGGTAAGCCATCCACCAATGAATTCAATAACAGTGAACACCACATTCAAGAGAAACGCCCAGCCGATACGTTTCGACGCGTCGGCTGAATTCCCATGCGAGTGTGAATGGTTATGACTGTGCATTTCTAATTTTTTCCAGTATGGCTTTATTTTCGGGCGAAATGGGCATTGGCTTGAATGGACTCACGTTTGCCCCACCAGTATTGCCCTCAGGCAACAAGCCAATTGCTGTTTTAGTGAGCGCACCTAGCATTCTGAAAATTTGCCCAGATACCTCTTTAAGGTCGCGGCGTTTTATTCCAAACTTAAGCATCTCATAATGCACTCGTGTGTGGTGGTATGTAGAGTGCTGACCGATAACATGCGCATCCTCCAAGGCCTTAAATCCTGCTTCATTGTCATTGGTCGAGAAGGATTTATGCGCGGCGCTCAGTTTTTGAAGTATGTAAGGCTTTGCTGCTTGAGTGAAATTCATACGATCTCTCCCTTCTTTGAGCTGTTTTCACGGAGTTCCTGTCTGGCATCTTTTAGAATTAAGACTGCGCCGCGTAACACAACGATAGAAACAATAAAACCTATGACCAAATCAGGCCAACGAGTATCAAACAGATAAACCATTGCACCCGCTAAAATCACTCCCATGTTTGCGATGACGTCGTTTGCAGAAAATATCCAACTGGCTCGCATATGCACCTCGCCATTTTTTTGCTTCCTGATTATGGCCAAACATATAACGTTGGCTACAAGTGCAACACAACCCATGCTCATCATAAGCATAGATTCAGGCTCACTTCCAAAGGTTGCGCGACGAGCTATGTCAAACAAAATTAACAGACCTAATGCCAATTGAAAATATCCACTTACCTTTGCAGCATTGGCTTTGTGAACAATTGTTTTCCCTACTGCATATATACCAACACCGTAAACGACTGCGTCAGCCAGCATATCAAGGGAGTCTGCAATAAGCGCTGTTGAGTCAGCGATAAAGCCTACACTCATTTCAATGATAAACATCACAGCATTGATGCCCAATAGCCAGTAGAGAACTGCCTTTTGTTCTTGGTCTTTTATCTCTATTTCGCACCCACAACCACTCATAAAAACACTCGCTTTGCTCACTTATGACAAAAGTGTAAACTCTATACTTGGTATAGGGTCAAGCAATGAGTAAGTTGAGATGAAAATTGGAGCTTTAGCGGCTAAAGCAGGAGTAAGTATTCAGACAATTCGTTTTTATGAGCGCAAATCACTATTGGCTGCACCTGAGAGAACGCTATCGAATTATCGAAGCTACTCTGAAGATGCACTGAAACAATTATTGTTTATTAAGCAATGCCGCGCCCTAGATATGACAATCAAGGAAATCAAGTTAGTACTGGAAACCCGAGCCAATCCAGAGAGTAGCTGCGAAAACGTTAATACCACAATAGATAAGCATGTTGACGATATTGGACATCGGATAGCTGAATTAAAATCACTACAAGAAACACTGGTTTCCATTCGTTCTGCTTGTGATCATAATAAGAAGGTTAAGGAGTGCGGGGTATTGCATCAGTTAGATAGCATTGCAGAGGCGTGTTCTTCTAATACGGATAATTAGTCTCAGCTAATCTGCTAACTGCAACAACCGCTACCCTCTTGAATTGGGGGGCATTTAACTGTTCCATATGAGCAATAAACACAGCAGTCTCCGCTAAGAGGTTTCAACACTATTTTGCAGTGAGTGCATTCATAGAAAAATTGACATGCAGTGGTTGGCATTTCCTCTTGCTGGCTATGATTGCATTGAGGACATGTAATTGTCGATAAAAGCTCTACTTTCGTCAAAGCGCGGTGCTCCACATGTATGTTAAAAAGAACAATTCGAAAATAAGTTACGATTTTACTCGTGTAGGGAAACCAGCATTCTCTGTCGCTTTCGTTAGTACATCAGGGCTAGTTACTTCATCGTCAAATTTTACAACAGCAAGTTTATTTTCGAATGTAACATCCACTTCCATTACACCTTCAACACGCTCAAGCGCTTTTTTTACTGTTATCGGGCATGTAGCACAATCCATTGAGGGCACTTCTAAAGTAAGTGTTACATCTTTCGCGAATGTTGCAGTGCTGCTTATTAACAACAGTAATGTGATTAAAATTTTCTTCATTTTTTTCTCCGATAAAATTAAGGTGATAGTCGCTATACTAGCCATAAAATCCAGTAATTACTGGTGACAAAAAGAAATGCCAACAGCGCGGTAGACCAGAAAATTACTTTTCTTCGCGCTCTTACTTTAGAGATTGAACATGACTCACTTTTTGCACAGTCGTTTATGGGCCGATGGATTTGCCACCCTGCAAACCCAAATAAAACTACTACGGCAAAAATAAAAATAGGGCGATAAGGGTCTAAAAGCGTTAGATGGCTGATCCACGTTCCGCTAATACCCATTAAAAGAAGCACCAGCGGCCCAGCACAACATGCACTAGCACCGATGGCGGCAACAAGACCGCCTAAGATAGATAGTTGACTACTTTTTACCATATTATGACGTAATTTTTTAAACAATCTGAAGCATACACTCCGTATCTAGGTACGGAGTCAAGTGGTTGTGTTATTTTACGGCTGGAGTGACTGAATGATGGGGCAGATTTTGTTTTTCGGGTTGTTTTTACAGTCTGATACGAGGGATTCAAGGCTGCCTTTAAGACGACTTAAATCTTTTAACTTATCTTCAATAATATCCAGTTTATGCTCAGCGAGGGACTGGACGTCGTCACAGCTGCTGGTACTCAAGACTAATAGTGATGATATTTCAGCCAATGTAAAACCTAAATACTGAGCACGCTTTATAAATAACACTCTGGTAAGTGCCTGCTGTGTATATTGCCTGTATCCTTGCAATGGTTTTATCGGTTGTTCCAATAAGGCCTTCCTTTCATAGAAACGAATGGTTTCTACACCTACATTTGCTTCTTTCGCAAGTTTACTTATTGTGTACATTAATTGCCCCGCATAGTCTGAGTCTATCTTCATTAAGCAAAAAGTGGCATTAAGTCATACTTTAAAGCAAGTTTTCATTGATTCATGGCGGATAATAACAGTAACTGCTAAGTTTCATGCGACAAACTCGCTCGGTAATTAGACTGATAATTTCCCTCCCTGATCACACTAGTACATCTGAGGAGAGTGTTAGCCATTTGCGCAAAAAATCAACTATCGCGTTAAGCGGTAAAGATTTTTTCGACGACGAATCGGTTTTCCTTAAGATAGCCTTCGGAGATTTCACCATTGGGTGTAATTCGCCTGAGTTTCTTACTTGTCTGACTAGGCTCATACAAATCATTTCCATTACTCAAAAGTTCGGCCGCAATAGAACCCGATGCCGATTCTTGGGCGACCCTTTCAGCAAGTCGAAGAACATCAAGTTTATCCATGATAACCTCCTTTGAATAAGAAGCTAAAAGCTGACTAATTTCGAGAGTTGCCAGAAGCTCATACGTCCATTCTCATGCCTTACCAAATAACTTCAACATAAAAGATAGTGTTGATTCATGAGAAAGAAAAGAGGTGACGTATTATAAAAGAAAAAACCAATCAGACATTTCCAGTATAGGTAGCTCTCATAGCCAAAATCAAACTTATGCAAGTGAAGCTAGTCTAGGGAAGCTATTAAGCCAGCCTTGACAAGATTCGAGTGCATCTCGGACTCAGTATTGGACTGGGAACGAATATATCGTAGATCGTCATGATCAAGCTTCGACCATTTCCCGTAAGGGACGACGTTAGTCTTTGGTTTTTGCTCTTTTTTCTGAACCGATTTTAAACTTACTTTGCTTGCATCAACTTCAGCAATTAACTTTCTTACAAGGCTGACATTGTCGATGTCCGGGTACTCATCTTTTAAAAGCGCAATTTCACTGACATGCTCCTTGTAGTCGAGTTTGAAAAACTCTAATAATGATTTCAGCCCATTTTCTTCAGGCTCCCTCTGCTCTGAGATATCAAGTTCCTCAACATATTGCGGCATGTTTTTCACAACATCCTCAATATCAACCGTAGGTATCAAAAGGTCAGAATACTTCAGGATTTCCTTCTCGTTACCAGAGCGTAAAGCGTCTAGCATAGGGTGTACGCTTTTCATTTCTTCAGCTTTTGTAACAATTGCTCTTATCTGTGCAATCACAAACAGCTTAAGTGTGATGTCAATAATGCCCTGCGACAGTACGAATAAGTGTTCAAGCAGATCGCTATCCGGCGTTTGGGTTCGCTTCTTAACCCATTGAAAACGCCATAGTCGCATAGCAAAGCTCCGCCATTGCTTCATATCGCTTTCAGTTTTGGATATTCCCCAGTTCATACTACCAAAACCAATTTCCCTCCTAGCGCCACGCAAATCCTTCGAAATACCCGAGGCTTTTGGAGTTCCGACGATAAGTACTGGAACACCGATGGTATTAGTCAATTCAGTAAAAAAGTTTAACAGTTCATCACGTTTGTCTTTGGTATCTTGCAGGTGCTGAATCTCGTCTATCACAAGTAAACCCAGCGAATGGTCTATCACTATCTGTTTCATTGCTTGCAATAAAGTTTTTTCGCCTACTCGAATCTCATAACCATAGTGTCGGTGATACTTAGTATTGAGCACCTCGTCAATCGAGTGAAAGAAATTCTTACATAGACTCGCTAAATCGCCGTTATAGGGATATTCAACAACCACGTAGACGAGTTGTTGATGCATATTGTAGTCAGGGTGCTCAATTAATTGAGGGTATGTTGATAAAACTTTCCTTACCGCCGTAGTTTTGCCACTGCCAGAGCAGCCAATTAACGTCGTACTCTGAACTGATCGATCTGTGGTCGGGAATACTTGAATTCTCTCTTCTTTTCCTTGAGATTTTAAATAGTTTTCTTGCATCAATTGTTTGTCGTAATGTTTTGCAGGGTTTCGTTTAACGTAGCCGCTACGAATCATCAGAGACAACTTTTTTTCGAGGTTTAGGTGGTTTGGCAATGGATGAAAAAAGTCACCATCAAGTAACCGCCCTAACGCGTGCATACGCAATTTAGGATGTAGCTTTAAGTCACCCTCACTATGTGTTGGGCGGGATGCCAAAGTCTTTGCTAATACAAGATCGTCCTCGTAAATCTTAGGCAAAGCTTCAATAAGCGGATTGCCACGATACTCTTCTAGCCCCGGATCAATATAATTTGCTGTAACCGCTACATAAGGCGTTTTCAATCTTCGTCTCCATAAATATCATCTGGAATATCAGGGTGAGAGAAATCTTCCTGTCTTTTCATCGGTTGAACATTATTTGGTGGTGTTTTAGGGTCATTATCAGGGTTGCTGCCGACAGCACGTTCCTTGCGCTCTTGAGCTATAGCTTCCTTTTTATTAGTTTTTATAGATTTAATACGAGCACTATTCGACGCAGATTTACTGCCAGTTTTGGCATGCTTTTCTGCTGACTCCATGCGCTTTTGAATTTCTTCGTCAGCAGAGAGCTGTTTGTCTTTATTGGCATTGGCAGCCTCACTGTTCGCTAGTTTACTTACTTGCATAGAAAGCTTTGCTTCATAAAACGTCATATCTTTATACGCACGGCTCCGGTCGGTCAACTGCGCGATCCAATACTGAGAAGTCTGCCCCAGTGGGAACACATAAATTTTATTCGTGCTCCTTGGGTCAAATCCTATTTCGACTTTCTGTGGTCTGGTTCGATGCTTGTCTCGAATAAACCATCCTTTTTCGAAAGCCTCTGAACAACTATAAGTCAGAGACTGATACTTTATTCCTTCATTTGAAACCGTCGCGGTATTTCTCGGTAAAGTTAGCACCTTAAACTTTTCCACGTCATATGATTTTAGGGCACCAGACCTATTCGTTATTCCCCATTGCCACAAGTCCTTTGGGGTGTAGGGCAGGTCATCGGGAATTCCTTCATCAGCATCATATTTTTTCATCCCTTTTAAATTATGCTTGTATATAAGTAAGGCAATGATCTCTTCCATTTGTCGCAGAGACAATTTCGCATCTAGGCGATAATCCTTACCCCCTCTTTTTTTAACTGTTTCTGTTGTCACAACGCCGGGGGCATAAGGTTTAAATTCAGCCTGTAAGGTTCTAAATCTCTGTTCAACAATGCCTTTAGCGTCACCTCGGCGAGCTTTTGCGTTTTCTATACGGGTGTTAAAAACGTTGACTAAAGAATCTGCTTGGTGGGTAAGAAGCTCTCCTTTATCCGCTAATACTGCCGTCGGAAGACCTAGCGCTGGCCAATCTTCAAACTCGATTGAAATGCCTAAACGCCTACAAACGTCTACTTTATTTTCTAAACAGTTTGCCAATGACATCATGGCTAAAACATAAGATGGTGGTTCAAATGTCAGATAGTAACCTGCCGTTAAACGAGAAAAAACATCGATTACAATGAGAAGCGTGGGGCGACCAATAATTTTTGATGGGTCTTTTTCACTGACCAAATAAAGATCAATGATGGTGGCGTCAAACTCAAACCTATCTCCGGGTCCAAGCACTTGAGCAGTCGCTGTGCTAGTAAGTTGCCTCACGTCCTTTTCGAACGCTATTGCTGTGTTACGCGCTTGTGCGGTTTTAATGGCCTTGTATTCCATATTAAACAAGTGTTTTAGCTGCGTAACAGTTGGTGAATCTTGTCGTGTAATAGTGGGATATTGCTTCCTAAATTTAAGTAGCACTAGGTCATGAACTTTTGTCCACGGCATTCTCATGGAATTCAAATAATATTTATCAATTGCCTCCCTAAACAATTGTTTAATCTCATCCGTAATTGGGATGCCTGTGCCAACAGTCGTGATACGCGGTCTGCCTACTTTTTTATTAGCAATGTTTCTCGGTTGCTTTGGCGCTCCCTGCTTATGGAAATCAGGCCTTAGAGCATTTTTGTTCTGGCCACGCTGTAAAAATTGACGCAGAAGCTTGTAAAAGTGTTTTTTGGAAAACTCAGGATTATTCTGATCGATAACTTCCTCGTAGAGTCGAAGCCATCCATGTTTGAAGAGCCGATAAGGATTATCAGCAACTTTTTGCATAACTGACCAGTTTTCTTCTAACCGTTTTTTTTGAGCTTCGGTGGGGTGTTTTAGCGATTCATCGATGAATGGATCACTGACGACTTGTGTGTGTTTGCTTTGAATAGCTTCGGTTATTGCGCCTAGGTCAAATTCAATAGGATCAGCAAGTCGTTTGTATATATCAATCCAAATAGCGTGTTCCGGTGTGATGGCTAACACCCTATAAAATTGTCCGTTTTCATGCACAACGCTATTAACCAACAGCATATAAATCTCCGCTATCGAACCCGAAGGACACGCTATGGATGTCAGAGCAGATAAGATATTGATAGGGCTTATGGATATCAAACGCCAGCAATCGATAGCTAAAGGCGTTTCGAGCTAATTTTAATGCTTCACCTAACGGTAGGCCATGACGCTTATCATAATCTGAGCATGCTTTAGAGAGCTTAATGTCAGGGAAGCGCTCTATCTCTTCCCAAAGATCATAAACTTGCATTTGAATAGATTCGCCAATGTGAAGGTCTTTTCCTCCCAGTATCCAATCAATATTGGCTTGTTGAACATGAGGTATGTCGAGTTCAGTAATTAACTTCCACTGCATTCCTTTGGCCAGACAACTTCGCCTCTCTATTTCGAGCTTAGCAATAACATTTTTATCCATCAGCTCATCATTGTATTTGACCTGAATCGCGATTTGATTGCTCTCTAACCCATCAAAGTCTAATAACAAATCAGTTGGTGAATACGTGATATTTATTGCCTTTTTGCGGATGTTTTATGCCCGCTTTGTCGGCTACTTCCAGAGTGGTTTCTAGAGCAAACGGATACTGCTCTCGAATGTCATAAATTGACTCATTCCAGTCGTAGAGTGAAAAAGCAAGGTATTCTAGCTTGGAAAGCAAGTGAACTACTCTGCCGGTGCGGTGAGATAAGGCACGATAACTCGTGCCATCACTGGATATTTCTTGAATGTAAATCCATGGCTGATATTCGCTTTTACGGCCCATTCCTCTGCCGCTTGTGAAGCGCTTATCGATTTCTTCTCTTGTCAGCCATTGCAGTTTCTTCATCGCCTACGCCCTATGCCATCTATGGCATCTATGGCATAGGGCATAAACTAATCTACTTTAATTACCTAATTTAATGCTAAATTTTTATTTGTTACCAAATATAATATGTCTAGTACCAAATATAATATGCTCTAACAATAGAGTTGCTTTAATAGCGTTGAGTTATTCCACCGTAACCGACTTCGCCAAGTTACGTGGTTGGTCAACATCCGTACCTTTAATTAACGCTACGTAGTAACTCAATAACTGTAGCGGCAAGGTGTAGATGATAGGTGCAATTGGCGCCTCGCAGTGTGGCACATCAATAACACGCATGGTTTCATCACCTGCAAAGGCTGCATCTTTATCAGCAAATACATACATGATACCGCCACGGGCGCGCACTTCTTCAACGTTAGATTTAAGCTTTTCTAGTAATTCGTTGTTCGGCGCCACCACAATAACCGGCATTTCATCGTCGATAAGCGCAAGCGGGCCGTGTTTCAACTCACCTGAGGCATAAGCTTCTGCGTGAATGTAAGAAATTTCTTTAAGCTTAAGCGCGCCTTCCATGGCAATGGGGTATTGGTCGCCACGACCTAAGAATAAGCTGTGATTTTTATCAGCAAATTCTTCGGCTAAATCTTCAATACCGCCAGTAATTGCCAGTGTTTCTTCTAGCTTCGCCGGCAGGCTGTGAAGCGCTGAAACAATGGCGTTGGTATCGGTATCTGACATCCCATTCTCTTTGCCTAACGCCAGTGTCAGCATTAAGAAAGCAGCAAGCTGTGTGGTAAAGGCTTTGGTAGACGCAACGCCTATTTCCGCACCCGCGCGGGTCATAAAAGCAAGGTCAGATTCGCGAACCAGCGACGAGCCTTGTACGTTGCAAATGGTGAGGCTCGACATATAACCAAGCTCTTTCGCCAAGCGCAGTGCGGCTAACGTATCGGCAGTCTCGCCCGATTGAGAAATGGTGATAAGCAAGCTATTTGGATGCACTACAGACTTGCGGTAGCGAAACTCAGAGGCAATTTCCACGTTACACGACACATTAGCGTATTGCTCTAACCAATAGCGAGCGGTCATCCCTGCGTGATAACTTGTACCACAGGCAATAATTTGTACGTGCTTTACCTTTTTGAAAATCTCATCAGCGCCTTTGCCGAATACATCCGCGGTAAGGCCGTTTTCATCAATACGATCTTTTAAGGCGTTGCGCACAACCGTTGGCTGTTCGTGAATTTCTTTGAGCATGTAGTGGCGGTAGCCCGCTTTGTCACCAGCGTCATGTTCTACGTTTGACTCAACCACTTCACGCTCAACAGCATTGCCGTCTTTATCGAAAATCTTTACGTCGCGACGGGTAATTTCGGCTACATCACCCTCTTCTAAAAAGATAAAGCGGCGGGTAACCGGCAATAGCGCCATTTGGTCTGACGCAATAAAGTTTTCGCCAAGCCCTAAACCAATAACGAGCGGGCTGCCTGAACGCGCTACCACCACGCGACTTGGATCTTCTTTATCCATAATCACTGTGCCATAAGCACCGTGAAAAGTTTTTACCGCGCTTTGTACTGCATCAAGCAGGGCTTTGCCCGACTTAAGCTCTTCATGCACGGTGTGCGCAATGGTCTCGGTATCGGTGTCGCTGGTAAAGGTGTAGCCTTGCTCTTTAAGCTGCCCTTTTAAGTTCACGTAGTTTTCAATAATACCGTTGTGAACCACGGCTACGCGCTCGATTGAGAAATGAGGGTGAGCGTTCGCTTCTGTCACACCGCCGTGAGTTGCCCAACGGGTATGTGCAATACCTGTAGTTCCCAAGGCTTCGCCTTCTGCAACGGCATCGGCTAACTCTTGCACTTTGCCCGTGCGGCGAATACGGGTGAGCGTGCCGTCGTTTTTAAGTAAAGCTACACCGGCTGAATCGTAGCCGCGATACTCCAGCCTTTTTAGTCCTTCAAGAAGGATCTCAACGACATTACGTTCGGCAACAGCGCCAACAATTCCACACATAATTACTCTCCAGCGGGCACGGCAACGATGACTGTCACGCCCTGATTTTCAATATTAAGTTTGTCTTCATCGCTAATGCCTTCATCAGTGATCAAAACAGAAATGCTTTTCCAGCTCAGTTCAAGATTCGGCATTTTGTGGGTTAGTTTTTTTGAACTGGCTAATACCACAACCTTACCGGCCGCCGCTGCCATAGCTCGCGTCACGCCAATAAGCTCGTTAAAAGTAGTGGTGCCTCGGTTTACGTCTATACCCGCTGCGCCAATGAACGCAATATCAAAACTATAGGCGCTCACCAGCTGTTCGGCCATGGCGCCCTGAAATGACTGTGACTGCGTATCCCACGTGCCACCTACCATTAATACGGTGGGTTCTTTCTCACTTTGGGTAAGATAATTGGCCGTCGACAGGGTGTTGGTCATGACCACTAAATCGTCGACTTGCGCTAGGTGGGGCAAAACTGATGCAGTAGTAGAGCCGCAATCTATCACTAACTTGCTCCCCGGCTTAATCAAGCTTGCTGCGCACTTTCCTATGGCATTTATTGCCGGGCTGATAGCGTGATTTACATTGGCTTCGTTGATACTAGGTTGAGCAGTGCCAGAATGAGAGGCAGTAGCTGGTACGGGCACTGCGCCACCAAACTGACGAATGAGCAAGCCTTGCTGTGAAAGTGCTGCAAGGTCTTTTCTGATGGTGACTTCAGAGGTAGCAAAACGCACGGCCAAATCTTCAACTTGAGATTGACCTTGCTTTTTCACCCACGCCACAATTTGCTGGCGGCGCTGCTCAACTGGTTTGCTACTTTTCAACGATACCTCGATGCTTTTGCGGGCTGCTTATCAAGTATTTACACAAGCACGTAACCCAACGATAAAAACTAACCGCAATATTGCTCATAACTTTCAAAACGAAAGTTATGAGTTTTAAAGTGAAAGTATCGTAAGTTAAATTGAAACTTCGATCAAGAGAATTGTTTAATTAAACGGCAACGCTTTATTTAGCTCATTGGCGTTCATTGCTAATTCAATGATCTTAATAACAGGGATCACCGTGCTGGCGTCGGCAGGCGAAAAGTTACCGTCTTCAATAGTATGGGCAAGACGGTTAAAGAACGTCAGGTATTCACCTTTAAAAGTTTCAATGGTTTCTTCCTCTAGCGCACCGCTATGGTTTGCAACGACAAGAACACCATGCTGTTCTTCTTTTGTTTTCGCCCAGTTTTCATCATCAAAAGATAACCCTGCACGGAGCTGATCTTCTTGGGGGTCTAAATAGAATTTTCGAAAGCTGCCTTTTGTGCCTTGCAAGTCGTAACGCAGGGTTGCGCCAGCCTGAAAAGCTGAGCTGCCAAGCTTTACGACTTTATCGCTGTAGTGAAGCGTTATGTCAAACGTGTCGTCTGACTGCCCGTTTTCGCGCAATGCTAAAATATTGGCCGACACTTTTTCAGGCTCGCCGAAAAGCTGTAATGCTTGATCTATAAGGTGCGGGCCTAAATCCCAAAAGATCCCGCTGCCCGGCCCTGCATTTTCACGCCATCTGTCGCGAGGCATCGGGCGAAATCGGTCAAACCGACTCTCCAACCGTTTAATGTCACCAAGCTTACCATCGTGAATTAACTGCTTAATGGTAAGAAAGTCACCGTCAAAGCGCCTATTGTGATAAACGCAAAGCTGTTTTTCTTTTGTTTTTGCAAGAGCGACTAACGCTTCAGCGTCAATGCTACTTAATGTGAAAGGCTTTTCGACTAACACATGACAGTTATGGGCAAGTGCAAGCTCAGCCTGCGGTGCATGCAGGTGATTCGGAGTGGTAATGACCACCAAATCTACATCGTGAATTTTAAGCGCTTCTTCTAGTGAACTATACACTTCTGCATGAGGCAAAAGCGCTTTTACCGTGTCGGGCTTTGAGGAAATAACCACATCGACTGAGAACTGCGGCAGATAGTTGAGGAACGGTAAATGGAAAGTGGTGGCTGAAAATCCAAAACCAACGAGTAATGTAGATATCATTACAGCTCCTTGTATAAAGATTATTTTGAAGTAAGTAAATACACACTATCAGTTATAAAAGATGATGAGAAACGAAGAAGGTTCATTATAAGAAGGGGGCAGCACCTTAACGCGGCACCCGTGATAGTGGTGTGTATGACGGTATTAGGGCCAGCAACGCACAAACCGTGTTTGCTAGCCCGAACCCTTAATTAGCTAATACTCTGTGTGGATACGACAACGTGTCTTATTTTTTGGTAGGTCGTGGCCAGTTTGGAATATTGCGCTGTTTACCACGGGCAACCGCAAGAGCGGCTTCATCTACCGTAGAGGTGATGACAGAACCCGCACCGACTGTGGCACCTTTACCTATATTTACCGGCGCAACAAGCGATGAGTTAGAGCCAATGAAGGCATTTTCACCTATCACTGTTTTGGATTTGTTCACGCCGTCGTAATTGCACGTAATCGTACCTGCACCGATATTGGCTTTAGCGCCAACTTCTGCATCACCTAAATAAGTTAGATGGTTGGCTTTTGCACCTTCACCTAATACCGCTTTTTTCATTTCTACAAAGTTGCCCACTTTGGCATTTTTCTGCATTACCGCGCCCGGGCGAAGTCTTGCGTATGGGCCTACTGTACACGCTTCGCCTACACGGGCTTCTTCAATAATTGAATTGGCTTCGATAACCGCATTGTCGGCAATTGTACAGTTACGTAAAATACAGTTAGCGCCAATCTCTACGTTATTGCCAAGGGTAACGTCTCCTTCAACAATCACATTTACGTCGATAATCACATCGTTACCTGTTTGAAGGGTACCGCGTAAGTCGAATCGCGAAGGGTCGAGTAACGTTACACCATTTGTCATTAGCTCGTCAGCTTGACGGTTTTGAAGGGCGCGTTCCAAATTAGCAAGTTGTAATCGGTTATTAACCCCTTCCACTTCAACTGCAGATTGAGGCTGAGCAGACTGAATGCGTTTACCTTCAGATGCAGCCATAGCAATAACGTCAGTAAGATAGTACTCACCTTGTGCATTATCATTACTTAATTCGCCCAACCAGCGCTTAAGGTCCGCACCGGACATCATCATCATGCCGGTATTAATTTCTTTAATGGCGCGCTGCGCCTCTGTGGCATCTTTATGCTCGACAATAGCGGTAATATTATCGTTTTCACGAATAATGCGGCCCATTCCTGTTGGGTCATCTAGGTTCACCGTAAGCAACGCTAAATCGCAGCTTTCTTTTACCGCTTTTAGTGCACTTAAGGTGTCTTCGCGAATAAGTGGCGCATCGCCTACCAGAATCAATACGTCTTCGTCATCATTAATATGTGGCGCAGCCTGTTGTACCGCGTGACCTGTGCCTAACTGTTCGGCCTGCAAGCACCAGTTTAGGTTCTCTTCAACTACCGTTGCTTTTAGCTGGTCGCCTCCGTGACCGTACACTAAATGAATGATGTCAGCGCCAAGCGATCTCACGGTATTAATGATTCGCTGCACCATAGGTACACCGCCCACTTTATGTAATACCTTAGGTAACGAAGACTTCATACGGGTACCTTTACCCGCCGCTAAAACAACCACTGAAAAAGCCATATAATTCCTTTATTTCGCAAAGAGAATGAAAATCGACGCCTAGTGTAACCAAGCCCCAACACGTTGTCAGCGACTGATTTACAACTAACGTGGCCCTTATGGTGTTGTGCTGCGATCTTCACCTTGTTATTTAGTATAAAGTTAAGGTGAACCACCTAGTAGTTCATATTTGCAACAGGTATACTTGCAACTTGAGTTAGGTTCAGTCAGGCAAGGGAGCATGCGCAGTCTGTGAACACATTTCGTACACTACATAGAAGTATATTAGTGTTATTTGCGGTAGTGGTTATCGCAATCGTAACGCTTGTTCACTTCAGTATTTCAAAAATTGTTGCCGAGCAAAGTCGCGCGCAACAACAGTCACTTTCGCCTGCAATATCACTGATTGTAGAGCAACTGCTAAAACCATTACACATTTCAGAAGCGTTAGGTCATTCCACTGAACTCGTAGACTTGCTAGACGGCGAAACCATAGACCAGCAAGCGGTCTTCAAAACCCTCGAACGTCTGGAAAATGAGTTTGGTTTGTCGTTTTTCATTGCCAGTGAAGCGGATAGAAAGCAATACAACTCCGACGGCAGCATCATCAACTTAATAGAAGGTGAAGTTAGCTGGTACTTCAAATATCGTGACTACCCCGCCGATGCTGTTGCAGATATAGGTAAGTGGGAAGACACGCATTTCTATATTGATATTAAAATTCACGATGAAGACGGGCGATTCTTAGGCTTTTTTGGTGTAGGCAAAAGCCTGCGCAGCTTCATCGAAATTTTTGATACTTACAAGCAAGAGTACGGATACGACTTTTTATTTGTCGATGGTGAGGGAGATATCATGTTGTCCTCTGATCCCAGCCTTATTGCTTCGTATTCAGACTTTACCAATTTATCTGAATTACCTTGGTATGCCAGCCTTCCGTTAGCTATTCAAAACGAACAGGCACTGAACAATAAGCTGGTTACTATCGACCAGAAAGACTTCCTCATCGCCGAGGTGAAACTCAATCAATTTGGGTGGACAGTGTTTCTTTTAAGTCCCTTGGAAGACCGTCAGGCTGAAATTTCTCAAGCCTTTATTTTCAGTGTAGTCACATTATTAGTTGTTGTTTTCTCGCTGTTCTTGCTCATCTACAATTTACTTTATTATTTTAGAAAAGACATGCAGCCAGACTTAGTAGTGCGCCACAGCAACCGACTGCCAGAGAAAGACAATCTGCAGCTTATTTATAAAAGCTTGTTAGCTGAGCATAAGTCATTAAGCGTGATGTTGATAAGCGTGGATGAGTTTAGCGATATCGTTGATGCACATGGGCGCAATGCTGGTGATGATATTTTAGATAAAATTGTGGCTTACTTGGCTGAACAGATGCGAGAGCAGGACGTGTTAGGCAGGTGGAGCAGCGCGGAGTTCATTATTCTGTTGCCACACACGGGCCCTCACGTTGCTTTTGATATAGCACACAACCTTCGCCATGGCATTGCCACCCTACCACCTTTACAAGAATTGCCAGATGTGGTGATTACCGCCTCAATTGGTATTTCATATACGGCTTCGCCAAGAGCGATGCATGAGGTGACTGCCCATGCTGAAGACGCGCTTTACCAAGCAAAGCGCGACGGCAGCAACCTAGTTAGAATGCAGTTAATCGACTAGCCCTCAAGCAGGTTTAACTTTAAGGCGTTTTCGTTTGAGAACGCCTGTGGTTAACGCCACGCCAAATAGAATCATTAAGCCGCCAACTATCGTTTGTATTGACAAGTGCTCTTGCAGAAATAGTACGCCCCAAATAATACCAAACAGCGGGACCAAATAAGCCACCGTAATGGCTTTGGCTGGGCCTATATCGGCGATGAGCTTGAAGTACAGAATATACGCGATTCCCGTTCCGCCAACGGCCAGTGCTACCGCGTTGACCCACGCATTGGCGCTTGGCATAGTATCGGGCAAAGTGGCTAGCGCGAACGGCGCCAACATAACGCTGGCCATAGCCTGACTACCTGTTGCTACAACCAAAGGTTTAACCCCTTGCAGCCACTTTTTCATCATACACGCAGCAATACCATACCCCGTTGTGGCAAGCAGCGCAGTGAGAATAGGCAGAAAGCTTACGGCTCCCTCTCCTAACTTCTGCTGACTAATCACTGTTACGCCTAAGAAGCCCACAAAAAGCCCAGCTACAGCAGACTTACTGAGCCTGTCATCAAGCCATAGCCATGCCACAATAGCGCCGAACATGGGCGCGGTGGCGTTTAAAATCGCGTTTACACCGGCTTCTAGGTGCAGACTGCTGTAATTGAACAACACAAAGGGGATGGCCGTGTTCGCCATACCTACTAAGGCAATGGCCAGCCAGTGATGTTTAATCTCTTTCACCGAACCACGTAACATCAAAAGGGGAAGTAGCACTGCCGTTGCCAGTAACGTTCGAATGGCCACTAATACATAAATGCCAAATTCTGGCGCGGCCACGCGCATAAAGATAAACGACCCGCCCCAAATACCTGCTAACACCAATAGCGAGATAATATCTTTTATTGCCATTCTCTTATCACCACAGCACCCCTTGGGCTCCTTCTAAATTCAGTAAATATTGTTTACGCGATAAACCGCCCGCATAGCCCGTGAGGGTTTTGTTACTGCCAATTATACGATGACAAGGCACCACGATAGCAATAGGATTACGACCATTAGCCATCCCTACAGCACGGACAGCCTTTGGGTTCCCAATAGTTTTTGCAATGTCTAAATAGCTAGCAGTATCCCCGTATTGAACCTGTAACAGAGCCGTCCACACTTGCTGCTGAAATGCCGTGCCCTTGTGGTCTAAAGGCAGGTCAAAGTCTTTTAGCTTTTTATTAAAATAAGCAACTAACTGCCGGCAAGCTTCCGTGGTTATGTCGTTCGTTTGTTGCTCCGTTTCTTTGACACCTGCGGCCAGTAAATTAGCGTCGTCGTTAATAAAGGCAATAGAAGTCACCCCTTTGTTATTGGCGCACACTTCAAGGAGCCCTTGCGGGCTTTTTATCGACGCTGTGTATATCATGCTAGGCCTCTTTTTGTTGATTGCTAATTTGCCACAACTGAAGGGTTAAATAGCTACGCCAGGGTGCGGCCTGTGCAGGTTCTACAGGATATAGCTGCGCCATTTTTCGCACAATTAAATCGCCTTCAAGGTAAACGTCGGGGTTTCGCTCACCTCTCATTTTCAAATAATCTAACGTCCAGGGCCCCACCCCCCTTTATTGCCAGTATTTCCTTGTGGTTTGGTACCTTATCATTCAAAAATAAACAGGCAAACTGCCGCACAGCCTCTTTTCTTGCTTGCGGCATACGCAGAAACGCCAAGTTATTCCCCGCAACCGCTTCGGGTGTTGGGAAGCAATAGTATGCTGTTGAGTTGGTATTGTACTTGTCGGATACAGCGCCTTTTTTCCCTAACTGATGCACCAGTAGCGTAACCTGTCCGATGGCCGCTTTAACGCTAACTTGTTGGCCTACAATAGCGCGACATCCACTTTCAAATACACTCCAAGCGCTCGGTAGCCGTAACCCCGCAGTTAACGCATTATCAGGTAAGCCTGCTTGCTTTAAACTTTCTTCAATAAGCAGTAGGTCAGCGTGAAGGTCGAGTAATAACTTGATATTTTCAATCGTTTTATGCAGGTTGCGTAAATCTGGCATATCAATATGCAACTCAAAGCCATGGCGAGCTTCATTATGCACCGCGTTGAAATAGCCAATACTTTCACCACAAGAAAAATAGCGCCCGTAGCTGTTATCACTAACGACTTCCATACCTGAAATAGCGCGTGCGGCTAAAAACTCTCTGACGTAAGGCCAGTTGTAAGGCGGCCGATAAGAAAGAAACAATGTAATCACCTTTTGGGTAGCGGGCTCTTTTTTCCTTAGCTTAGAGGGCGTGGTAGCACAGAACTGCTCTACCGCACGCTGCAATTGTCGAAGTGACTGATAACCTGCTGTTGTAGCGATATCTGTCATAGACAAATGGGTTTGTTGAATAAGCTGTTTAGCAAATAGCGTACGCTGCATATTTTGAAAATTTTTGGGCCCCATACCTACCGCATTCACCACCAGCTTATTGAGATACCGCTCGCTTATACCAAGGCGCGTCGCAATATCACCCACGCGCTCTGTAGGAAGGGAAGAAAGGAGCGACAACGCCCGCCCTACGGTTGCCCCTACGCCTTTCCACGCGGCAGAGCTTGGCGCGCTGTCAGGCCTACACCGAAAACAAGGGCGATAACCATCTGCCATCGCTTGCGCTGCAAGCTGGTAATAAGTGACATTGTCTTCTTTAGGGAGCCTTGCCGGGCAAATAGGCCTGCAAAATATTCCGGTCGTTTTTACGCCCACAAAGAAACGCCCGTCGAATCGGGGATCTCGGCTAAGCCTTGCCTTTGAAAAGACCGATTCGGTTAATGCCTCGTTTTGGGAAGCCTTGCTGTCAGACATATACTCGCCACGCCCTGCCGCGTTGGATTATCTAAACATAGTGTATCGTGCATTAAGCAAACACGTGCGACAAAATCGGAACTCAATAAAAACAAAAACGAAAAAGTGACCACAATTAGCGACATTTGATCATTAGGGCCGCTAAACGCATAATAATGCGATAATAATAAAGAACGCCTTGTGGTTGAGTTGGTTTTCCGCAGGCATAACGAGTGACTGTATGCTGAACTCTTTGCGCACCTTGAAGTTGTGCCTGTCTCAATGCTGGCTAGTAGTAATGCTATTCGTAGTTTCACAAAGCGCCGCCGCTGACTGGCTAGACGATTACGCAAGCCACGTAAAAAAAGAAGCGTCTAAGTATAACGTGCCTGGCTATGCCTTTGTTTTTTACGAACAAGGCAAAGCGCCAAGAGTTTATGTGTATGGCAGAACACAAAAAAAAGGCGGTGAACGCGTTACGCAAGATACTGTGTTCCGTTTAGCCTCTGTCTCGAAAACCTTTACCGCGTTGCTTTCAGCCAAACTCGTAGAGAAAAAGCAGTTAAGCTGGGAAACCCCAATATCTACGTTATTACCCGACATTCCATTTAACGGAAAAGGGATGGGAGCGCTACAGTTACAGCATATAGTGGGCCAATCCAGTGGCTTTATGCCAAACGCTTACGACAATCTTATCGAGGCAGACTACTCATTAGAACGGGTACTTAAATCACTTGGCGAACTTGAGCCTCTGTGTGTACCCGGCGAGTGTTATACCTATCAAAATGCTCTTTTCGGTGCCCTAGAATATTACTTCAGCAACAACAATACGTCGTACTCACGACAAATGCAGGCTAATTTATTCACGCCGTTAGGAATGAATACAGCAAGCGTAGGCAAAGGTGGCCTGTTAGCGTCAGGCAGCTGGGCACACCCTCATATTGCTATTGCCAGAAACAAGTGGCGTGAAGGTAAAGTTGAAAGTAACTATTACCGTTTTTCTCCCGCTGCTGGCGTAAACGCTAGCATTTCAGACATGACCACTTACTTGCAGGCATTGCTTGGCGAATTTCCTACCGTTATGTCGAAAGAAATGGTGGACTTTGTTACCACTGAGCGGGTTAGAACTAAGCGCGAAACCTATCGTCGAGGCTGGCGCGGCATGATTGACGACGCTCACTATGGACTAGGCTGGCGTATTTACGATATAAACGGTATGAAACTGAATTACCACGGTGGCTGGGTGAAAGGCTATCGCGCTGATGTTGCGTTTTCACCAGAGCGCAAGGTGGGCTACGTTATGCTGATGAACGCTGAGTCAAATATGATTAATTCCACCACGGCTGAACTATGGAAGCGCTACTTGAAAAAAGCCGACGCAGCTAATTAATAACTGCATCGGCTTTTATTGGTTAAACCGGCTATTGCGATTACTGTTTTAAGTAGGTGTAACCGGCTAAACAGTTTTCATAGAAATCGGTCCAGCGAACACCTTCACGAGGGTTCAACTTTCCGTCCCATACTTGTCTATCAATCATGCGTTTTACATCTGATGCCATCGCACGAGGGTTATATTGCATAACATTAAGCACATCTTCTACCGAAGAGCCTTTCACTACCTCTTCAATATAGAAGTCTTCAGGGTCGTCATCGTAGCTGTAAATGTGCACTTCGTTTAGGCGACCAAACAAGTTGTGCATATCGCCCATCACGTCTTGGTATGCCCCTGTTAAGAATAGCCCAATATAGTAAGGCTCGTCTTTCTTAAGCGGGTGCATGGGCAATACGTCGGTGATCTCGCGCCCAATAGTGAACTGGTCAATTTTACCGTCACTGTCGCACGTAATATCAACCAACGAACAGTTCACCGTGGGCTCTTCGTTCATACGAATAAGCGGCACTACCGGCAGAAGCTGGTCGATTGCCCACGTATCGGCAGCCGACTGGAAAACAGAGAAGTTACAAAGGTATTGTGATGACAAACTGTAATCCAATTCTTGTAACTCTTCCGGTACGTATTCTTCGTTGCGATACCACTTCTGTAAGCGGCCCATAATATCCCAATAAAGGGTTTCTATTTTGCCCAACTCTTCTAAGGGTAATACGCGCAGTTTAAAGGCATCTAATGCCTGCTCTTTGTATTGAGACGCATCGTTATACACTTCGTGCATATTGGTTTGTTCGTCAAAGGTGTCGGCAAGCTCACGCATATTTTTCAAAAAGAAATGTTCACCCTCTGTTGCTGAGGTATCCATCTGTGCCGCGTTGGTTTTAATCTCTCCAACAATTTCGGTAATAACACAGCTATGGTGGGCGGTAATAGCGCGTCCACTCTCGCTTACAAGGTGAGGGTGCGGTACACCTTCTAAATCGCACATTTCTTTTATGCCATATACAACATCAGCAACGTATTCTTGCATGCTGTAATTACGCGACGACTCATTCGTTGAGTTACTGCCATCGTAATCGATACCTAAGCCACCACCCACGTCAACATAGTCTAGGGCAAAGCCCATCTTATGAAGGTCGGCGTAGATTCGCGCGCCCTCTGTAACGGCTTCTTTTACCGCTCGTATATCGGTTAGCTGACTGCCAATATGGAAATGCAATAGTTTCAAGCAGTGGGCCATGCCCTGCTCTTCTAAATAGCGCGCCGCGTTAATAATTTCAGTGATCGTTAAACCAAATTTCGCACGTTCGCCGCCAGAACTTTCCCACTTACCACGACCTTTTACGGTCATTTTTGAGCGAACGCCGATGATAGGCTCGATGCCTAATTCTTTAGCGGTTTTTACAAGCAATAGAAGCTCGGTAAATTTCTCAACAACAACGACAACCCGTCGACCGAGCTTTCTACCAAGAAGCGCTAAACGCATAACTTCATCGTCTTTGTAACCATTCAAAATGGTCAGCGATTCTTCGTTGGTATTCATAGCCAGAACAGTAAGCAGTTCTGCCTTAGACCCTGCTTCTAAGCCATAATTATAGGGTTTGCCTGCATCAACAATTTCTTCAACCACTTCACGCATTTGGTTAACTTTAACCGGGTAAACACCTTGGTACTGACCTTGATACTCGGCTTCTTCTATGGCGTGTCGAAATGCTTTGTTTAAGCCTGCAACTTGCGAGCGAAGAATATCGTGAAAACGCACAACAACAGGAAACTGCACGCCTTCTCTGCGAATATCTTCTATTACCGAATTAAAGTCGATTCGAATGCTAGGATCTTCAGGCACAGGGGTAATATGCACGTTGCCATTTTCACCAATTTGAAAATAGCCGCCACCCCATTGAGATACGCCATAGACGCGCTCCGCTTCTTCGATGCTCCAATCTGACAATTTATTCACCTATGTGTAAGTGGGCTAGGCCGATACCTAGCATAGTAAGTGCGAAAACAAGCCGCGTATTATAGTCAACGCAGGACTGAACGCGATAGTTGTTGCGATGTAAAATATCGATTGTCGCGACTAATTTTGTTTATCGAACGTTCAAACGATTAGTTGTAGTCTAGCGCGGTTTGAATGTATTGGACTACCGCTTCATCTGCGCAGTTTTTACAGTGTGTCATAAATACTGTGACATCATGAGTACGTTGAAGTTTAAAGCTAAGTTTATTCGACGATGAGGTAAAGAACTTTTCTGCGATATGATCGGCATCTGTCGTCTCGTCTTCAAGCCACATTTCGCTTAGTTGGTTTCGTCTATCCAACTTCAATGGCGCTTTTATTTGATTGAAGGTATCAGACTTGGGGATCTGCCACGAGCGCATGTCCACAAATAGGTGAAATGGTCTGCCCTTTCGCGTTTTTAGTATTTCAGACAGCGTGGCTAAGTACTGAATATTGGTCGTCATGTTCCACTTTCCGCGCAGCGTAACGACTATACAATTTCTAAACTTTTCAATGCGAAAAGGTGCTGTAGACATTTATCGAACTTCTCTATGCGATGAAATGAACAAAATATTTAAGGGCTATAGCAAACACATATTAGTAGCGATAAAAAATAACTACAACTAAAGTTTAATATTCAGGCGATGCGCTTTCTTAATAAAGAAAAAGGCCAGCATTAGGTACTGGCCTTAAAAGACGGATGTTCACATTACGGTGCCAGGCAAATTTGCCCCCTTAATCATCTCCAAATTCCCGGATAATACTGTTGATCGTGTCTTTTGCATCACCTAATACCATGCGCGTGTTGTCTTTGAAAAACAGCGGGTTATCTACACCAGCAAATCCGGCATTCGCAGAGCGTTTTAATACAAAAACGGTCTTAGCACGGTATGCCTCAATCACCGGCATTCCATAAATGGGGCTGCCTTTCATTTCCTTCGCGGCAGGGTTAACAACGTCGTTAGCGCCAATAACAATGACCACATCGTAGTTTTCCATGCGCGGGTTAACATCGTCCATTTCGTATAGCTGATCGTAAGGAACGTCGGCTTCGGCAAGCAACACGTTCATGTGCCCAGGCATACGCCCTGCTACCGCGTGAATAGCATAATCAACCGTACAGCCGTTTTCTTCTAGCAACGATTGAAGTTCGCGCACAGCATGCTGCGCTTGCGCAACGGCCATACCGTAACCCGGTACAACCAGCACCGCTTGCGCTGCTTCCAATACGTAGAAGGCATCTTGTGCAGCCAGTACCTTAATTTCACCTTCAATCTTTTCACCCGCCTCCACTGGCTTAGCAAAACCAGATAGCAGGACGTTCATCAAGGAGCGGTTCATCGCTTTACACATAATGTTGGTAAGAATAAGCCCTGAAGCCCCTACCAATAAGCCGGTAACGATAAGTATGGTATTGCCTGTAGCAAGACCTGCAGCACACGCCGCTACACCCGAATAGCTATTTAGTAACGCAATAACCACCGGCATGTCTGCCCCGCCAATGGAGATAGTAGCCCACAAGCCGAAGCTTAAAGACAGCGCAATCGCACAGTAAATCCATATTGGGTTACTTGGGTCGGTGGTAAAGAAGTAGCCAATAACCACCATGCCAATTAAGTGCAAAATGCTAAGTTCACGAAGTCCGGTGAAAATCACCGCTTTTGAGCTCATTTTGCCCGACAGTTTACCCCACGCCACAACCGAGCCAGAGAAGGTAACGCCCCCCACTAAAATAGTGAAAAACAAGGTAATAAAGGTAAACGCGCTTTCGGTTTTAAGGGTGATCAGACTCATGCCTGCTAACGTCGCCCAACCCAGAAGTAATGACGCTGCACCACCAAAGCCGTTAAATAGCGAGACCATTTCGGGCATCGCCGTCATTTCAACGGTCTTGGCTTTCCACGCACCAAATGCACCACCAATAACAAAGCCTAAAAGGATAAAGTGATAACTTATGATTTGCTGGTCGAGCAGGGTGACAACCACGGCTACCAGCATACCAATAGCCGATATAAAGTTACCTTTTTTCGCCGTATCAGGATGGCTAAGTAATTTAAGGCCCAGTATGAATAGTGCCGCTGCCACGACATACGCAAGATTTATTACGGTTACGATATCATTCACTTGCGTACTCCTTATTTTTGTTTTTTCTTAAACATGCCAAGCATGCGGTCGGTCACAAGATAGCCACCCACCACGTTTATGCTCGCCAGCGCCACAGCTGCCGTGCCCAATATGGTAGTGAGCAAGTTATTATCGCTACCCGACGCGGCTAATGCGCCAACCAGCGTGATACCAGAAATAGCATTAGAGCCTGACATCAAGGGCGTATGCAGCGTTGCAGGCACTTTTCGAATTAACTCAAAACCCAAAAACGCTGCCAAAAGCACAATGAAAAGTAGGTAAATGATTTCCATGATTAGGCTCCTTTGTATGCATTGTTGAGCATATCGTTGGTAATATTGCCGTCGTGAGCTATCACACAGCCTGCAAGAATGTCGTCTTCTAAATTTAAACCAAAGGTTTTGGTTTCATCGTCAAAGAATTCGTCAATCAGGTTATAAATATTGTTGGCATACATATCGGTTGCGGCTTTCGCTACGTACTGACTCCAGTAACCATTGCCAATGACCGTTACACCATTAATCTCAACAGTGTCGCCTGCCACAGAACCTTCTACGTTTCCACCTGACGTCGCCGCCATATCAACCACCACACTGCCTGGTTTCATTAAGGCTAACGTTTCTTTGGCGATGAGAACGGGCGGCTTGCGGCCAAAGAGTTGGGCAGTTGTAATAACAATGTCTGAATCGGCAATAGCGTCACGCTGAGCTTCCTGCTGCTTCGCCTTTTGTTCGTCGGTCAGTTCTTTCGCGTAACCGTCTTTGGTTTGGCCGGTTTCGCCAATATCGATGTTCAAGAACTTGCCGCCCAACGACTCAACTTGCTCTGCCACGACCGCGCGGGTGTCGTAAGCAAGTACATTTGCACCCAGACGCTTGGCGGTTGCAATCGCCTGAAGGCCTGCCACACCAGCGCCAATAATAAATACTTTCGCCGGCTTTATTGTTCCTGACGGTGTCATCATCATGGGTAATATCGACGGCAATTTATTTGCCGCCTGCATAACCATCACGTAGCCAGCAAGGCTTGCTTGAGAACTTAATGCATCCATTTTTTGAGCACGTGAAGAACGGGGGATCATCTCTACAGAAATAGCGGTTAATCCCTTCTCTGCAATAGACTCTATCAGCGGTTGCTGAAAGAAAGGGTCAAGATGGCCTACCACAATGGCCCCTTTTTTCATCAACGCTAACTGCGTATCAGAGGGTTTATTCACAGCGACCAGCATATCTACGGTTGATAACGCCACATTCACATCATCAATAATAGCTACACCAACCTCTTCATATTCTTTATCTGAATAACCTGAGTGCAACCCCGCTCCTGCTTCAAGCAGTAGTGTTGCTCCCTTTTTCACCAGGCGTTGTGCGCTGCTTGGTGTAGCTGCGCATCGCTTCTCCACATTATTTAGCGGATCTGGCGCTTTTGACTCATTTAAAATTATGATTTTCACACGCTTCTCCTCACATTCCGGCTATCTGAGAATGACACCCTTTAAACACGACTAAGCCATTTTATTCACTTATGCCTAGCATTCCCTAGCGAAATTAAAAGCAGTTCAGTCAGTGTCTGCTTTTATTTCACCTTAAATAGCACCGCTTGTTTCGCTTATTTTTCAAGCTAGAGCAACGCAAAGCTACGCTATAAGGGCATACACCACTAGTATCTTTTACTTACGAGTCATAACTAATATTTATATAAAAATGGCATACAGAAGATAAATGAGGCAAACAATCATACATTCACCTTATGAATATTATTTTATTTGTGCATAATTTAAGCAACCGTAAAGGTAAGAAGTGTCTGTCTCCGGTTAAAAAACAACGCCACGTGAGTACCTTTAATTTATTAATTTAAAAAAATGTTAAATAAATTTGGGGGATTTTACATATTGCGTCGTCTTGATGAATTAACAGCGACATGCTGCGAAATAAAGCCTTGTGGGGTGCACACCACAAAGCACACTAAAATTAACCATTAGGACACACACCATCATGTATAGGAAAACCAAGCTTGCATGCTCAGTGGCAGCAGTTTTAGCGTCTGCTATTTCTGCTAATAGTGCATTTGCCCAAAACGCGCAACCCAATAACGACGTAGAAGTGATTGAGGTAAGTGGTATCCGTTCATCGGTTGCAAAATCAATGGATGTTAAACGCAGCTCTGCCGGCGTAGTTGATGCCATAAGTGCCGAAGATATCGGTGACTTCCCTGATACCAACTTAGCTGAATCACTACAGCGTATTACCGGCGTCTCTATCGACCGTTCAGGCGGTGAAGGTCAGCTAATTACCGTGCGTGGCTTTGGCCCCCAATTTAATACGGTATTGGTGAATGGCCGTCAAATGGCGTCAGAAAACGACTCTCGCGCTTTTAGCTTCGACACGATTGCTTCTGAGTTAGTAAGTAGCCTTGATGTACATAAAACGTCAACGGCCACAATGCAGTCTGGTGGTGTAGGCTCTACTATAAATATTAATACCGCACGCCCATTTGCGTTAAACGGTTTTAAAATGGCGGGTTCTGTAAAAGGCGTGTACGACGAAAATAGCGAAGAAACCACGCCCCAATTCTCTGGCCTTATCAGCAATACTTTTAACGATGATACCTTCGGTGTATTGCTTGCCGTCTCACACCAAGAACGTGAAACTCGCTTAAATCAGGCCCAAATGGACGGCTGGTTAGAAAATGTCGGCGTACCAAACCCCGTTACACAGTCAGGCGAAGCTTGGACAGGCAATGTATTTTCACCGCGCAACTACGATCACAAAGTCACCTTTGAAGAGCGCACCCGTACTAACGCCAACTTAGTATTCCAATACGCCCCTAACGATAAGCTTGTGGTTACAGCAGATGCCCTGTATTCCGATTTTGACGTAGAGTCAGAAGCGACGTCATACGGCCATTGGTTCACCGCACCTAACATTCAAGGGGTGGGTGATGACGGTAGCTTGTTTGACGAAAACGGCAATCGCCGCAGTCCGACAGTTGATGCAAACGGCACCATTATCGACTTGTATCAAGAGGTGGGTTTGGCGACAGATATGCACGCCAAAACGTTCGATCGTTTAACTGATACTTATGCCATCGGTCTGAACTTTGATTATCAGTATTCAGATAACTTAAACCTATCGTTCGATTTAAGTCATTCAGAAGCCGAACGCGAAGCCAATAACGGTGGCGGCGATCAGCTATCACTTATTGGCTATGCCAACCGCGTACGCTTCCAAGTCGACGACAATATCCTGCCTGTTGCTAGCATGTTTGCCTCGCCAGATGCCGATATTTACAGCGGCCAACAGGAGTTGGATGGCGCTATTGTTACAGGTCCTGACGGCTTCCCTGCCTACAACGATACGCTAACCCCCGATGGCGTAAGCAATCACCTTGATGAAGCTAACAGCCGTGCCCACGTAATGCTGCGCCGCGGATGGGCAGTAGAAGACGAAGTGAGCCAACTGCGATTTGACGGTGAGTACGTAACCGACGGCAGCGGCTTAACCGAAATTCGCTTTGGTGCACAATACAGCACCGAAACCAAATCACTTACGCGTTGGGACAATGAAGGTGTAGGCATACACTGTACTTACTGTGGTTATCCAGATTTACCGGAAATACCAGCAGGTAGCCAATACGTTTTTGACGCGGGTAGCGACTTCCTTTCTGACGTAAGCGGAAGCGGCCGTATGCCAACCTCTTGGCTTGCCCATGATGGCGAAGCCAACTTTGCGTTTTTAGAATCTTACTACCAAAGCGTAAACGGCGAAGCTATTAGTTTTGATGCGGTACGCCGTAATAATAGCTTTGAAGTAGAAGAAGATATTATCTCAACGTACCTTGAGTTCGATTTCGAAGGTGAAGTAGCCGACATGTTCTTAAGCGCAACTGCAGGCGTGCGCTATGAATCAACCGACGTCACGGTTAACGGAACGCAAGCCCCAATAACAGGCTTAACTATTCTAGATCAAACCGAAATGCTCGCGGGCTTTGGTGATGCCCAAAGCATTGCCACTGAGTCTGATTACGATGTTTTGTTGCCAAACTTCAGCGTACGTTTAGAAATTACCGACGATTTAATTGCGCGCTTTGCGGCAAGTTCAACCATTACCCGCCCCACGCTAAACAGCATGTCGCCGGTAACGGTAATTACGACTACCCGTCAAGGTGGCGACTTAACCTCAACCAGTGGTAATCCTGCGCTAGAGCCGTTTAAGTCAGATAACTTAGACTTGTCGCTTGAGTATTACTACGACGAAGCAAGCTATGCGTCAATTGGTTACTTCAGAAAGCTCGTATCAAACTTTATTGTTAATAGCCAAGAAGACAAAACCTTCGAGCTTGCTGACGGCAGTCTGCTAACAGACCCGTCTACAGGAGCGAACGCAAGCGCACCAGATGCGGGTGACGACGTGGCGGTGTTTACCAATACGCTACCCAATAACGGTGAAGACGCCACGGTAGATGGCTTCGAACTTGCGCTTCAACACACCTTTGATAACGGCTTTGGTGTACTGGCTAACGGTACCATTGTTGACAGTGACGCCGAGCTAGACCCGTACGATATTAACCAAGTATTTGCGCTAACCGGTTTAAGTGATTCTTACAACTTGGTGGCATTTTATGAAACTGACGACTATCAAATTCGTCTTGCCTATAACTGGCGTGACGAGTTTGTTCAGTCGTTGACACAAGGGCAGGGTGACGGCCCAACCATTGTTGAGTCTTATCAACAGCTTGACATTAGCGGTAGCTACAGCGTGACAGACAATGTAGAAATTTTCTTTGAAGGTATTAACCTTACAGAAGAATTTGTGCATAAACGCGGTCGCTTCTCTAATCACTTGCTGTTGGTTGAAGACAGCGGCAGACGTTGGGCCTTCGGTGTGCGCGGAAACTTTTAGTTTCGCGTAATTGGGGCCG